>WNGE01001440.1_pt1 | contig 59254 bp, 55 predicted proteins | sample 5400651 | NCBI WGS metagenome assembly WNGE01 (sample SAMN13153370, study PRJNA577476) | soil metagenome | isolation source: 60 cm soil or saprolite under grassland replicate 2 | place: USA:California | collected 2016-06-15 | reverse complement strand
GCACGCAACTTATGCCGGGCGGTCCCTTCCGCATGCAGAGCGAGTAGCGGGTCGGCTCCGCTGCGGCGTCGACGACAGCGAGGAAGTAGGAAACGCCAGGCTTTACTCGCACGGTCAGGGACTCGGCGGACCCCGCGTTCGTAGAAGACGCGAGATAGGGGAAGAAAAAGCTCGCCGAGTCGATCACGTACAGGTCGATATCCGACGGGTCCGTGGCGGTGAACGGCAGGGACTTGGCGTGGATCGTCAGCATCGTGTCCGCCAGCCCCAATTGCGTTACCTGGAACTTGTACCAATCGATGTCGTTCGGGTTGTCGATCGTGAGCGTCTGGTCGCTGAAGGGGCTCCCCACGCCCACGATGATGCGCTTCGTCGGATCGGCGAAGTTCGCGTTGGCGTACTGGCACCAGTTGTCGTTCTCCTCGAAGCGGTCGGGGCCGATCCGGCGGTCCACCGTGAAATACCCGCGCACCACGATCACCGAGTACGGGCCGTCCTTGCCGTAGTTGGAAAGCAAATGCAGCTGCTGCGCCGGCAGCGTCTTCAGGGCGACGATCGCCGAAGCCGTGCGGGTCTCGCGAAAGGGTCTGAAAGAGGTCGTGTCGCCCCCGATGTTGCAATAGTAGAAGCCGTTGCCCGGGGAGCTGAGCCAGTGGCCGCCGATAGTGTAGTTCCCGCCGTTGAAGAACACGGAGTCAGTGAAGTAGGCGAACGCCGTGTCGTCGAAGACCTGGGAGTTCAGGATGTAGGTGACCGCTTGAGTGGTGTCGGTCCGCGCAAAGCGGTACCAGTCCACCGGGAACGGACCGTCGGTCGCCGGATTGTAGGGCTCGTAGTACAGCGCCGGATTGAAGAACAGCGTCAGGAAGCCACCGAACGCCCTCGGCCCTCCGCTGCCGTTGATGTCGACGGGCGACGGCAGGGCGTTGTTCGGCTCATACAGGTCCGTGGAGTCGACAGCGATCGAATCGTTGGCGGTACCGAAGAATCCCGGCCCGATGAAGAACGGTTTGCCGGAAGTAGCCGGGAACGGCACCCAGTAGTCGATGTAGCCGAGCCCCTCCTGATTCCCCACGTACGAGAAGATGTCGGGGATCAGGCTTCCGAAGCCTTGATCCACGCCGAACAGCTGTTGAATGCGCACTCCGTAGAACCGCAGCTTGTCCCCATAGTGAATGGAGAACGGCCGGATCGAATCGATGATGAACCGGTCCGCCACCCGCACCGTCGCCGCGCCGTCCTGCGCCTTCTCGAACGGCACGGCCCGCGCCGTGATCTGCGCCAACCCCGCGTCCACGCCGGTGACCTCGGCGGACCCCTCGGCTCCACCCTCGACCGTGGCGACGTTCTTGTTCGAGCTGAACCACGTGAACGCGATGTTCGTCAGCTGCACCGAGTCGCCGCTGCTCAGCCGGTGGTAGGCGTGGGCGAACACCTGGTCCCGCCGCCCGCGGTCAAGGATCCCGTGGGCCGCCAGGGAGTCCGACGGGACCACCACAACGAAGACCTCGTCGCTCTTGTCGGTCGGGAAGGAGCACATGAGGGGCACGGCGGCAACACCCAGAACCGCGAGCCAGGACAGGCGGACGGAAGCGCGCATCGATGGGCCCCTGGGGCGAGCGAGCTATCAACCTACCGCACAACGGGTTCCGACGCTAGGAGCGACGTCATAAACGACCCCGGCGTTTCAGTTCCAGGTACTGGTCGACAACCGCCCGCGCCGCCCGCTGCGGCGGGACGTCGAGCACCAAGACGCCGGCACGGCGCATGTGACCCACCGCCTCCTCGCGCGCGCGCAGCAGCTCCTCGGCGGCGGCTTTGCGGAACGCGTCCCGCGCGTCCGGCGGCCGCAACGCCGCGACGGCGTCGAGCTCGGGGTTACGCAGCGTGACCGCGAGCGGCAGGTGGCGGGGCCGCAGCGTGGCGATGTTCGCCACCAGCGCCTCGCTCGCCAGCCGGTCGATGACGTCCGTGAAGACGACCGTCAGCGCCCGCTTGCGATTTCGCGCCGCGAGGTAGCGGAACGCCCCGGGATAGTCGGGCTCGACGAGCTTCGGCGCCGCGACCGCGAGCACGTCGAGCACCTGCCGCAGGCCGCGCCGCCCGCGCTGCGGGGCGACGAAATGCTCGACGCCGTCCGCGAACACCATCACGCCCACATTGTCGTCGTGCTGCACCGCCGCGTAGGCCAGCTCCAGCGCCGCCTGCACGACGTACTCGAGCCGCGCCACGCCCGCCACATCCGCCGTGAGCAGCCGGCCCGCATCGAGCACCAGGAGCACGTGCTGGCGCCGCTCCGCCTCGTATTGCCGGGTGATCACCTTGCGGCGCCGCGCCGTGGCTTTCCAGTCGATGTGCCGCAAGTCATCCCCGGGCACCCACTCGCGCAGCGACTCGAACAGCCGGCCCTCGCCGAGGCGGCGGAACGGCTGGCGCCCCAGCTCGCGGCGCTTCAAGGCCTGCGCCACCGACGCGCGCAGCCGCATCGGCACGAGCGGCGGATACACCGTGACCGTCCAGGGGAGGGCGAGGGTGGCGCGACGGCGGCCCAAGCCCAGCGGCCCGGTGCTGTCCACCACGAACGCGCCCGTTGCTGTCTCGCGACCGCGTCGCACCGGCACCACGGGAACGCGTTCGCGCAGCGCGCCGCCCCCCGCGAGCCGCAGGGCGCGCGGCGGCTGCGGCCCGCCGAGCAGGTCGGGCCGAACTTCACGCACGCGCAGGCGGGCGGCGCGCGCCGCGGCGTTGCGCCAGCGATAGAACACCTCGCCGGCATGCCCCACCGAGAACGCCGGCGACGCTTCCCGCTCGACCGTCACCCGCCCCCCTACTCCGGGCCCCGCGCGCGGCGCCAGCACGGCGTCGATCCACACCGCCGCGAGCAGCGCGATGTCCGCGAGCAGCATCACGTCCAGGGTCCCCGGCCACCGGTAACCGGCGACCGCCACAAGGGAAAGCAGCACCGCGACAAGGAGCGCGCGTGTCGTGGGCAGGATCACGCGGTCGGCACCTCGGTGCGGTCGAGGATCGCCTTTAAGGCCGCGTCGGGCGTGACCCCCTCGAGCTCGAGCTCCGGGGCCACGCTCACACGGTGGCGCAGCACCGCGGGGGCGAGGCCTTTCACGTCGTCGGGGATCACGTAGTCGCGATCCTCGAGCAGCGCCGTCGCGCGCGCCGCTTTGAGCAGCGACACACCGGCGCGCGGGCTCGCCCCCAGCGTGAGTGACGCCGCCTCGCGCGTCGCCCGCACGATCGCCGTGATGTACGCCGTGATCTTCGGCTCGACCCGCACCGCCTCGACCGCGCCGCGCAGCTGCTCGAGCCCCGCCGCATCGGTCACCGGGGACACACCATACGTCGCGGGCCGGTCGGCCTCGAACCCCTCCACGTAGCGGGTGAGGATCCCCTGCTCCACGTCCGCGGGCGGGTAGCCGAACAGCGCCTTGATCATGAACCGGTCGAGCTCGGCTTCGGGGAGCGGATAGGTGCCCTCGAACTCAATCGGGTTCTGCGTCGCGAACACGCTGAACGTCGCCGAGAGCGGGTGCGACACACCGTCCGCCGTGACGGTGCGCTCCTGCATCGCCTCGAGCAGCGCCGCCTGCGTCTTCGCCGGCGCGCGGTTGATCTCGTCGGCGAGCACCAGGTCGGCGAAGATGGGCCCCTCCCGGAAACGGAATTCCTGCGTGCCGGTGAGAATCGAGATGCCGGTGATGTCGGCCGGCATCAGGTCGGGCGTGAACTGGATGCGCTGAAACTTGACGTTGAGCGCGAGCGCCAGGGTGCGCACCAGCAGGGTCTTGGCGGTGCCGGGCACCCCCTCGAGGAGGGCGTGACCTCGCGCGAGCAGGCACACGACGACGTCGCGCGTCGCCGCGTCCTGCCCCAGCACCACCTGGCGGAGCGCCGCTACGAGGCGGCGCGCGTCGTCCGCGGGCGAAGATCCTCCCACACGTCCTCCACGGCTTGTGCGGCGGCGAGCACGCGCTCGGCGCCGCCAGGGTGAGTGATGGCGTCCTGCAGTTGCCGCACCGCGCGGCGGCCGCGGGTGGTCGGCAGCGCGAGTTCCAGCGTTGCGAGCCAGGGCCCCACGTCGCCGCGCGGCACGTACCCCGCGCGGCTGAGACGCCGCCTGAGGCCCCCGACCGTGAGAGCGACCGCCGTGTCGGCGCCGCCGGCCACCGCCCCCTCCAGACCCGCCGCCAGCGCCTCGAGGTGCTCGAGCGGCGAGCGCCGGCGGCGCTGGATCACCGCCTGGGCCGGGCCGAAGCGCACGGCAAACGTCGCGAGCGCCAGCAGCGCGACGGCCGCGACCTGCAGCAGCGCCCAGCCCAGCGGCGCTCCGCGCAGCCAGCCGAGCACCGCGGCGGTGAGCGAGACGTCCTCCCCGTTGCCGTGGTGATACTCGTCCCAGCTGACGCGCCCACGCCGGTGCGGCGTCAGCAGCGGCACCAGCAGCAACGGCACGTCGCTCTCGCGCCACGCGCGGTTGCGGAAGTAGCCCCGGTCGGAGACGAGCGTCACCCGCCCGCCGCCCGGGTAGGCGAGTCGCAGGATCACGGGGCGGCCATCCCGCGTCGTCAGCAGCGTGTCCACGGTCGCGCGGCCCAGACCGCCGCACCGCGTCTCCTTGCGCAGCTTCTGGAGGCGCTCGACCGGGGTGGGAGAGGCCGATCGCCGGCCCGCGGTGCTGTCGCCCGCCGCGGCGCTGTCCGTGGCGGGTTTGAGAACCGACAGCACGCGCGGCAGGGTCAGGCCCGGTCGCGGCGGCAATACGCGCAGACTCTCGGCCTCGAAGCGCACGACGTTGGCGGATGCGTTCCACCCGAAGCACAGCGCGATGCCGCCGCCGCGGCTGGCGGCCAGGACCTCGCCGCCGCCGCGCACGAAATCGACCACCTGATCCAGCTCCGCGGCCTGGAGGAACAGCGGCGGAGCCACGACGACCAGCAGCGCGGGCCGGTTCCGCCCCTCGCGCGCCAGGTCAAACAGCGGGCGGCGGCGCCGCTCTTCGGCGATGCCCAGCCGGGCGAGCACCTCGTACGCCGCCTTGCTCCCGCCGGGGCCGGTGAGCAGGGTCGAGGGCGGCTCGTCTTCGGCGGCCGGCCGGGGCGCGCGCCGGCCCAGGGCGACCGCGAGCGTGATGGCGACCGCCACGAACAGCCCCAGCGCGATTTCAGTTCGGTACGACATGCTCGCGGAGGCCGTCGGCGGCCGCGCCGAATTCCAGGTACGCCGGCTCGTCGCACGGCGCGGCGCCGAACACGTGGCGATACAGCCGGGCGACGAGCCCGGCGAACGTCGCGCGGCCCATCTCGTCGAGCCGCACTTCGCCGACGTACTCGGCGGGCGTTTTGGAGGGATGGTAGCGAAGCGCCCGTGCCCGCTCGAGGTCGAGCACCAGCGCCACGAAGCGGTGCGCGAGGGCTTCCGTGTACCGCCCCTCGCGCGCCAACGCCTCCGCGAGGCGGCGGTGCGCGGCCGGGTCCGCGAGCGCCGTCGCGCCCAGAGCCGTGCCCGCCGCCACCGGGCGGACCGTCGCCCGATAGATCCGCCACGTCACGTACGCGAAATGCACCACGATGACGACCAACGCTACGATGCAGGCCCAGAGCAGGAGCTGGGAGAGCAGCGGGTGCCGATCGCCGAAGCCGTCGATCCACGCCTCGAAGCGGCGCCACGCGTCGCCCAGCCAGTGGAGCGCGTAGCGCCGCGGCTCCCACCGGAACTCGGGCCGCGCGAACACTTCGCCGACGGCGCGCCGCACCGAATCCGCGGAGACGCCTTGGAGCACCACTGCGGTCAGCCGATCCCCAGCTGTTGGCCGAGGACCTGGAGGTCGAAGCCCTCCCGCCGCATCCGCAGGTCGTAGTAGAACAGCGTCAGCATGCACGGCAGGACCGGGGCCAGCGCGATGCTGACGAGCGAGTTCACCACGCTCACCGCCAGCTCCAGCCCGGGGGCCTTGGTCTGCACCACGTACCCCACGCCGAAGAAGAAGCAGAAGGGAACGAGCCAGGTGAGGATCCAGACTACCAGCCACAGCCCGAACGCCTTGAGCTTGAAGCCGCGCGTCAGGTCCCAGGAGCGACCGAACGCATCGAAGGAGCTGGCCAGCTCTTCGAGGACGACGACGGGAGTCGTCAGCGCATAGCCGCAAAGCACGAAGGCCAGGAACCAGAACAGGGCGCCGAGCCCGAGAACCCCGACGAGGACGGCGGAGGCCCCGCCGAACAGGTTGGCGATGGACACCAGCAGGGCCCATGCCACGAAGCCCACGATCCAGATGATGAGGAGCAGCAGTCCCTTCCCCAGCCCCACCAGCACCAGCGGCACGATCTTCGACGCCGCGAGGCGCACCGCGTCGCCGAAGGTCGAGGCGCCGCCAAGGTAGGCGGACGAGATCACGCGGATCGATCCGGCTGTCAGCATCACGGTCGCGACCACGATCGCCACCAACCACACCAGGCCCAGGATGATCAGCTCAGGCAGGTGGGTTTGAAAGATGGCGAGGCTCTGATCCGGGGTGGTGCCGCTGAACCGCAGCCGCAGGTACAGGAGCAGCGCGGCGGGCAGCCCCCACGTCACCGCGCTCAGTTTCATGAACAGTCCGAAGTGGCGGCGGTACATCGTGAACGCGCCGTCCAGCACCTCGCCGAAGCTCATCGGCCGCAAGTCGCTCATCCGCCACTCGCCCCCTCTCCCAGTCCGCGGTAAGATGAGGACGTGAGCGCCCCTGCGCGAGGGCCGCTGCCCCCGACGGAGTGGTTGCAGCAGCGGCACGAGGTCGAGACCCCGGAGCACGTCGAGCTGCGGCTGGAGCTGGCGGGCCTCGGCTCGCGCACGGCCGCCGCGGCGCTCGACGCGCTACTCATCATCGCGATTCTGGTGATCATCCAGATCGTCGCCGGAGCCGTGTCCCTGCTCGACAGCATCGCCGCGAGCTGGGCCACGGCGCTGCTCAGCCTCCTCGCCGCCTTCGGGCTAATCCTTTATTACGTGCTGCTGGAGGGCTTCTGGGGCGGGCGCACCGTCGGCAAGCGGGCGCTCGGGATCCGCGTCGTCATGGACACCGGGCGCGCCGTGACGGTGGGCGCGGCCGTCGTGCGCAACCTGCTGCGGCTCATCGACTTCCTTTTCCCCCTCGCGCCATTCGTCCCCGGCGTCCTGTTGGTGCTGTTGACCAAGAGTCATAAGCGCCTAGGCGATATGGCGGCGGGGACGATCGTCGTGCGCGACCGTCCCATCGAGCGCGCCCTCGCCGCCCTGACCGCCGCCGCGGCCGCCCCCGCTGAGCCCACCGAAGCCGGTCCGCCCGACCTGTCCGAAGAGGAGTTCCGCCTCCTCGACCGTTTCCTCGCGCGCCTGGGCGACCTCGCGCCGGAGGTTCAGGTGCGGCTGACGCACGAGCTGGCGCACCGCTTCGCGGCCAAAGTGCCACAGCGCCCGGGCGCAGGAGACGCGGAGCAGTACCTCCTTGAGCTGTTTGCCGCGGAGCAGCACAAGCGCCGTGGCCGCTTCGCCGCGCGCGCGCGCACCGGCGGGGGCGTGGCGGGTCGCACCTCGATCCCCGCCGAGCGCTTCGTGGCGCGCAAGCGCGAGACGTGGGAGGCGTTTCACACGGTGGCGACGCGCGTCGAGCGCACGGGGGTCGCCGCGCTCCCGCCGGGCGAGATCCCGGCGTTCGCGGCGCGCTACCGCGAAGTCGCCGCCGACCTGGCCCGGGCGCGCACGTACGGGGTGGACCCGCGGGTCGTCGAGTATCTCGAACGGCTGGTGAGCGCGGGGCACAACGCGCTGTACCGCAGTCGCGGCCGGGACCGGCCGCCGTTCTCGCGGTACGTCATGGCCGATTTCCCCGCCGCCGTCGTGGTCTCGTGGCGCTACGTGCTCGTCGCCTTCCTCCTCTTTGCGGCGCCGGCGGTGGTCGGCTACGGCGTGGCGCGCACGCGTCCCGAGGTCGCCGAAGAGCTCATGCCGGTAATGGTGAGCCGCGCGCAGCAGGCGGCGGACCGCGAGGCGCGCGGGCAGACGTACGCGCAGGCCGACCCCGCCAGCCGCCCGCCGATCGCCGCGTGGATCATCTCCAACAACATCTGGGTGTGCTTCGGCGCGTTCGCCGGGGGCCTGCTCGCCGGCATATGGACGGTCTACTCCCTGGTCTTCAATGGATTGGTGCTGGGGCTGGCGTTCGGTGTGTTCGGGAATTTCCACGCGACGGCGTACTTGCTCACCTTCGTCGCCGGCCACGGCGTGCTGGAGCTGACGGCGATCTTCATCTCCGGCGGGGCGGGACTGCGGCTCGCGCGGGCCTTGATCGCCCCCGGCGATCGCCTGCGCCGCGATGCCCTCGTGCTGGAGGGGGCCATCGCGGTGCGGATGATCGGCGCGGTGGTGTGCCTGCTGGCGCTGGCGGGGACCATCGAGGGGCTGCTGTCGACGAGCGACGCGCCCGCCGGGTGGAAGTTCGCCGTCAGCGCGGCGTCGGCGCTGTTGCTCGTCCTCTATCTCACCAACGGCTGGCGGGTCCGGAAGGCGGCTACCACCACCGCCGCCGCCAGCGCCTAGGCCGCCACCCTCCCCACTCCCGGCTCCGCCGCAGCAACCGCGCCGGGCTCCACCAGCGCGTCGTCGACGTGAACCGCGGGCGGTGGGGCCGGCTCACGCGTCCGGGTGGATCATCTGGCGCATCTTGCGCGCCATCGCCTCGATCTGTTTCAGCCCCTGGACTGTCTCGGCGTCGTAGCGGTCCGCGTTCAGCAACAGCAGCTGGGCCTCCGCGAGGATCGCCGAGAGAGGGTTCGACAGGTCATGCCGCAGCTTCGACATGGGATCGCCCGGCATTACAGCAGGGAGCGGTACAGATCGCGCAGATGATGATCGCGCAGGTCCCGCACCGCCTGCCACAGCTCCGGTTCCGACGTGGCGCAGAAGATCTCCGCGGTGGCGCGCTCGTGCTCAGTGTCGGGGGCGCCGAACAGCACGCGCCCGCGCCAGATGGCGTCGTCCGAGCGCCGGACGGCGAGGCGTACAGCGATGAGTTGTCCATCGAACCGAATCGGGGGGAGGTCGTGAACGACCGCTTCGCGGGGTTCCGAAACGCCAAATCGCGCCGGTTGTGCGGGCATTGCCGACCCGTAGGCTGGTTTGGGTAAAGATATAAGGCGAGAAGAGTTGCGCAATGGTGAAACAGGGGCGGGCAGGGGCGGACAGAGTCGGGCGGGGGTGGACGGAGGCGGACGGGGTTGGTGGTGTCCGCCCCTGTCCGTCCCTGTCCGTCTCTGTTAGAGCGGAAACGGCACCGCGATGAACGTGACCACGAACAGCAGCAGCGCCGCCCACGCGAGCCGCCGCCGCGAGGCGGGCAGCGGGCGGTACGAATCGAGGACCGGCGGATGCCCCAGGCGACCGCGCGACAACACCAGCACCAAAAACACCCACACCCACCAGCCCCACCACCACGCCCCCAGCGCCGCGGTCAACAGCAGAAACGCCCGCGCCACGCGCTCGTGCCAACCGGGAAACACCGCATAGAGCAGGTGCCCGCCGTCGAGCTGCGCAAGCGGCAGCAGATTCAACATCGTGACGAACATGCCGACCCAGCCGGCGAAGGCCACCGGGTGAATCGACACGCTCGGCGCCGGTCCCACGATCAGCCGTCGCAGCACCCACGTCAGCGGCGAATCGCCGAGCACGGCGGCAGCCTGGCCGATGCGCAGGTACATCCCGTGGAATGCCGGATCGGGCGAGGGCGGACGGCTGAGGGCGAGCCCGACCATGAGCACCGGGAGCGCCACGACGAAGCCGGCGATCGGTCCCGCCACGCCGACGTCGAAGAGCTGGCGCCGGTCCGAGACGACGGTGCGCAGGCGGATGAACGCGCCCATCGTGCCGACGAACGACGGGAACAGCGGCACGGGGATGAAGTACGGCGGCGAGACGTCGAGCTCGTAACGGCGCGCCGTCAGGTAGTGCCCCAGCTCGTGGGCGAGCAGGATCGCGACGAGCGGCAACGAGAACGCGAGCCCCGACACCCATGCGCCGAGCCCCACCGCCGGCAGCGCGCGAATCAGGCGCAGGGGATTGGGTTCGTAGCCGATCGAGCCGGCCAGGATCGCTCCGGCGAGCGTCGTAGTGACGAGCGTCAGCGCGAAGAGCACCGCGTGCAGACCCCAGCGCTCGCGGGGCCGACCCGGCACCGGCCGCGTGAGGATCAGGTGGCGGCCGTCGGGCTCATCCGACCAGTAGGAACTCCCGGGCCACGCCGCCAAGGCGGCGGCCAGCTCGGCGGACGGGGCGGCGTGGGCCGGATGTACAAGCGCGTCAATGACTTCGCGGTCGCGGAGGGCGGCGTGGCGCCAGGCCACCAGGAACGGTGTCAGGTCCACGCGCGACCTTGACGGAGGCGCGTCCGGGGTCTAGGATAACTCCTGCACCCGTCGCCGCTTTCCCAGACACCCACTAGCAACGCGTCATTCCCCCAGATCCGGGGTTCCCCCGCCTTAGCCTCAACGGAGCCGAAGCACACGTGGACATCGCAGAGCTGAAGAGGAAATCCGTCGCGGAGCTGCACGCGATGGCCGAGAGCCTCAACATTCAAAACTATTCGGGGCTCCGCAAGCAAGACCTGATCTTCCGCATCGAGCAGTCGCTCCTCGACACGGACACCGTGCTCCGCGGGGAGGGCGTGCTGGAGATCCTCCCGGAGGGCTACGGGTTCCTGCGTAGCCCCGACTGGAACTATCTCTACGGCCCCGACGACATCTACGTCTCGCCGAGTCAGATCAAGCGCTTCGACCTGCGCACCGGCGACACCATTCTCGGGCAGGTGCGGCCGCCCAAAGAGGGCGAGCGCTATCTCGCCCTGCTCAAAGTCGAGACGGTCAACGGCGAGGAGCCGGAGAAGGCGAAGCATCGCGTCGCGTTCGAGAACCTCCGCCCGCGCTATCCCGAGGAGAAGATCCACCTCGAGCGCAAGGACGGCGACATCTCGATGCGCGTCCTCGACCTGCTCAGCCCCATCGGCAAGGGGCAGCGCGCCCTCATCGTCTCGCCGCCCAAGGCCGGCAAGACCATCCTCCTCCAGAAGCTCGCCAATTCCATCATCGAGAACCATCCCGAGATCTACCTCATCGTGCTGCTCATCGACGAGCGGCCCGAGGAGGTGACGGACATGGAGGAGAACGTCAAAGGGCAGAACGTCGAGGTTATCTCGTCGACGTTCGACGAGCCGGCCGACCGCCACGTCCAGGTCGCGGACATGGTGATCGAGAAGGCGAAACGTCTGGTCGAGCACGGTAAGGACGTCGTGATCCTGCTCGACTCGATCACGCGCATGGGCCGGGCCCACAACGTCGTGGTGCCCCACTCCGGCAAAATCCTCTCGGGCGGCGTGGACGCCAACGCGCTGCAGAAGCCGAAGCGCTTCTTCGGCGCGGCGCGCAAGATCGAAGGCGGCGGCTCCCTCACCATCGTCGGGACCGCGCTCATCGACACCGGCTCCCGCATGGACGAGGTCATCTTCGAGGAGTTCAAGGGCACCGGCAACTCGGAAGTCGTCCTCGACCGGCGCATCGCCGAGCGGCGGACGTTCCCCGCGATCGACGTGCAGAAGACCAGCACCCGCAAGGAAGAGCTGCTCCTCTCCAAGGAAGAGCTCAACAAGATCTACCTGCTCCGCAACTTCCTGGCCGACATGCCGCCCGTCGAAGGCATCGAGTTCCTCCTCGAGCGCATGAAGCGCACGAAGAACAACGCCGAGTTCTTCCAGACGATGCAGCAGGGATGACCGCGGGGGCGGGGGCGGGACGGCTGCTCGGTGTCGATTGGGGTGAGCGCCGCATCGGCTTGGCGCTTTCGGACGAGTCCCAGACGCTCGCGCAGCCCCTCGCTACGCTGACCCGCCGCGCCGGGAAGCGCTTCCCCATGCAAAAACTCGTCGCGCTCCTGGACGCCCACGGCGTCGTGGGAATCGTGGTCGGCCTCCCGCTGGACGCCGCGGCCGCCGAAGGGCCGGCCGCCGCCGCCGCCCGCACGCTGGCCGACGACATTGCCCGGCGCAGCGGCCGGCCGGTCGAGCTGTGGGACGAGCGGCTCTCGACCGCTCGCGTGCTCCAGGTGGTCCGCGAGCTGGGCGGCTCCACCCGCGGCCGTAAGGCGGACGTGGACGCGTGGGCGGCGACGCTGTTGTTGCAGCACTATCTCGACGCAAGGCGGGGAACGGCGGCATGAGGAGAATGGCGGCACTGGGCGCGATGATCCTCGTCATCGGCTGCGCCTCGCCGGCGCCGGATGCCCCATCCGTCATCGTCACCATCCCCCGCGGCGCCACGTTCGACGCCGCCGTGGACTCGCTCGTCGCGCACGGCGTCGTCACTCATCCCACGACGTTCAATTGGTACGCGCGCCTCCACGGCCTCCCCGGGAACCTGAAGAGCGGCGTCTACGGCTTCCACGCCGACGAACGGTGGAGCGAGCTCGTCGATGCCCTGAAGCGCGGCCGCGGCGCGCTGACGCGCTGGACCGTGCCGGAGGGGCTGACGCTGCGGGAGATCGCGGACCTCGCCCAGAGCCAGCTGGGCGTGCCGCACGACTCGCTGCTCGCCGCCGCCGCCGACCCCGCGCTCTTGGGACGACTCGGTCTCGCCGGCGTCGCCGGGACCGCCGAGGGCTACCTCTACCCGACGACCTACACCGTGCGCATGCGCGTCGGCGCGGGCGAGCTCGTGCGCCTCATGACCGACCAGTTCCTCGCGCATTGGCAAGCGGAGTGGCAGCCGCGCCTCGACACTCTGCGCATGACCCGCCACCAGCTGGTCACGCTCGCGTCCATCGTGCAGGCCGAGGTCCGGTACGCCCCCGACCGCGAGTACGTGTCCGCCGTATACCACAACCGGCTGCGTAAGGGGATGCGGCTCGAGGCCGATCCGACCGTGATCTATGCCTACGGCCGCCGCCTCAACCGGGTCTACGAGAAGAACCTGCGGATCCGTTCTCCGTACAACACGTACCTCATCCCGGGCCTCCCGCCGGGGCCGATCAGCCAGCCCGACAGCGCGAGCCTCGCGGCCGCGCTGTACCCGGCGCGCGTGCCGTTCCTCTTCTTCGTGGCGCAGCCGGACGGCAAGCACATCTTCTCGGTCACGTATCGGGAGCACCAGGCCGCGATTCAAGCGGTCCACCGCATGCAGCGCGCAGCGCGCGCGCCGCGGCCGCCGGGTCGCTAGCGCCGACGACGGCCGCCGTCACCGCGATGCCCACCGCGCCGGCCGCCACGATCGCCGCCGCGTTCCCGGCCGTGAGACCACCGATGGCGATGACCGGAACGCCGGGCGGCGCCGTGCGGGCGAGCGCGGCGAACCCCTCGACGCCGAGCGCCGCGCCGGCGTCGGGTTTCGTCGCCGTGGCGAAGCACGGGCCCACGCTCCAGTAGTCGGCGGGCCACGCGGCCGCGCGGTCGGCTTCCGCCCGCGACCCGACCGACAGACCGAGGATGAACCCCGGCGGGACGTGGGGGCGGAGCGCGTCGAGCGGCGCATCGTCCTGCCCCAGGTGGGCGCCCGCGGCGCCGGTCGCGAGCGCGACGTCCACCCGGTCGTTGACGAGCACCGGCACGGCGAGCGCGCTTACCAGGGCGCGGGCGAGCGCGGCCAGATCGCGCGCGGGGGCGCCCTTGAGCCGGGCCTGGATCATCGTCGCGCCTCCGCTCACGGCGCGCCGGCACACGTCTACGACGTCGCGGCCCTTGAGCAGGGCCGCGTCGGTGAGCACCATCAAACGCAACGAGTCGACCAGAGCCATGGCCAAGATCCTGCGGGGACTGCGCGGCGCCACCACGGCGACCGCGAACACAAGCGAGGCGATCCTGGAGGCGACCGCGGAGCTGCTGCGGACGCTGCAGGAGGCGAACGGCTTCCGGCCCGACGAGGTCGAAAGCGCCATCTTCACATCGTCGCCGGACCTGACCGCCGAGTATCCCGCGCGGGCGGCCCGGCTGCTCGGCTGGAGCGATGTCCCCTTGCTCGGCGCGGGCGAGGTCGCGGTCCCCGGCGGCCTGCCCCGCTGCATCCGCGTACTGCTCCACTTCTACACGACGCAGGCGCAGCGCGAGCTGAAACATATGTACCTGCGGGAGGCGGCGAAGCTGCGGCCGGACCGGCACACGACCCGATGAGCGACGCCCTCGCCGTCGTGAAGGCCAAAGGCGCCGAGCGCTGGAAGCTGGGCCATCCGTGGATCTACCGCAGCGACGTCGCGGAAGCCCCATCCGAGCCCGGCGTGGTCCGGGTCACGGACCGGCGCGGCCAGTTTCTCGGGCAGGCGCTGTACTCCCCGCGATCCGAGATCCGCCTGCGGCTGCTGACGCGCGACGACGCGGCGATCGATGCCGCGTGGTGGGGCCGGCGCATCGGTGAAGCCCTGGAGCGACGCGGCACGATCCCGGCCACCGCCTATCGCATCGTCCATGCGGAGGGCGACGGCCTTCCCGCGCTCGTCGTGGACCGCTACGGGCCGTTCGTCGTCGCCCAGCTGCTCTCGGCGGGTCTCGCGCGAGTGCAGGGCGAGGTGGTCGCCGGGATCGCCGCCGCCCTCACACCCGAAGGCATCCTGCTGCGCAACGACGCCGCCATCCGCCGCCACGAAGGGTTGCCCCTCGAGGTGACCCCGGCGCTCGGCACCGTGCCCGACACGGTGGAGGTGGAGGAAGCCGGCGTGCGCTACCTCGCCGCCCCGCACCGCGGGCAAAAAACCGGCGCGTTCCTCGACCAGCGGGAGAACCGCGTGCTCGTCGGGGCGCACACGCGGCCCGGCGGCCGCGGCCTCGACCTCTTCACGTATCACGGCTCGTTCGCCTTGCACCTGGCGCGCCGCGCCGCGGAGGTCACCGCCGTGGACTCGAGCGCGGACGCCCTGGCGCGCGGGCGCGAGAACGCGGCGCTGAACGGCCTCACCAACATCGTGTGGCGGGAGGCGAACGCCTTCGATTTCCTGCGCGAGCTTGAGCGCCGGGAGGAGCGCTTCGACACCATCGTGCTCGACCCGCCGGCGTTCGCCAAGACGAAAGACAGCGTGCCGCGTGCGGTCGCCGGGTACAAGGAGATCAACCTGCGCGCCATGCGCATCCTCGCGCCGGGCGGCGTGCAGCTCACCTGCAGCTGCTCCTATCACGTGAACCGCGGTGTGTTCGCCGAGATGCTCGGCACGGCCGCCCAGGACGCCGGGCGCCGCCTCCAGGTCCTCGCCTGGATCGGCGCCGGCGGCGACCACCCCGAGCTGCTGACGGTGCCGGAAACGGGCTACCTGAAGGGCGCGCTGCTGCAGGCGCTCGACTAGGGCCGGCCCAGCGCCAGGATCCAGTCCGCGATCGCCGCCACTGCCTCGGGCACGATCGGGATCGACGGGTCGGTGTACGTCGGCATCTGCCCGGCCAAGGTCCGGTCCGTGATGTGCTTCAGCACGTGATTCGCCCCCGGCACCATGACGAGCCGCGCGTCGGGCCGGGCGGCGTGCAGCCGCTCGGCGTCGGCGACGGACGCCTGCAGGTCGGTCTCCCCCTGCACGATCAGCACCGGCCGGCGGACGGCGCGGATCGCCGCCGGCGGATCGAACGAAGCGAGTGAACGCATGAAAGTCTGGTTCACAGGGAGGAAGAGCATTCCGAGCTGTGGAGGCACGTCCCCGGGCTGCTCGCCCCGGAGGTAATGCTTCATCGCCGTGTCGTAGCGCACCATGGTCGCGCTGTCGAACTGCCGGCTGAGCTGGTCGCGCATCACCTCTCCGAGAGGGCGGCCCAGACCGGAAACACTGATCACGCCGGCGACCGGCGCGCCCTGGCGAGCGGCCAGCAGGGCCAGGGACGCTCCCTCGCTATGCCCCACCAACACGACGCGCGAGAATCGCGGATCGCGCGCGAGCGACTCCGCCGCCGCCCGGGCGTCGCCCGCGAAATCCTCCACGGTCGTTCTGGTGATATCGAACATGCCCTGCGTGCCCGGCATGCCGCGCTTGTCGTAGCGCAGCGTGGCGATGCCCCGCTCGGCGAGTCGCCACGCCAGCTGCGCGTAGGAATTCGGCCGGATGCCCATGACGGAGTTGCCGTTGCGGTCGGTGGGGCCCGAGCCCGCGATGATGACGGCGATCGGCACCGCCCCCCTCGCCCCTCGTGGCACCGTGAGCGTCGCGGCGAGTCCCAGGTCGCCGCTGCGAATGGTGTACGGTGACTCGATAGCCGCCGCAGGCGGGACGGTGTCGGCCTTCGCCGGTGGGACGGCCTGCCCGCGCACCGGCGGCGCGAGGACCACGAGCGCGAGCGCCACCATCTCAGGGCTTCTCATGCTGCTCCCTCCGCCACAAGACGTACGACTGCACGACCGGCACGGCGACGGCCAGGGCCGCGGCCGTGACAAGGAGCACCCACACCATCGGTCCGGACACGAACGCCGTCGCGACCATCAGCACGCCGGCGATCACGAACGTGAAGCCACCGGTGCGGTGCGTCTTCCGCCACACCGTGTCGCTCGACAGCGTCCACGGCGTGCGGATCCCGACGAACCACGTCGGTTGTACGCGCGCCAGCGAGTTGCCGAGGACAATGAAGAGCAGCCCCACGCCCACCGGCATGAGGCGGGACATCGCGACCGGGTACCCGAGCCCGTTGACCATCACCAGCACGTGCTTGCCGAGCAGAAACAGCGCTACCGCGTTGGCGATCAGCCAGTAGGTGTCCTGGAACTTCGCGTAGTTGACGCGCCTCGGGTCGAGCCGGGGCAGAATCCGGAACAGGCCGTTCATCGCCACGACGATCGGCGGCACGATGAGCGCGGCGGCCAGCCGCGACGAGTAGCCGTCGGGGACGCCGTGCACGTTCCAATGAGTCGGTACCCGGGCCGGCAGCCGCGGCCACGCCCACACCGAGACCGCCAGGGCCACCGCCGCGATCACCAACCCGAGCCAGCGATTACGCATCGGACCCTCCCGCGAACTTGGCCATCAGATAACGAACGACGTCCTGAAAAACGGTCGTGTTGAGGCGGTAACGGATGTGCTGACCCTCGCGCTCGGCCGCCACCAGCCCGGCACCCTTAAGCACCCCGAGGTGGTGGGACACCGAGGCGAATGCGATCGGGAAGTGCTCGGCGATCTCCCCCGCCATGTGATCCCGCTCGGCCAGGAGCTCGAGGATCCGCCGCCGGGTAGGGTCCGCCAGCGCTCGGAACAGGGCGTCCCGCACGGGGAAGTTAATTAGACGGATGTCTAAATATTGTCAAGTCCGTTGACTCCGCCGCCGCCATTTACAAGCTTGCACGCCATGCCGATGCAGCAGCCCACAACCCCCGACCGGACCAGCCGCATCCGGCGAGTGTTGTTCGGGTTGCTGTTCGCCAACCTCGTCGTCGTCGCGGCCAAGGTCGGCGTCGGGCTCCTCGCGCATTCGCTCGCCGTGCTCGGCGACGCGCTACACTCCGGTGTCGATGCGCTGAACAACGTGCTCGGCCTGGTGGTGATGCGCGTGGCGACCAAAGCGCCCGACGAGGACCACCCGTACGGCCACGGGAAATTCGAGACCCTCGGCGCCCTCGCGATCGTCGGCTTCCTCTCGATCACCTGCTTCGAGCTCGTGCGCCAGGCGGCCAACCGCTTCTCCGGCGATCACCACACGCCGCTGCTGTCGGAAGTCCAGTTCGCGATCCTGCTGGCGACGCTGGCGGTGAACGTCCTGGTGACGCGCTACGAGCAGCGGCGCGGCGAGCAGCTGGGGAGCCGGCTGCTGATCGCGGACGCGGCCCACACCCGCACCGACGTCGTGATCACCATCGGCGTGGTGATCGGCATGCTGTTCGGCCCGCGCGGCTGGTGGTGGGTCGATCCCATCCTCACGTTCGTGATCGCCGTCCTCATCGTACGCGTCGCCTACCAGATCCTCAGCAGCGCCGTGCCGGTGCTCGTCGATCAGCGCGCGATCTTCGCGGGGGACATTCAGCGGGCGGCGGAGGCGGTGGCGGGCGTCAAGGGCGCGTACGGGATCCGCTCCCGGGACGGCGCCGCGGCGCGCTACGCCGAAGTGACGATCGCGGTGGACAAGGACGCGAACGTCGCCGCTGCGCACGCCATCGCCGACGAAGTCGAGGAGCGACTCAAGCGCGACCTGCAACTCGACGAAGTCACGGTGCACGTCGAGCCGTGCTGACCTCCCTATCGCACGAATCGCGCGGTGGGCTGCGGCGTCCGCCCCGATCGCTCAAGCAGGAGTATCAGGAGTTCCTGCTCGAGCGCATCGAGGAGTACAAGAACACGCTGTCGCGCGAAGAGCTGCTGCGCATCGGCGACGAGGCCGTGCGCGAGCTGGAAGCGAACGCCCACGACCAGTATCTCCTCACCGAGGTGCTGCTGCTCGAGCACGTGGACCGCGTCATCGCCCGCCGGCTGCGCCTGCCGTCGTTCCAGCGCTGGCGGCAGAAGCACCGCGCCCTGCGCGACGCCCAGCGCCAGCCCACGCATTGGGGACTCGACGCCGAGCATCCGGTCGTGCCGTGGGCCCCGCGCCTCGAGGCGGGCGACCTGGCGCTCGTGATCGGCGCGGCCACGCTGCCGGCGGCCTTGCTCATCGCCGCGCACGACGTCGCCGTGCTGCTCCTCGATCAGGAGCTGGCCGCCGTCGAGGGCGCCGAGAGCCGGGCGGTCAGCGAGCAGCTGGCGGCCCGGTTCGAGTCGCTAGTCGTACGCTTCGGAAGCTGGCTCCCCGACGTCCTCCCCTCGCTCGTCGTGATTGACCCGGGCGCCCTCGCCTCCGCCCGCGCCAGAGATCGCCGCAGCTTCCTCACCGACCTCCAGGCGCGGACCCGGCCGGGCGGGGTGCACATCATCCTCCCCGGGCCCAAAGGCGAAGCCGTCATCCCGCTCGCGTTGAAAGGCCTCCAGGGCGAGTACGACGGCTGGCAGGTCCAACGCCACCGGCGCGGCAAGGGCGGAGGGTTCACGGCGTTGAAGCCGGCGCGTCAGGCGGACACGCGGGCGAACGTGTCGGACTAGCCACCCCCCGCAGACCCAGCCCCGTAACACCTTCCAAGACGCCAAGTTGCAAACTGCCCCGCCTGGCAGGGTCTTTGCCTTGGAGTACCGACAACCGAAGACCGACGACCGATCATGACCAGCTTGCCGCTCGTACTCGACGACGAACCCCTCGGCATCATCCTGCGGGCCGGCCATCTGGCCCTGCGCCCGGCGAAGATCTGGGCCTATTGCTGGTTCGCTGATGAGGGCGAAGACGGCGATCATACCCACCGGCATCTGCCTGTGGATCCGACGCTGTAGGAACCAGGCGATTGACGAAACGACAGGGGCCGGCACACAGCCGGCTCCTTTCGTTTCAAATGGGGTACTTCACCACGAACCCCAGATCGAGGGCGTGTTTATGCGCCTGCGTCTTATGTTGGTCGCCTTGCCAGCGGCCGTCGCCTGCAGTCCCATTCCCACTTATCAGTGTCCGTCCTGTCTCGGGTCCGTCGTTGTGTTCGGCCAGGTCAGTGTGCCCGACGGACGCCCGCTCCCCAGCGCAACCGTGGTCCTCTCCGCCAATCGTCTGGACGAGGCTTGGGGGCGCGTAGCGACCAAGACGGACGCTGCGGGCTTCTATCGCGTTGAAGTGCCGACGTCCCCGCAGCCGGGCTACGGCAGGGTCGAGCTTCGCGTCCTACTGCCTGCGGGCGGCGGCCTTCGGGACACGGTGGTCTACAGCCCCATCGTCCGAGTCGGCATGACGCCCCCAGACACCGCGCGCGTCGATATCAGGTTGACGGCCGCCGCGCCCTAACCCGTCACCTCGACGGTCGTCTCCGTCTGATAATCGGGGACGCCGCATAACGAAGCGCGCACCGTGTAGCGCCCCCGGTCGGGCAGAGCGCCCCGCGGCAGCGGGACCATCGCCCAGAACACCGTGCCCACGCGGACGGTGAGCCGCGTGTCGGCGGCCGGATAGCGCCACTGATAGCTCCACACCTCATCGCCATCCGCCGAGAGCACCGACACGCACACGAACTCGTTCGACGCGAACTCGAACTGCAGCTCCGTTTCGCCGTGGTTGCCGATACGGAACAAGGCGACAGGCGTGACTCCGCTGGGACGGCCCTCCACCTGCCACGCGAAGCGTGGCGGCAGTACGGCCAACGACAGCAATGCCCGCTGCGAAAAGCTGAGCGACACCGTCTTGCCGACCGTTCCCTCGGGCTCCACCTCGCGCACCCGCTGCGGATAGAACGGCACGCCGTCGGGACCCGGCGCGCCCACCGCGCCGGTCGCCTGGACGTAATGACTGTCGTAGCGCCGCCAGCGCCCCGCGTCGCCCTGGATGATGAGCGCGTTGACGGAGTGACCATCCAGGAGAAGCGGCGCCGGCACGACGATGATCGCCCGGGCCGGGCGGCCGGCGGAATCGAGTTGCAGCTGCAAGATGCCCCGCACGGTGATCGTGGTGTCCACCGGCGCCCGGGCCGTGAGCAGTCCGACCGCCAACGCGAGTGTGGTATGCATCGTGCATCCTCCGTGACCACAACGTGATGCGACGGTTGCCGCCCGCGACGTAATCCTCTATATCTACCGGACGATGCCCGCCCTCGCCATCGACGGCCGCACCCTCACCGCCAACGCTGACGCCACGATCCTCGACGCCGCGCGCGCAGCGGGGATCGACATCCCCACCCTGTGCTGGTACCCGAAGCTGCCCATCGTCGGCAATTGCCGCATCTGTCTCGTGTCGGTGGAGGGGCAGCCGAAGCTGGTGCCGGCGTGCGCGACGAAGGTGGCCGATGGCATGGTGGTGACGACCGAGTCCCACGCCGCCGTCGAAAACCGCCGTGGCGTGCTGCGGCTGCTGCTCGAGCGGTACCCCGCCGACCACCTGCGTAACGGCGGGCGGGCGCGGTCGCGCAACGAGTTCGAGCGGTATGTGGTGCGCTACGCCGTCGATCCCACCCCGCTCGCCAGCCGCGACCTGCCGCTGCGCAGCGGTGATGAGCGCCCCGGCGACCCGATGATCCGCCACGATATGTCCACCTGCATCCTCTGTACCCGCTGCGTGCGGGCGTGCGCGGACATCCAGGTGGTCGGCGTTCTCGATGTTGCGTGGCGCGGGGAGCACGCCGAAATCGTGGTCGGAGCCGACGGCGATCCCGATAAGGCCGGCTGCACCTGGTGCGGCGAGTGCGTGCGCGTGTGTCCCACCGGGGCGATCTTCGAGGCCCTGCCGCGCCAGCGCTTCACGCCCGAGCAGATCCGGAACCCCGAGCGCGTGGTCCGGTCGGTCTGCCCCTACTGCGGCGTGGGATGCCAGGTCGATCTCCACGTGGCCGGCGGCCAGGTTTCGCGGGTCACGTCCCCGGACATTGAGCTGGACACGCCGAACCAGGGCTCGACGTGCGTGAAGGGGCGCTTCGGCTATGACTTCCCGCAACACCACGACCGGCTCACCAAGCCCCTGATCCGCAGGGGCTGGGAGCGGGAGGGGGGGGGCGGTCGTTGGGTGTGGAAGGGTGGTCGGGGCGCGGCGCGCCGCGGCGGGCCGTGGCAGACCATCGAAGGCGAGGGCCAGCGGTCCAAGCCGGGCACCCCGCCCCGGGCCACCGGTAAGTCGGTGCGCGAGCTCCCGCTGCTCGAGCGGCTCGACATGGACATCCGGGACCGCGTGGCCACGCCGCCGTCCTGGTACCAGCCGTTCCGGGAGGCCACCTGGGAAGAGGCGATGGAGCTCACCGCCCAGGAGCTGCTGCGCATCAAGCAGGCCCGCGGCGGCGACGCCCTCGCCTGCTTCTCCTCGGCGAAGTGCTCCAACGAGGAGAACTACCTCCTCATGCGGCTGTTCCGCGGCGCCCTGGGAACGAACAACGTCGATCACTGCACGCGGCTGTGCCACTCCACGTCCGTCGCGGCGATGCAGCGGGCCCTGAGCACATCGGCCGCGTCGGGGTCGATGCGCGAGATCGAGGCCGCCTGCAACGTCATCTTCATCGCCGGCGCGAACACGACCGAGTCGCATCCGGTGTTCGGCGCCGCCATCAAGCGGGCGCACGAGCGCGGAGCCACGCTCATCGTCGCCGACCCGCGCCGCACCGAGCTCGCCGGTCGCGCCGACATCCACCTCCAGATGCAACCGGGCACCGACGTCGCTCTCTACTCGGCGATGCTCCACCACATCATCGCCCAAGGGCTGGAGAACCGGGCCTTCATCGCCGAGCGCTCCCACGACTTCGACAAGGTCCGCGCCGGCGTCCAGCCGTATACGCCGGAGCGCGCCGCCACCATCACCGGCGTCCCGGCCGACGTGATCCGCCGGGCGGCAGAGACCTACGCCCGGGGCCCCAACACCAGCACCTTGTGGGCGATGGGCCTCACGCAGCACGCCAACGGGACCGACATCGTGACGTCGCTGCTCAATCTCATGCTGGCGTGCGGCATGATCGGCCGCTGGGGCGCCGCGATGCTGCCGGTGCGCGGCCAGAACAACGTGCAGGGCGCCTCCGACGTGGGAGCCATTCCCTTCGTCTACACCGACTACCGCTCGGTCAAGGACGCGGCCAACCGGGCCGAATACGCCCGCGCCTGGGGCGTGGCACCCGAGCGCCTATCCCTCAAGGAAGGGCTGATGGTCACGGAGGTCGTCAAGCCCGAGAGCGGCGTAAAGGGCATGTACATCATGGGGGAAAACCCGATCATCTCGGACCCCGACATCGCCCACGCGGAGCATTGGTTTCAGGATCTGGAGTTCCTGGCCGTTCAGGACCTGTTTCTCACGGAGACCGCCCGCTACGCCGATGTCGTCCTCCCCGGGTCGAGCTTCGCCGAGAAGACAGGCACGTTCGTCAACACCGAGCGGCGCATTCAGCTCGTGCGCCGCGCCGTGGACCCGCCCGGACAGGTCCGGGAGGATCTCGAGATCCTCCTCGAGCTGTCGAACCGGCTCGGACTAACAACCGCCCACCGTACGGCGGAAGACGTCATGGAAGAAATCGCGACGGTGACGCCGAGCTGGCGGGGGGTCACGTATGCGCGGCTCGAGGGCGCGGGCCTCCAGTACCCGGTGCCGACAGCCGACTCTCCCGGCACCGCGTTCCTGTTCGCCGACCGCTTTCCCACGCCCGACGGCAGGGCCCGCTTCGTGCCCGTCGACTACACCGACCCCGCGGAGCTGCCGGATGACGCCTACCCGTTCATTATGAACACCGGCCGCCAGCTGTATCACTGGCACACGGGGACGATGACGCGGCGCTCCACCGGCCTCGATGCCCGCGAGCCCACCGCCATCGTGGAGATCCACCCCGCCGACGCCGCCGCGCTCGGCGTCACCGAAGGCGACTTGGTGCGGCTCACCTCGCGCCGGAACTCGATGGTCACGGCGTGCCGAGTCTCCGACCGCGTGGCGCGGGGGCAGGTGTTCGTGCCGTTCCACTTCCGCGAGGCCGCGGCGAACCTGCTGACCAATCCGGTGCTGGACCCCTACGCCAAGATGGCCGAGCTCAAGATCTGCGCGGTGCGAATCGAACCGGTGCACGCCCCCGCACCGGTGTGACGACGTCGGACCCTCCCCCTTCCCCGTCATTCATGCAAGCCATCGTCAAGGAGCAGCGCGCCCCCGGTCTGACGGTCACGACCGTCCCCAAGCCCTCCGCCGGCCCCGGCGAGGTGCTGATCCGCGTGCGCCACGCGGGCGTGTGCGGCACCGATCTCCACATCGCGGACTGGGACGCCTGGGCGCAGGGGCGGCTCAAGCCGCCGGTTGTCGTCGGACACGAGTTCGCCGGCGAGATCGTGGCGCTGGGTGACGGCGTCACGGAGCTCACCGTGGGGCAACTGGTCACCGCCGAGGGGCACATCGTCTGCGGCCACTGCCTGCAATGCCGCACGGGGAACGGCCACATCTGCCGCAACACGCGCATTATCGGCGTCGACCGTGACGGCGCGTTCGCCGAGTTCATCGCGATGCCCGCCACCAACGTCCTCGCCCTCGACGGCATCCCCACGGAAATCGGCGCGATCATGGACCCCATGGGCAACGCCTTCCACGCGGTGCTGACCGCCGAGATCCCCGGCAGCACCGTGTTCGTCGCCGGATGCGGGCCGATCGGCTGCTTCGCGGTAGGCATCGCCCGCGCCGCCGGGGCGTCGCGCGTGATCGCCTCGGACGTGAACCCCAAGCGCCTCGCGCTCGCCGCGAAGATGGGCGCGCACGTCGCCGTGAACGCGGCCAAAGAGGACGTCGTGCGCGCGGTCCTCGGCGCGACGGGCGGCGAAGGCGCCGACGTCGTCTGCGAAATGTCCGGCGTCCCGGCGGCCGTGCACCAGGCGTTCGCCGCCGTGCGCATGGGCGGCCGCGTGCAGCTGCTCGGCCTCCCCACCGGCGCGGTGCCCGTGGACTTCGCCAACGAGATCATCTTCAAGGGCCTGCTCGTCTACGGCGTCATCGGCCGCAAGATGTACCAGACCTGGCACCAGATGCGCCGCTTCCTGTCAGCGGGCCTCTTCGATCCCCGCCCCGTCATCACGCACCGCTTCCCGCTCACCCGGATTGACGACGCGCTCGCCACGATCCGCGCCGGCGACGCCGGCAAGGTCATTCTGGAGATCGCATGAGCTTCGCCGCCCGGCTCGAGACCGAGCTCGCCCAATTCAAGAAGGAAGGCGTCTACAAACGCCTCAACTACCTCGACGCTCCCCAGGGTGCGCGCACCGTCATGGAGGGACGCGGGGAGGTCGTCATCCTCTCGTCCAACAACTACCTCGGGCTGTGCAACGTCCCCGAGGTGGTCGCCGCCGGGAAGGCGGCCCTGGACCGCTACGGCGCCGGGACCGGGTCGGTGCGGTTCATTTGCGGCACGTTCACTATCCACCGTGAGCTCGAAGCCGCCCTGGCCCGCCTCGTCGGCTGCGAAAGCAGCCTCAGCTACGTGAGCTGCTGGAACGCAAACGAGGGACTGGGCCCCACCCTGCTCGGCGAGCAGGACATCGTCATCTCGGACCAGCTGAATCACGCGTCGATCATCGACGCCATCCGCCTCGCCAAGACGATCACCAAGTGCCAGACCGCCGTCTACCAGCACTCGGACATGGCGGACCTCGAGGCGAAGCTCAAGGCGGCCACGGATCGCCGGCTCAAGCTGGTCTTCACCGACGGCATCTTCTCGATGGAGGGCGACATCGCCCGCCTGCCGGAGCTCCTGGAGCTGGGCCGCAAGTACGACGCGGTGGTCGCCGTGGACGACTCGCACGCGACCGGCGTGCTCGGCAAGTCGGGACGCGGCACCGCCGAGCATTACTCCGTGTTGGGCGAGGTGCCCATCATCACGTCGACGCTCGGCAAGGCGCTGGGAGGCGCCGCTGGCGGCTTCACCGCCGGCGCTGCCGCCCTGACGGATTACCTCACCCAGCGCTCCCGTCCCCAGCTGTTCAGCAACGCCCTGCCCCCGACCGTGGCCGCCAGCGCACTCGCCGCTGTGCGCCACCTCGAGGCGCACCCGGCGCTCGTCACCCGGCTGCGGGAGAGCGCGACGTATTTCCGCGAGCAACTCGCCGCGCTCGGCTTCCGACCGCTCCCGGGCGCGACGCCGATCATCCCCGTCATCCTCGGCGAGACGGCCAAGGCGATCCGCATGAGCGAGATGTTGCTCGACGAAGGGGTGTTCGTCACCGGCTTCGGCTATCCCGTCGTACCGCAGGGCCACGCTCGCGTGCGCTGCCAGATCTCCGCCGCCCACACCAAAGACGACCTCGATTTCGCGCTCGGCGCCTTCAAGAGAGTCGGCACTAAACTGGGGTTGATCTGATGAAACGCCTACTCGCACTCGCGCTGGTGTTGACCGCCCGACCGCCCGACCGCCTGCCCGCCCAGCAGGTGCCGCTCCCGTCCCCCTTCGCCGGCCTGGGCTTCGAGCCCGGCACGGATTCCGTGCTCGCCGACTGGGGCCAGATCACGACGTACCTGACCTCGGTGGCCGTGGCGAGTCCGCTCGTGCGATTGGACACGCTCGGCCGGACGACGCTCGGCCGGCCATTTCTGCTGCTCACGATCACCTCGCCCGCCAATCAGCGGCGGCTCGAGGAGCTGAAGCGCGGCCAGCGCCTGCTCGCGGACCCCCGCGGGCTGACCCCCGCCACGCTCGCGGAGCTGCGGGCTACGCAGCCCGCCGTGGTGCTGATCGACAACAACATCCACTCGACCGAGATCGCCTCGAGTCTGATGGGGATGACACTCGCCTATCAGCTCGCCACCGACCCGGCCCTGACTCGCCTGCTCGATTCGGTCGTGGTGCTGGTCGTGCCCTCGATGAACCCCGACGGCCTCGACACCGTCGTTGCCTGGTACCGCAAGTACAAAGGGACGACGTACGAAGGGGGGCCGCTGCCGTGGCTGTACCACCCGTACGTCGGCCACGACAACAATCGCGACTGGTTCATGCTGACGCAGGTGGAGACGCGGCTCGTGACGCGAGTCCTCTACCACGACTGGTTCCCCGAAGTCGCCTACGACGTGCACCAGATGGGGAGCAACGGCCCGCGGCTGTTCCTGCCTCCGTTCGCGGATCCCGTGAACCCCAATCTGGATCCGATGCTCGTCGAGGCCACGAACCTCGTCGGCACGACGATGGCGAGCGCCCTCTACGACTCGGGGTACACGGGCGTCGCGCACCAGGTCAGCTTCGACCTGTGGTGGCACGGCGGGTTCCGGTCGGTGCCGGCGCGGCACAACATGATCGGCATCCTGTCCGAAGCGGCGAGCGTCCGCCTCGCGTCCCCCATTCCGCTGCCCACGGAGGCCCTGCGGCAACCCGCGCGGGGGGTGAACTACCCTGGCCCCTGGCCGGGTGGCACCTGGCGCATCGGCGACATCGCGCGCTACGAGCTCGTGGCCGCGGAGGCGCTGGTGCGATTGGCCGCCCATGAACGCGTGGCGTTCATCGACCGGTTCGTCGCCCTGGGCCGGCGCGCGGTCGAGGCCGGTCGGGAGGGCGATCCCTTCGCCTATCTGCTGCCACCCGGCGCGCGTGACCCCGAGGCCCGCGCCCGGCTCGCCACCGTGCTGTTGCAGACCGGCGTCGAGGTGCAGCGCGCCGACTCCGCGTTCAGCGCGGACGGCCGCCAGTATCCGGCCGGCACGCTCGTGGTGCCCATGGCGCAGCCGTTTCGCGCGCATGCCAAGGACCTGCTCGAGCCGCAGCGCTATCCGATGATCACGGGACAGCCCCCGTACGATGTGGCGGGCTGGACGCTGCCGCTCACGATGAACGTGCCCGCGGTGGCGGTGCGCGAGCCGTTCGTGGCGCGCCTGGCCAGCGTGGACACCGTCGCGGTACCCCCGGGCCGGATTGTGGGCGGCGGCGACGCGTACGCGCTGGCCAACCGGACCAACGGCGAGTCGAGCGTGATCGCGGCGCTGCTCGCTGCGGGGCAGCAGGTGATGGTCGTGGGTGAGAGCGTGTACCGATCGACGAAGGGTGGACGCGGTGGTTGTTCGAGCAGTATGGGATCGCCTACACGACGGTCCACGACGGCGACTTGAAAGGCGGGCGGCTCCGCGACCGCTTCGACGCAATCGTTCTACCAGACGAGTCAGCCGAGCGACTGCTCCACGGGCTGGACTCGATTCGCATTCCCGTGCAATACGCCGGCGGGATGGGAGCAATGGGAGCGTCAGCGCTTTCGGCATTTGTTCGGGACGGGGGGACGTTGGTGTGTCTCGATGGCGCCAGCGATCTCGCCATCGATCAGCTCGAACTGCCGGTCACCAACGTCCTCCGAGGAGAGGCCTCGGGGCCGCAGAGCTCGCGATTCTACGCTCCGGGGTCGGTGTTCGCGGTGGCGCTCGAAGGCCCGCGCGGTCCGGTCACCGTCGGTGTTCCCGACTCGCTCAACGTCTACTTCCAGAACGGCGGCGCGTTCGACGTTCGCAGCCCTGCTCGCGCCTTGGCCCGTTACACACCGGACCCGCTGCGATCCGGGTATGTGCAACACGCCGAGCGCATCGAGGGGAAAGCAGCGTGGGTCGAGGTGCCGGCAGGCCGTGGGCGGGTGATCCTCTTCGGCTTCCGATCCCAATTCCGGGGCCAGACCCAGGGCACGTTCAAGCTGCTGTTCAATGCGGTGCTCCTGGCATCGCCGTGACCGTGCAAACTGTCGCCACCATAGCGACAGTGTGCCCCAGGAAGTGGACTTCAAGTAGTTTCGCGGTATAGTGCCTTAAAATGCTTGTGCGCAACAGGCTAGCATCTTATCTTCGGAGCCTCTTAGTGGCAGCCCCTTCGAGCGGCTGCGGGAGGATGTCCGATGAAGCCGGTGTCGCGTTTCCTCACGAGCGTCCTGCTGCTGGGTCTGCTGGCCGGCCCCGCCGTTGCCCAACGCGCCGAGCAGATCGAGATCGGCGGGTTTGCCTCGTTCACGCGGTATGACCGCGCGTTCCTGCTCTCCAACCAGATCGGCGGCGGCGTACGCATCGGCTATTACACGAGCAACCGCGTGGGGATCGAGTTGGAGGGCGGCTACCAGAATCCCATCAACCTCTCCAAGACACAGACGGCGACCCTCTCGCTGGCAAGCGCCAGTCTGGTGTTGAACTTCCCGTACGGGAATAAGAACGAGTTCTATCTGCTGGGCGGGTACACGCGCCTGACCTTCGGTGATGCGGCGCCCTACAGCTTTACCGACAACGGCTTGCACGGCGCTTTCGGTGACCGGCTCTTCTTCAACCAGCACTGGGCCCTGCGCCTCGAGGGGCGGGCGATCTGGTCGCCCAAGACCAACTACCCCGGCGGCACCTGGGGGGGGCAGGTCATCGGCTCAGCGGGGCTGTCCTACTTCCTGATCCCGCCGCAGGGGCGCAACCGGGCCGCCGCGAACAACTACCAGTGGTACTGGGGAGCGCAGGGCGGCGCCTTCATCAGCAAGACGAACGTACAGGGCACAACCTACGACCCGATGATCGGGGGGCACTGGCTGATCACCGCACGACGCACCGCACTGTACGTGGCATACGAGCAGGCGGTATTCCTCGGGGACGATCCAGCCATCATCGCAGATCCCAACTCCAGCACCGGCTTGCGCGACGTCACCTTCCACGACATGCGGCGGTTGATGTTCGGCGTGCTGGCGTTCCCGACCCAGAAAGTGATCGAGCCCTACGCCGGGGGCGGCTTCGCCCTGATGCAGGTGCTCAATCCGGTGGTCGATTGCAGCGGCGGGTCCCCCAACGCCGACTGCCCGACGTTGTCGGACGTGATCACTGCCCAGGACCGTGCCGACGAAGCGTCCAGCAAGGCATTCTTCTGGCTCTCGGGCGGCGTGCAGATCAGCTACGGCAAGCTGTCAGTGTTCGGCCAGTACATTCTGACGTCGTCGGCGCGCGGCTTCCTGCTCGATGGCACCACGCACAGCCTGCAGGGTGGGATTCGCTACACGCTGGGCACGGCGAGGGAAGGGATTACCGAGCGGAACTGAGCACCCGCAGGAAGTTCTCGCCGAGGATTTTCCGGACGTCGCTGTCGCTGTAGCCGCGGGCCTCGAGGGCCCGGGTGAGGAGCGGCAGCGACGTCACGTCGTTCATGGGGGCCGGGAGGACGGCGATGCCGTCGAAATCGCTCCCCAGGGCGACGTGGTCCACGCCCATCACCCGCACCGCATGGTCGATGTGATCGACCAGCCGCTCGATCCCCGGCACCTCGAGGCCATCGAGGTGCGCGGCGCGGAACTTGTCCACCTCGAATTCCGCCAGGCCCGGCTGCTCCTTCCAGTGCGCGCGGATGGAATCAACCTGGGGCCGGAGGCGCCGGCCCTGCGCCGCGTAGCGCGCCCGGAAGCCGTCGTCCAGGAACGCCGGGAAAAAGTTGATCCCGACGACCCCGCCGGTCCGGGCCACGGCACGCAGCTGGTCGTCGGTCAGATTGCGCGGGTGGTGGGCGAGGGCCCGGCAGGAGGAGTGCGACGCGATCACCGGTTTGGTGGCCGCGGCGATCACGTCCCAGAACGTCGAGTCCGAGACGTGCGAGATGTCCACCAGCATTCCCAGCTCGTTCATGCGCTGGACGACCTGCCGGCCGAAGGCCGTCAGGCCGCCGCGCCGGCGGGGATCCATCGACGCCCCGGCCCAGTCGTTGCCGTTGTTCCAGGTGAGCGTCATGTAGCGCACGCCCAGGTGGTAAAGGCTGTCGAGGTTGGCGAGGGAGTTCTCGATCGCGTGGCCGCCCTCGACTCCCATGAGGGCCGCGACGTGCCCCCGCGCCACGGCGGCCCGCACCTCTTCGGCTGTCGTGGCGAGCTCGACGGCGGGATTCGTGTCGGCGAGCTGCTTCACCGCCGCAATCAGCGCCAGCGCGCGCCGGAAGGCGGTGCCCGGGCCGTAGCTGTCGCTCACCCAGATCGAGAAGAACGCGGCGCTGAGCCCACCCGCCTGCATGCGCGGGATGTCGATGTGCCCGTCGGGGAGGCGCGCCGAGATGTCGGCGCGGGCGTCGAGCATGCGCTGCGGCGTGTCGATATGGCCGTCCACGATGATCGGCGCCTGGAGCATCACGAGCAGCCCTAGCGGGAGACCCACGGGGATTCCTCGAGGAAGAAGCGCAGCGGCCAGTCCGCGGCCCGCGACACGCCCACCCGCGGACCGACGCGGACCGGGCCCCGCGAGCGGCGGCCGTCGTCGACGATCTGAAGAGGCCCCCGCCACAGCGGCGCGCCGTTCAATCGTCCCGTAATGCCCAGGGCAGCGCACAGCCGGGCGGGGCCGGCGCACAAGGCCGCATCAGGGGCGCCGCGGCGGCGGCGGCGCATCGTCGGCACGCCGTGGAGCGGCTCCAGCGCCCGGATCAGCACGGCGGCCGGGTACCCGTCCGCTTCCGTCACCGCGTTCAGGCACCAGTGCATACCGTAGGTGAAGTACACGTAGGCGGTGCCGGGCGGGCCGTACAGGGCCTCGGTGCGTCGGGTGCGCCGCGCGCCGAAGGCGTGGCAGGCAGGATCGTGCGGGCCGACGTACGCTTCCGTCTCAACGATGCGCCCGGCGGTGCGACGGTCGCCGACGCGGCTCACGACGATGCGCCCCAAAAGCCGACGCGCGACCTCGGGCGTCGGTCGCGCGTAGAACCGCGGTGCGAGCGGCCGGCCGGTCACGCTCCGCCGGTAAGCCCCCGCTTCACGCGGGACCAGAAGGACTCCGACTCGTCCTGCGGCTCCGGCTTGGGAGTCGGCGGCGGTGGAGCAGGCGGGCTCGACTCGCGTGCCGCGCTGTCCGGCATCGGGATCGCGTCCCCATTGTCGTGCGAGCGACCGCGGCCGCCCCGACCCCGCCCGCCGCGCCGGCCGCGGCTGCGGCCCTCTTCACCGTTGCGCTCCCCGCGTTCGCTGCGTTCCCGCCCTTCAGCTGCTCCCCGCTCTCCACTCCCGCCTCCGTGCCCCCGGCCGCCGCGCCCGCGTCCCCCGCGACGACGACCGCCACGGGATTCACCGCGGTCCCCACGCTCCACCGGTGGTTCGCTGTGCGGCGTGACGGCCGGCGGGGCAGGCGTGCCCAGCACTTCGACCTTTGGGGTCGTGGGCGGCCCGACCCGCGGCCGGTAGTTCGGATCCACCTCGACGACGCCGACTTTCGGAATCTCGGGCGACCCGGCGCGAGGACCCCCACGCGAGCCGCGACGGAAGCGACCGCGGGAGACCCCGGCTGTGTGAGGTGGGGACGGCTCAGGAACCGGGGCCGGGGTGACCGGTTCGGCTGCGGAGACAGCCGGCTGCTCCGCCCCCCCCCCGTCCCGCAGCCGCACCGAGTACCCGCCGTCCTCTTCCTTGGCGAGGTCCACCAGCTCGCGATCGTGAGCCTGCCGCAGGATCTTGTTCACCTGTGCGGGCGCCACGGGCTCGTCCCCTTTGATCTCGGCCACGGCCTCCCGCAGCTCGTCGGAGCTGACCGGATGCTCGGAGCCGCCGAGGCTCTGGAGCGCCTGCTTGATCAGCCCGAACCCGAGCGAGAAGCCGCCACGGCGCGGCGCCGCTGGCTTTTCAGTCGGCTCGGCGCGCGGCGCAGGCGCCTCACGCTCCCGACCACCGCGGCGGCCGCGATCGCCACGGTCACCGCGCTCGCGCGGGGCGGGGCGCTCGACCACGCCGCCCTCGGGTTGCGCGCGCGCGCCGGGCACGTCGGGCCCGAGGGCGATCTCGTACTGGCCGTTGTCGCGCTTGGTGAGCGCCAGCAGGCCCCGGCCCGCCGCCGCGTCGACGAACTTGCTGAAGCGCGAGTAGCCGTGGTCCTTTTCATCGAAGGTGGGGTCGATCTCCTGCATCACCTGTTTCAGCCGGTCGGAGCGCATCACGTCGTTGTGGGCGGTCATCTGCTTGACCGCTTCGACCACGAGCTCCCACGGATCGCGCCGCGGGTGGACGATGTCGCTCTCCTTGGTAAGCCCCGCGAGCTCGCTGTAGGAGTAGTACTCGTCGCAGTTCTGGATCAGCAGGTCGCTGGAGGACTCGCGGATCCCCACGCCGATGACGTACTTGCCGTACTCCTTGAGCTTCAGCACCATCGACGAGAAGTCGCTGTCGCCCGACAGCAGGATGAACGTCCCGATCTCCGGGCGCGTGAAGACCAGCTCCATGGCATCCACCGCGAGGCGGATGTCCGTCGCGTTCTTCTTGTTGGAGCCGTACGCGGGAGCCCAGATGAGGTCGATCGACGATTCGGAGAGCGGGACGACATACTGGGGATAGCGGCGCCAGTCGGCGTAGGCGCGTTGCACGGCGACTTTGCCGCGGATGATGTCGGATTGCAGCAGGCGTTTCAGCTCGGTTTGGAGATCCGAGCGGATCCCCATGGTGACGTTGTCGAAATCGATGAGCAGGGCTGCGTTTGGTGCGTGGGAGGTCGGCTCCGGACGGGCCGAACGGACCAGGTGAGGCGGCTGCGGATTCATGTCGGTGTACTCAATTCCAGCTCGGCCGCACGCGCGGCCAGGCACATGGCGGTCGGCGACGAGGCCCCGGCGGAGGGCCGGCGGCGCGTCGTCAACTCGGGTTCGCGGCGCCTCAAGCGGCGCACGCGTCGCCGATGTGTGGGGGGCCTGGAGGACAGCGGCTCAAGCGCCGCGCGGCTGTCTGTTCGCGCATGCGCGGAGGAGATCCAGCGGCTCTAGCCTCTCTGCGAGGCGCGGAGCACCGCCAGATGACCTGGCACCATCTCGTCGTCCACCCTGCCACAACATTCGGACGCGTTGAAACTAAACGACTTGCGCGGAAAGTGAAAGAGCGCACCAGGCCCGGAGTGGCGTAACGTTCGGCCTCCCAACGGCATTCCCCGCTCTACCGCCGATACACGCCCACCCCATACCAGCACGGGCTCACCTGGCACGCCGCCATCACGACCTTCACGCGATACGCCACCGTCGTCCTGGGCGTGACGTGGAGCACGGGAAAGTTCTCGCTGGAACGGTCGGCCGCGATGTCGTTGTTGGACATCGTGGCGAGAGTGAGACCGAGACTGGTGCAGTCGTTGTCGCAGACGCCGACGATTTCGTACGACACGCCCGCCTGCAGCGTGACGGCGAACGATTCTGACTCCTCGGCGTTCAACGTCCCGGTCCGGGTCAGCTGGGCGGGGCCGGCGCGCGCGTTCTGCAGTGTCGCGGCCGCGCGTTGCAGCTGCTCGCGAACCTGCCGCTCCCAGCGATTGCCCTGCGCGCAGAGCGGTGCGGCCGGGAGGAGGGCGAGCACGGCGATCTCGACGAGCGTCCGGAGGCCCGTCATCGCACCTGCCGGCGTCGCACCGTGACCGCCGTGCTCGCGACGGCAACCGCGCCGAGCAGCGACGCGAGCAGTGAGGCACCGAGCGGTGCGGCAGCGCCCAACGGCACCTTCGGGACGAAGCGCCGCTCCCAGCGTTCCGTCCATCGCCCCACCGGCGCCTTCAATGCTTCCGCCAGCGCGGTATCCACCGGCTGGGATGAGCTCCAGAAGCGGAGAAAGCGATCGCGCCCGACCTCGCGCGCCACGTCGGCCAGATAGCGTTCCCCCGGCACCAACCCCTGCCGCAGCCACCAACGTCGCGCGGGCGCGATCACGCGCGGCAGAGAATCGTCGAAGCCGTACTCTACTCCCTTCAGGACCGCCTCTCGGCAACCCGCGGGCCGCCCGCCGAGGCAGGCGACGGTAGACGGCGGATTGCGGTAGATCATTTCCCACCACCACTGGCCGGTACGGAAGTCGGTCAGCCACCACGTGGTGTTTTCGAGATTCCCGGGGGCGTTCCAGCTCGGGGACAGCGCCACGTCGAAGTTCCGATTGGCCAGCCAGTGGCGCACCGGCTTCCCCGGATTGCCGTAGGCGGCATAGAAGGCGCAGGGGCCGAGGCTGTTCTTCAGCGATTCGCGGAACTGCTCGATGCGCTCGAGCCGCCCGGTCCGGACGAGGGTGAGGAGCAAATACCCGGCTGGGAGGAACACGCCGCAGGTCGTGCGGTCGGTGGAATCAGGGAGCAGGTAGGACGCGCCTCCAACCTGCTCTTGGACCGGGGTCGCGGCTCCGAAAGCGCGGACAGTTGTAAACGGCAGGGGCACGATCACGACGACAGTGACTTTGGTCGCGCCGAGGCCGAGGCGACGCCACGCCGTGTCCAACTCGGCCCGCAGCACCGGACGCACCAGCGAAACGGCGGAATCAGGCCCGTCGACCAGCAGCGTGGGGCCGCTCTCGGTCGAGTCGACCCGGTCCAAATCGTTCGCGAAGCGAGACCGGGATTCTCGCAGCCGCACCTCGGCCTGGACGGCGCGCCAGGCGTCCGCCAACTCCTGCGCTCGTAAGCGTGCCGGGGTTGCCTCGGGGAGCCGCATGCGGAGGAGCTCCGGGGGCGCCCGCACGCCACCGCGCGGCGGCAGGTACGCCAACGCGATGACGACGCACGCCGCGGGCGCAGCCGCGAGCCAGAGTCGCAATCTCAACCCACGCGCCATCGGGAGCTCCGCAGACCACAGCCCGCGAAGAAGGCGACCCAACCGAGGGCGAACAGAAACCCCCAGGGCGGGAGCGCCACCGCCGACGGGCGGGACGCCAAGATCTCCGCCCGCCAGCGCGCCACCAGCGAGTCCTCACTCACGCCAGCCGCGGACGCCAGACGCGCGCTGATGGGCGCGTCGCGGCCGGCCACCAGTCGGTGATAGGCCTCGCGCCCGCCGAGCCGCAGCGCGAGGTGGACGAGCGTGACGCGAGCGTCCGCCCCCAGGGGCCGCGGGAGCGACCCCTTGGGGAGTGTTCGCAGCAGTCCGGTACACGCCGAGTCGCTTCCGGCGACGCATGAGTGGTACGCCGCAACGGTCGCGCCGTGATCGAAGTAGTCGGTGAACGCCGTCATCACGAGCGAACGCCGCTCGGCCGCGCTCGGATACCATGCCTCCAGCGTCGGCGCCGTCGCGAGACCCAGCGCGAGCGCGCAGCTGTCGAGTCGTCCCTGGAAGCAGCTGCGAGCGGCCTGGGACGGGGCCGTGACGAGCTGCACGTACACCCCGGCCCGGTCTCGCAGCGCGCGCACCGAGGGGTGCACCGGGCCGCCCAGCCAGCTTTGCAGCGCGGAGTCCGGCGGCGCGACGGGGACGTTGGAGATCAGCAGCAGGACCAGCGACGCCTCGGTCATGTTCCACGGCAGCTCCATGCCGACATGGAACCGGGACCGCGGCACGGTCGTGTCGGGATCGATGGCCTTGATGATGTAGGGGCCCTGCGCCAGGTCCTGGGCCGCGCTGCCGTAGAAGCTGTCGATCACCGGCCAGGCCCGCGCGGCAGCCTCGCGCAGAGGCAGGGGTGAAGGATTCGCGACGATCCGCAAGGCGCCCACGGCGACCGTATCCCGCCCCGTGACGGCGCGCTCGTGCTCCAGGCTGTCGGCGAGATCGGCGATCGCATTCGCCTGGCGCCACTCGCGCGCGAGACTGTCGGCGCGGCGCTGGAGTTTCGCCAACACGCTGTCCTGGGCGGACAGCGCCGGCGACAGGAGGAGGAGGAAGAGTGGCGTCCGGAGGTTACACATCCACGAGCATCCAGCGTCCGGTGAACACCGCCAGGGGGCCCGGCCAGTTGAGAATGACGAGCGCCAGCTTCCCCCACAGGTCCAGCTCGACGTTGGCGACGCCTGCCACGATCTGCACGACGATCACCGCCGCGATCACGCCGAGGATGATGCCGGCGGTTCGCGCCGTGCCGGCCGAGACGGCGAAGAACACCGCGTACGCCACGAGCAACGCCAAGGCAAAGCGCAGCGCCAGCGCGAGCGGGTAGCCCTGCAACCCCGGCGGGATGGTCGCGAGCGCGGTCGCCAACACGGCTCCCAGCAGCACGGCGACGATCGGCCCCGCAAGGACGGTGACGCCCGCCGCAAAGCGGAGTAAGACGTAGCGCCAGCGGGGCAGCGGGAGCGAGAGGGCGTGGATGTGGCGTCCGCGGTGATCGGGCGCCCACGTCGCGATCGCCACGAGCAGCCCCAGGGTGGTGGCGAGTACCGGGTAGAGCGTGCCCCACGACTGCACGGCGCGCAGCAGCTCCTGGGCCGCGAGCGGATTACGGTCCGCCCCGGCGGCGCCCTGCAGGGAGATGATCGGGAGGGCGAACCCGGCGATGGTGCCGAGCAGCACGATCAGGCGGGACCACTTCCACTGGCTGTAGAGAATCACACGGTACATAGCGGGCTCCTAGCGGCTCGACGAGCGGAAGGTGCGCAGCAACTCCACGAAGCTGTCCTCGAGGTCCAGGTCGATCACGTCTTCCAGCGCCGCACCGACGGACACGAAGTACGAGGCCATCGCCGGGTCCCAGCCGCGCACGACCCACGTTTCGACGCCGCCGTTGCCGGGGGAGGACTCGCGCGCCAGCAGGGCAAACGGTGCCGCTCCCACGTCGGCCGGAGGGCGCGCCACCCGCAGCCGCTTAATTCCGTTCTTGAGCTGCTCCATCGGGGACTCGGTGACGAGCCGGCCGTCGTCCAGGACGGCCACCCAATCACAGATGCGCTCGAGCTCGTGGACCAGGTGACTCGAGATGAAGACGGTGGCTCCCCGCTGGGACACGTACTCGAGCAGCGCCGCGAGGATGTCGCGCCGCACCACCGGGTCGAGGCCATCGGTGGGCTCGTCGAGCACCAGAAGCTCCCCGCGCTGCGCCAGGGCGAGGAGGATCATCAGCTTCGCTTTTTGTCCTTTGGAGAGCCTGCCGAACAGTCGATCCTCGTCGAGCTCGAACTGGCGGAGCAGCTGCTCGGCGTGCGGCGCATCCCAGGTCCGGTAGAACGCCGACTGAAACCGCAGCAGCTCGCGCACGGTGAGCGTGGGATCGAGGTGCGGTTGCTCGGGGACGTAGCCGATGCGGCCAAGGATGACGGGCGCGTGCTCGGGCATCGGCTCGCCGAGCACCGCGATCTGGCCGGCATCCGGACGGAGGAGGCCGAGGGCCAGGCGGATCGTCGTGGTTTTTCCGGAGCCGTTGGGACCGAGGAAACCGTAGACCGAGCCCACGGGTACGCGCAGGTTCAGATCGGCCAGCTCGAACCCCTTGCCGGGGCGGTATCGCAGATTCGTGGTCTCGATCGCGTTGCTCATGGTGCCTTCACCCCCATTTCCGCGTCGAAGGCCCCCTGCAGATCGGCCGGCGAGACGCCGATCCGGCGGGCGTCGGTCAGCAGGCGACGGACGAGCGCCCGCGCCTGGCGCGACCGCTCGCGGGCCTTCCGACCCGGCGCGAGCTCCCGCACGAACGAGCCGGTGCCGTGGCGGATCTCGACGAAGCCTTCGTGCTCGAGGTCCCGGTAGGCCTGCACGACGGTGGCGGGATTGACCCGTAGTTGGGCCGCGAGGTCGCGGACTGACGGCAGCGGGTCGGCGGGTCGCAGCTCGCCGGCGGCGATGGCGCCGCGGACGCGCTCGGCGATCTGCGCGTACAGCGGCGTGGGACTCCGGGGATCGATGCGCTCGAACAGAGAACCACCTGGCGTATTACTGTAGTAATACAGTGACTACTCCGCCCGCCGCTGTCAAGGCTACTCCCCCAGTACCTTGATGATCACCCGCTTCTTGCGCCGGCCGTCCCACTCGCCGTAGAAGACGCGCTGCCACGGACCGACATCGAGCGCGCCCTTCGTGATGGGCACGATCACCTCGTGCCCGATGGTCAGACTGCGCAGGTGCGCCGCGGCGTTGTCCTCCCCGGTTTCGTTGTGCTGGTAGCGGTGCGGCTCCCACGGCGCCACCGTGTGCTCCAACCAATGGAGGATGTCCTGCCACAAGCCGGTTTCGTGGTCGTTGACGAACACTGAGGCAGTGATGTGCATGGCGCTCACCAGCACGAAGCCTTCCCCCACCCCGCTCTTCTTCACCTCCTCCGCCACCGCGTCGGTGATGTCGATGATCTCCTGCCGCTGCTTCGTGTTGAACCACAGATAGTGCGTATGGGACTTCATCCCGAGCCTCCCCGTGTCGAATTGTCACGCCGCGGCTAAATCCATAGATTGACGCTTCAAATATGGCCCAGCCGTTCCACCGCCGGATCTTCGTCATCCTCGTCGTGATGACGGCCGTTCCCACCATTCTGGCCGTGGCAGGCTGGGTGCTGTCGGTCCGGACGCTCGCTCCGTCGGCGGGAGCGCGCGCGTCCCTGGAGGAGGTCGTGAACTCCGCCCGCGTGGTGTTGCAACGCGTGGACACGACGCAGCTCCCGCCCGACGCCCGCGCTGCCCTGCGCCACCATCTCGAGAGCGTCTCGAGCTCGGCGAGCCTCGCGCGTCGCGGCGAGACGTACCTCCGCTACTACACGGCGGGCTTCGCGATCGTGATCGTCGGCCTCGGCGCGGTGGTGTTGTTCGCCGCGGTGCGGGTCGCAGGGCACCTGTCGCGGCAGCTGTCGCGGCCGATCGACGAGCTGGTGGGGTGGACCCAGCTGATCCGGGTGCACCAACCGCTGCCGGCGGGGTCGCCGGCGCGCGGGGCGCCGGAGTTCGAAGCGCTGCGCCAGGCGCTGCGCGACCTCGCCACGGCGCTCGACGTCGCGCGCGACCAGGAGCTCGAGGCCGAACGCCTGCGCGCATTCCGCGAGGTGGCGCGCCGCGTGGCGCACGAGATCAAGAACCCGCTGACGTCGATGAGGATCGCCGTCGATCAACTCAGTCGGACCGTCGGACCGTCGGACGGTCGGACGGACATGGCCATGCAAGTCATGACCGCCGAGACGGACCGCCTCGAGCGGCTGGCCCGGGAGTTCGCCGATTTCGGACGGTTGCCGGAAGGGCCGCAGAGCGAGGTGAACGTGCAGGAGCTGCTGGAGGAGCTGGCGCGCACGGGCGTGCCCGACGGCGTGGCGGTCACCGTGCGGGGCAACGGCGGCCGGTGCTCCCTGATGGGGCATTACGAGCCGCTGCGTCGGGCGTTCGCCAATCTGTTGCGCAACGCGGCCGAAGCGATGCACGGCACGGGGGCGATCGACGTCGGGGTCTCCAGCGACACGCTGGGCGGGGGGAGGGGGCTCGTCGTGACCATCGCCGATCACGGGCCGGGGATCGCCGAAGAGCTGCGCCTGCGGGTGTTTGAGCCGTACTTCACCACCAAGACCGACGGCACCGGGCTGGGGCTCGCGCTGGTGCGCCAAACGATGGAAGCCCATCGCGGCACCATCAGCGTGGGGGAGACGCCCGGCGGCGGGGCGACCTTCACCATCGTGTTCGCGACGTGAGCCCGCGCGTCCTGCTCGTCGACGACGAGGCCAACATCCGCCGCATGGTGGGAGCGCTGCTGCAGGCCGAAGGATTCGAGACGGCCGAGGCCCCCAACGGCACGGCGGCCCTGGCCGCGGTGGAGCAGGATCCGCCCGACGCGATCCTCCTCGACCTGATGATGCCGCCGGGTCCCGACGGACTCGCGACGCTCGAAGCGCTGAAGCGCCGCGACCCCGACGTCCCCGTCATCATGATGAGCGGCAAGGCGACGCTCAGCGACGCCGTGAAGGCGACGAAGCTCGGCGCCTTCCAGTTTCTCGAGAAGCCGCTCACGCCCGAGGGCGTGCTCGTGGCGATCCGCAGCGCGCTGGAGCTGGGGCGCACGCTGCAGCAAAACCGCCGCCTGCACGAGCAGCTGGGCCACGCGGACCCGCTGGTGGGCGTGAGCGCGGCGATGGACGAGCTACGCGCGTGGATCGCGCGGGTCGCGCCCACCGAGTCGCGCGTCCTCATCACCGGCGAATCGGGCACGGGCAAGGAGCTCGTCGCGTCGGCGATCCACCGGCAGAGCCGGCGCGCCGCGAAGCCGTTCGTGACGGTGAACAGCGCCGCGATCCCGAAGGACCTGGTCGAATCGGAGATGTTCGGCCACGAGAAGGGTGCCTTCACTGGCGCCGCGGAACGCCGGCTGGGGCGGTTCGAGCTGGCCGACACCGGCACGCTGTTCCTCGACGAGGTCGGGGACCTGGGGGCCGAGGCCCAGGCGAAGCTGTTGCGCGTCCTGGAGAGCGGCGTCATCGAGCGCGTCGGCGGCGAGCGGCCGATCCAGGTGGACGTGCGCGTGATCGCGGCGACCAACAAGGAGCTGCAGCAGGCGGTCCAGCAGAACCATTTCCGGGAGGACCTGTTCTTCCGCCTCAACGTACTCCCGGTGCACGTCCCGCCGCTGCGCGAGCGGCCCGAGGACGTGCCGCCGCTGGTCAAGCATTTCACGGCGCGGCAGGCCGCGCGCCTCGGGCGCCCCGTGCAGGTGGACGCGGGGGCAATGCAGCTACTCGCGGCCCACGCGTGGCCCGGCAACGTCCGCGAGCTGGCCAATATCGTCGAACGGCTGGTGATCCTGTCGACTGAAGAGACGATCACCGCGGAGCAGGTGGTGCGGGTGCTGCCGCTGGACGGCGCGAGGCCGGCGTCGCCAGGGGGGGGCGGCGACGCCGGTGAGTGGCGCGACGTGGCGCTCGCCGACGCGCTCGACTCGTACGAGCGGACGCTCATCGCCCGCGCGCTCTCGGCGGCGCAAGGAAACGTGGCGGAGGCGGCGCGCCGCCTCGCCACCGACCGCGCCAACCTGTACCGGCGGATGCGGCGGCTGGGGCTCGAACCGCCGCGCAACGTGACGGGATGACACGCTTGCACCCCGCCCGGACGGGCCGCGCGGCGCGGCTCGGCCCCCGGCGCGCGGCACGACCATTGCACGACCGGCGGTCGCCTCCAACGCGGATCCCATTCATGCGTGCAGCCCTGCTCTTCGTCCTCGGCCTCACCGGCCCCGCGGCGCTCGCCGCGCAAGACACGGCCATCGTCATCCACCCCGAGAGCACGGGAGTGCACCTCGTGCCCTCCGAGCTGCCACGCGTCGTGGCCGAGGAGGCGATCCGGCTGTACAACGCGCCCGCCACGACACGGCTGGCGGGGTTCGCGCATCTGCCGCGCGGCAACGAGTGGCGCGGCGACGTGGCGGTGCGCAACGGCCCAGTGCTGATCGAGGGCCGCGTGCAGGGCGCCGTGCTCGTCGTCAACGGCGACGCCGCGCTGACCGAGACCGCCGAGGTGACCGGCGACCTGTTCGTCGTCGGTGGGACGGTGAGCCGCGCCCCCGGCGCGCGCGTGGGTGGCGAGGTGCGCGAGTACCGCGACCCCCTGCCCTACCGCATCACCGGCGAAACGCTGGTGTACGCGCCGAACCTGCGGCGGCGGTTCCGGAATCCGCAGGCGCAGCTGACGTTCGGTACCGCGGAAGCCCGCTCGGCCCTGACGCTCGCCACTGGCGGCACGTTCAACCGCGTGGAAGGCCTGCCGATCGTGTTCGGGCCGGTCTTCGACTGGCAGGTCACCAGCACGACCCGTCTCCGCTTCGACGCGCTCGGCGTGTTCCGCACGGCGGGCGACCTCTCCGACAAGCGCTCGGACCTGGGCTACCGGCTGCGCGCCGAAGTGCGCGCGGGGACCGGGGAGAACCCGACGATGGGCTTCGGTCTGCGCGCCACCGACGTCGTGACGGCGATCGAGGACTGGGGACTGCACGCCGAGGAAGTCGGATGGGCGGCGTTCCTGTTCCACCGCGATTACCGCGACTACTTCCTCAATAAGGGATGGGCGGCGCGGGCCTACCTCCAGCCCGAGCACCCCCTGACGGTGAGCCTCGAGTTCCGCCGCGAGTGGATGACGTCGGTCACGCCGCGCGACCCGCTCACCCTCACGCGCAACGATCAGGTGTGGCGGCCCAATCCGCCGATCGACGACGGCCACTTCAATACCTGGGCCGCGACCGCGATCCTCGACACCCGCAACGATCACGACAACCCGACCGCCGGCTGGCTGGTGATCGCCACCTTCGAACGGGGCGGCAGCAAAGACGTCGCTCCCCAGCCGGGCGTCCCCGTCGCCGTGCGGGACAACATTCCGACCGACGGCTCCTACCGGTTCAACCGCGTCTGGCTCGACCTGCGTCGCTACAGTCGTGTGAGCCCGAGCGGGCGTCTGAACCTGCGGCTGGTGGCGGGCGGGTGGGCGGGGGGTGACCCGCTGCCGCTGCAGCGCCGCGTCAGCCTCGGCGGGCCGGAAGTGCTGCCGGGTTACGGATTCCGCCAGGGGGCGTGCAATCAGTCGATCATCGCGGCGGAGTATTTCGACACGCGGGTCGCCGCCTGCGACCGGGTGCTCGCCGTGCAGGCGGAGTACCGCGGCCACATCTCCCTGCACTGGAGCTACAACCCGGGCCGGGAGGAGGCGGGACGCGGCGAGACGCTGATCCGCCTCGAGGGCCCGGACCTCGTCGTGTTCAGCGAGGCCGGGCAGGCGTGGCTGGTCGGCAGTGGGCCCGGCCGGGTGCCCTCGGGCAGCATCCCGGGCCTTTCGAGCTGGCTCGCGGACGTCGGCCTTGGGGTGGACTGGGGCGGATTCGGCGTGTACGTCGCCAAAGCCGTGACGGTGGGGCAACCGCTGCGCTTCACGCTGCGCCTCGAGCACCGCTTCTAGCGTGCGGCGCGGGCCGGCGGTCCTGCCGCTCGCCCTCGCCGCGGTCGCGCTGACAGGCGCGGCCGCGGCCCAAAGCCCGTCGTTGTCGCTGACCGTGGAGCGCTTTCAGCCGCGCGTGCAGGTCGCCGGTCTGCTCGCCGACGGCAAGTTCGTGGGGCTGATGCGGTCCGGCTTCCCGCTGCGCCTGCACTACCGGCTGGAGCTCTGGAAGGTGCGCTCGGGCTGGTTCGACCAGTTCGTGCGCGAAGTCTCCTGGGATGCGCTGGCGCGCCACGATCCCCTGGCCGACGATTTCGTTCTCATCCGCACCGGGGGGAGCGTCACCCGCTATCCCTCCGCCGAGGCGCTGGAGCGGGCGATCGAGCTGCCGTACCTCATCACCCTCTCCCCGCAGGGGAGCGGAAAGTTCTATTTCCTATGCCGGCTCGAGGTGACCACCCTCAACGACACCGATCTCCAGGAGCTGGAGCGCTGGTTGAAAGGCGACGTGAGCCCGGCGGTGTCCGGGGGTGGAAGCTTCGGTGACGCTCTCGTCCGGGGGGCCCAGCGGGTGTTGGTGCGGATTGCCGGGCTGCCCCGGCTCAACCTCGAAGCGCGCTCGGCGGAGTTCCGCCCGGAACGCTAGGCTAGCTTCCGAACTGCCGGTCGATGGCCTGGCGGATCTGCCGCAGGGTGCTGCCGCGGGCCGCCAGCTGCGATGCCAGCAGCGCTTCCCCCGTGCAGATGTCGCAGTAGGCGCCGTGCTCGCTCTCGAAACACGTGAGCAGCGAGCGGTGGCCGACCGTCCGCGAGCAGTTGCAGTGGCAGTAGATCCCATCGAGCACGGCGGGAGCCCCGCGCGCCGCCGCGTAGGCCTCCGCGGCTGAGGGGGTGTTGGGCACCACGAGCGGGGGAAGCACGCGTTCGGCCGTAACGCCGGGCCGCGGGTCGGGGTGGTTGGCCGCCTTGCCGCCCCGCGCCACCACCAGCACCGCCACCAGCGCCAGCGCGGCTCCCCCGGCGATCAGCCAGGGGAGCTTACCCCCACTCACATCGCCTCGAGGGTGGCGAGCACGTCGCCACCGTAGAACAGCCGGATGTAGCGGTTCTGGATCGGCGTGAGCCGCCGCACCGCCCAGGAGAGGTGCACGAAGTGCGGCTCGAACGGCACGCGGATCGGGTGCATCCCCGCCTCTTCCGGCAGCAGGTTGCCCTTGCGGGTGTTGCAGGAGCTGCAGGCCGTGAGGACGTTGGTCCAGGCATTGGTGCCGCCCCGCGACAGCGGAACGAGATGGTCGCGGGTGAGGCACTCCCGCGGCTTGAGCTGCAGCTGGTGGCGGCCGCAGAACTGGCACTGGTATTGGTCGCGGGCGAACAGGAAGGTGTTGGTGACCTGACGGCGGAAGCGCCTCGGGACGTGAACGAACCGGACCAGGCGGATGACGGCCGGCCGGGGAATCTCGAGGCGCTCGCTTCTCACCACCGCGCCCTTGTCGGCCTCGACGATGACGGCCTTGCCGTCGATCACGAGGCGCAGGGCGCGGCGCACCGGCACCATGGTGAGAGGCTCGAATGAGGCGTTCAGGGCTAGGCAGCGCATGGCCCTGATATGCTACCTAGGCGCCTAACGCACGGCAAGACGAGGCCTTAGAGCCCTGCGGCGGGGGCGAATGCGCGCTTCAGCTCTTCGATTTGCTCCTCGCAGGAGGCCCGGGAGGAGCCACCGGGAGTTCCCCGCCCTTCAACGCTGTCCTCCCAGGTGCCCAGCTGGGCGACGGCGGCCCCCAGCTTGGGGTGGATCCCCGCGGCCACGGCCGCCGGGACTTTGTCCAGCGGCACCCCCGAGCGCTCGGCTTCGCGGACCAGACGGCCCACCAGGCCGTGGCTTTCCCGGAACGGGATCCCCGCTTCCACGAGCAGGTCGGCGAGGTCGGTGGCGCGCAGCGAGGCGTCGAGCGCGGCGGCCATGCGCTCGGCATCGATCGCGAGGGAGGCCACGGCGCCGGTAGCGGCGGGCAGCACCAATCCCAGGGTGTCGATCGCGTCGAACAGCAGCGACTTGTCCTCCTGCAGGTCCTTCTGGTAGCCGGCGGGGAGCCCCTTCAACGTCGTGAGCATGGCGACGAGGTCGCCGAGCAGGCGCGCCGACTTGGCGCGCGTGAGCTCGAAGACGTCGGGGTTGCGCTTCTGCGGCATCAGGCTCGAGCCGGTCGAGAACGCATCGGAGAGGCGGACGAATCCGAACTCGCTGGAGGCGTAGGTGACCAGCTCCGCCGAGAGACGCGAGAGGTGCGTGCCGACGAGCGTCAGCACGAACAGCACCTCGGCGACGAAGTCGCGGTCGCCGGTCACGTCGAGGGCGTTGCTGGAGACCGCGCGGAAGCCCAACGCTTCCTTGAGCAGCACCCGATCGACGGGGAATCCCGAGCCGGCGAGCGCGCCCGAGCCGAGGGGCAGCTCGGCGACGCGACGGCGGGCGTCGGCGAGGCGCTGGCGGTCCCGCACCAGCGGCCAGGCGTGGGCGAGCAGCACGTAGGCCCAGCGCACAGGCTGCGCCCGCTGGCCGTGGGTGTACCCGGGCAGCAGGACGTCGACCCCCTCCCTCGCTTTCTCGACGAGCACGCGGCCCATCGTGGCGAGGTCGGCGTCGAGCTGGTCGACGGCGTCGAGGGTCCACAGCCGCAGATCGGTGGCGACCTGGTCGTTGCGGGAGCGGCCAGTGTGCAGCTTGCCCGCGGCGGCGCCGACTTCTTCGTAGAGCAGGCGCTCGACGAGCGTATGGACGTCTTCATCCGGGGCGCCGGCCGCGGCGCCGTCGGCGAGGCGTTCGGCGACGCGGTCGAGGCCGTCGAGCAGCTGGGCTTCTTCTTCGGCCGCCAGCACGCCGACACGGCCGAGGGCGTGAACCCACGCCTTGCTGGCCGCGACGTCCTGCGGCCACAGCCGGTGATCCACCGGGAGACTGCGGTTCAGGGCGTCGAGCGCTTCGGCGGGACCGAGCGCAAAGCGGCCGCCCCACATCTGATAGGGCGGAGTCGCGGTCTTCACTCCGCCTCCGCGCCAACTTGTGGGCGGCGCTGCGCCTCGAGCCCGGCGGCGATCTTGATCGCCAGGCCGTAGAGGTGAATGAACCCTTCGGCGTCCTTCTGGTCGTAGACGTTGTCCTTGCCGAAGGTCGCGTAGGAGGGTTGATACAGCGCGAAGGGACTCTCCCGGCCCGCTAGCCCCACGCCGCCCTTGAAGAGCTTCAAGCGGACGGTGCCGGTGACGTGCTTCTGCGTCGCGCTCACGAACGCGTCCAGCGCCTCGCGCTCGGGGGTCCACCAGCGGCCGTCGTAGACGAGGTCGGCGTAGTGCAGGGCCAGCTCGTCCTTGAGCCGCAGCGTGCGGCGGTCGAGCACGAGCTGCTCGAGCTCGCGGTGCGCCGCGTGCAGCAGCGTGCCGCCGGGGGTCTCATAGACCCCGCGCGACTTCATCCCGACCAGACGGTCCTCGACCACGTCGGCCCGGCCGACGCCGTGCTCACCGGCGACCTCGTTGAGGGCGGTGAGCAGCTCGACCGGCCCGAGCGGCACGGTATCGACGGAGACGGGCGTGCCTTCCTCGAAGCCGATCTCCACGATCTGCGGCGTGTCCGGCGCTTCGATGGGATTCGACGTCATCACAAAAATGTCTTCCGGCGCTTCCCGGGACGGATCCTCGAGGATGCCGCCCTCGTGCGAGCAGTGCCAGAGGTTGCGGTCGGTGGAGTACGGCTTCTCCGCCGTGGCCAGCACCGGCACGCCCTTCGCCTTGACGTAGGCGATGAGATCTTCGCGGCCCTTGAACTCCCATTCGCGCCACGGCGCGATGACGCGCAGCTCGGGGCCGAGGGCCGCGTACGTCAGCTCGAAGCGGACCTGATCGTTGCCCTTCCCCGTGCAGCCGTGGGCGAGCGCCTGGGCGCCGACTTTCTGCGCGAGCGCGACCTGGCGGGCGGCGGTGAGCGGGCGGGCCATCGAGGTGCCAAGGAGGTACGTGCGGGCGTAGACCGCGCCGGCGCGGAGCGCGGGGAAGACGAAGTCGCGCACGAACTCTTCGCGCAGGTCTTCGACGACGCAATCCTCGGCGCCGGAGCGTTTGGCTTTTTCCGCGAGGCCGTGCAGCTCGCCGCCGCCCTGCCCCACGTCGGCGGCGAAGCAGAGCACGCGAGCGCCGTAGCGCTCGCGCAGCCAGGGAACGATCGCCGACGTGTCGAGACCGCCGGAGTAAGCGAGCACCACGAGCGGGCCGGTGCCCGCGGCTGGAGTTTTATGCATATGTGTGCATAAACATACAGGCGGCCGGCGGAAGGTGTCAAGCCGGCAAACCGGCGAGCTCCTTGAGCCGCGTCATCACCGCGCGGCACGCCCGCTCCGAGCGGGTGATGACGAGCACGGTGTCATCACCGGCGATGGTGCCGATGATCTCGCCCCAGCCCGCTCCGTCGAGCGCGAGCCCCAAGGCCTGCGCGCCGCCGGCGGGGGTCTTGAGGACGATGAGCGCCCCGACGCCTTCGAGCGAGACCAGCGTCGCGGGGAGCAGCTGCTCCAGGTGCGGGCGGATCGCGGCGCCGGACTCGGAGGCCGGCGCGTAGTGGGAGCCGCCGTCCGGCGCGGCGACCTTGGCGAGGCCCAGCTCGCGGATGTCCCGGGAGAGGGTCGCCTGGGTGACGTCGAACCCCTCCGCCTGGAGCCGCTCGCGCAGCTGCTCCTGGCTGGCCACCGACTCGCGCCGCACGATCTTGAGGATGGCGGCGTGGCGCTGGGTTTTCATGGAGCGGAAATCTACTGCCCCACTGAGGATCCGGCTTCCGAGCGGTGGACGGTGCGCCCCGCTATGACCGTCAACAGGGCGGGCGGACTCGGGCCGGGTCGGGCAGGGACGGGCTGCGCGAACACCGCGAGGTCCGCCCATTTGCCGACATCCAGCGACCCGATTTCCGTCTCCCAGCCCAGGGCGCGGGCGTTGTCGAGGGTCAGCTGCCGCAGCGCGTCGCCTCCCGTCAGGCCCGCCGCGGCGGCTTCGGCCCAGAGGTCGATGCTTCCCACACTGACCACGGAATCGGTCCCTAGGCCGACGGGGACGCCGGCGGCGCGAAACGCGGCGAGCGGCGCCGTGCCGTGGCGGTGCGCGCGATTGGAGAGGGGGCAGTGGGCGACAACCGCCCCCGCCTCCCGCAGCGACCGGATGTCGGCGTCGTCCACCTGCACGCAGTGAATACACAGAACCCCCGACGCCAAGACGCCTCGTTGCACGAGAAACTGCACCGGGGAGCAGTGGTGTGGCTCGACGGCGATGCCCCGCGCCCGCAGCGCGTCGGCGAACGGCCCGGCACCGTCGCGGATCAGCTGCGTTTCCTCCGGCGATTCCGCCAGGTGTACGGCGACCGGAAGGCGCTCGCGGCGCGCCAGATCCGCGACCGCGCGGTACAGCGGCGCGCTCACGGTGTAGGGCGCGTGGGGGGAGACGCCGATACGGAGACGCTCAGAGGCCAAGGGGCGTAGATGTCCCAGAGCGTGGCCGAGCTCCGCGAGGCTTTGATCGCAACTCGCCGGGTCGGGGCCGAACACTTCCTGGTAGACGATACCGCGGCCGCCGAGCCGAGCGATGCCCAAGGCGACCGCCCCGGTGCTGCCGGTGTCGGCGACGGTCGTGACGCCCGCTGCCCAGCATTCCCGCAGGCCACGCTCGGCCGCCGACGCCAGGTCGTCAGGCGTGGTCGCGTCCTTGAGCTCGCGCACCCGCCGCAGCCACCTCGGGAACTCGACTTCGTCGTTGCGCCCGACGAGGTGGGTGAGCTCCAAGTGCGTGTGGACGTTGACGAGGCCCGGTACGATCACGGCATCCACAAACTCGAACGACTCCACATCGGAAGGCGTGGGGACGTGGGGATGTGGGCCGACCGCTGTCATCCGACCGTCGTCGCCAACCAAAACGGCGCCATCCGGAATGGGTGGCGCCGTCACGGGGAAGACCTGTCCGGCGCGGAGTCGCAGCACAGACGCGCGCTACGGCGAGATCGGGCCCAGCCCGCTGTGGATCGGACAGAGCTTGGTGGGCTCCGTCCCCGGATAGAACCAGTCCACGTGGTAATCGTTCTGCGGGCAGAACGGCGTGAACAGGTACCCCGTGCTCCAGTCCACCTCGCGCGAGATCAGTGAATCGGGCCGGATCCAGTCGGCGGGCGCGGGGCGGCGCTCGTAGACGTCGCGCATCAACGCCGTCCAGGCGGGCGCGACGAGCCGGCCGCCGCTCGCGTTGCTCATGATGCGCTGCGGCGCGTCGTAGCCGACCCACAGGCCGGCCACGATCTCCGGCGTGTATCCGACGTACCAGGCGTCGGTGTAATCGTCGGTGGTGCCGGTTTTGCCGGCGGCGGGGACCGTGAACCCGGCGCCCCACACCGCGCTGGCGGCCGTGCCGCGTCGCACGACGTCTTTCATCATGTCCACCATGAGCCAGGTGTGCTCGGGATCCATCACCTGCTCTTTGTGCGGGGCGCTTTGGTAGAGGATGTTGCCCTGCCGGTCTTCCACGCGCTGAATGGCGTACGGGACCACGCGGGTGCCGAGGTTCGCGAACGCGGAATAGGCGGCGATGATTTCGATCGGGTACACGGCCCGCGCCCCGAGGTGGATCGACGGGTACGGGGGCATCGGGGTGGTAATGCCGTAGCGGCGCACCTCGCCGATCACCGTCTGCTCGCCCAGCGCCATCCCGAGCTTGATGGTCGAGAGGTTGCGCGAGAGGTACAACGACTTGCGCATCGGGATCAGGCCGAGCGTAGTGTCGTCGTAGTCCTTGGGCTGCCACATGGTGCTGTCGAGCTGCAGCACCGGCGGGTTCAAGGGCGAGTCGTCGAGCAGCTCGGTCACGGGGTGGCCGGCGCGGATAGCCGCCGAATACACGAACGGCTTGAACGTCGAGCCGGGCTGGCGGGTGGCCTGGGTGATGCGATTGAACTTGGAATCGGCGAAATCACGGCCGCCGATCATCGCCAGGATCGCCCCCGTCTTCGCGTCGATCGCGAGCAGCGCGCCCTGGAGGTACGGCGTGAACGGCCCGTGGTCTTCTTCCGCCGCGCGGTTCGACTCGATGTACTCCCGGTAGGTGGTGTGTCCCGGGAGCTTCCCGTAGACGCCCGCCTCGATCGCGTCGAGCTGGTTGCTCAGCGCCCGCTCCGCCGCCTCCTGCATGTCGAGGTCCAGCGTGGTGTAGATCTGCAGGCCCTTGTTGTAGAGGTCGCGGCCGAAGCGCTGGTTCAGATCCTGGCGGATCATCTCAACGAAGTACGGCGCGACGTCCCCGTAGTTGGTGCGGTTCGACGTGAGCACCAGCGGGTACGCCTTCCACAGCTCGCACTCTTCCGGCGTGATGTAGCCCTGGTCGCGCATCAGGTTGAGCACGACGTTGCGGCGCCGCACGGCGCGCTCCGGGTGCAGCCGCGGATTGTAGGCGGTCGGGGCCTTGGGGATCGCGGCGAGCGTCGCGGCCTCCGCGAGGTTCAGGTCACGCGCCGACTTGCCGAAGTAGATCAGCGCCGCGGACTCGACGCCGTGCGCCCCCGCCCCGAGATCGATCTGGTTCAGATACATCTGCAGGATCGTGTCCTTGGGGAAGTTGCGCTCGATCTCGATGGCGACGCGCGCTTCCTTGAGCTTGCGCGTGAGCGTCTTCTCGCGGCGGATCTCGTCGGGGAAGATGTTGCGGGCGAGCTGCATCGTGATCGTCGAGAAGCCCTGGCTGTAGCCCAGGGTCAGGATGTTCGCCTTCAGCGCGCCGATGATGCGCCAGTAGTCGATGCCGTGATGCGAGTAGAAGCGCTTGTCTTCGGTGGCGATGAACGCTTGGCGCACGTGCAGGGGGATCTGTGACAGCGTGAGCACGGTGCGGCGCTCGGCGCCGAGCTCGGCGATGAGCCGGCCGTCGGCCGCGTAGACCTTCGACGTCTGCGCCGGTCCTTCCTGCCCCGGCTCGAGCCGCGAGATGCTGGGGCAGCGCTCGGCGGCGCAGACCCGCGTCCACGCGCCGTAGGCGAGGCCGAAGCCGTACGCACCGCCCAGCAGCGCGGCGACGAGGACGCGGCGTCGCGTGAACCAGCGCCGCCAGCGGGCGTCGAGCCGACCTGGGAGCGGTCTCGTCAGAGTGGCCATCGGTCGCTTACAACCTAGTCGCGGGTCCCCGCGCTTGCCAGCGTTCGGGGGCTTTCGTACGATTCGCTGCCATGACCGACCTCTTCGCCGAATTGGAGTGGCGGGGCTTCGTCCACCATGCGACGCCTGGCCTCAAAGCCCACCTGGCCAAAGGGCCGGTGAGCGCGTACTGCGGCTTCGATCCGACGGCGCCGAGCCTGCAGCTCGGCAACCTGATGCCGATCATGCTGCTGCTGCAGCTGCAGCGCGCCGGGCACCGGCCCATCGTGGTGATGGGGGGCGGCACCGGCCTGATCGGCGACCCGTCGGGGAAGCGCGCCGAGCGCCCGTTGCTCACGCCGCAGCAGATCACCGAGCACGTGCAGCGCATGCGCGACCAGATGGCGCAGTTCCTCGACTTCGACCCCGGGCCCGCGGCGGCCTTGCTCGTCGACAATGCGAAGTGGCTGGTGCCGCAGAAGCTGGTGGATTTCCTGCGCGACATCGGCAAGCACTTCACCGTCAACGTGATGCTGCAGAAGGAATCGGTGCAGGCGCGCCTCGAAGGCGGCCTGTCATACACCGAGTTCAGCTACATGTTGCTGCAGGCGTACGACTACCTGCACCTGTATCGCAAGGAGCGGTGCACCCTCCAGGTAGGCGGCAGCGACCAGTGGGGGAACATCACCGCGGGGGTCGACCTGATCCGGCGCCTCGAGAACGGCGAGGCGCACGGGCTCGTCGCGCCGCTGGTGACGACGGCGGCCGGCGCCAAGTTCGGCAAGTCGGACGCCGGGGCCGCGATCTATCTCGACCCCGCGCTCACGTCGCCGTACAAGTTCTATCAGTTCTGGGTGAATACCGACGACCGGGACGTGGAAGGATACCTGAAGTTGTTCACGCTCAAGGCGCGCGAGGAGATCAAGCAACTCCTGGTCGAGTACAAAAAGGACCCGGGCGCGCGGACCGCCCAACGGGAGCTCGCCCGGGACGTGACCGAACGGGTGCACGGCGCGGCCGCGGTCAACGGCGCCACGGCCGTCAACGCGATTCTGTTCAGCGATCGCGATCCGCGGCAGGTCGAGGCCGGCGCGTTCGACGTCATGGCGCAAGAGATCCCGACCTCGACGGTGACCGCGCGAGACGGCATGAGTCTGGTGGATGCCCTCGTGCAAGTCGGCCTGGTGAAGTCCAAGAGCGAGGCGCGGCGCTCGATCGAGCAGGGCGGGGTGTATGTGAACCAGCAGCGCGTGAAGGAAGTGGACCGCAAGCTCGAGCCCGGTGACTGGCTCGCGGGCCGCAACGTGCTGTTGCGGAAAGGGAAGAAGGACTACGCGCTGCTGCGGCTGTCCAGCTAGGCCAGACCCTCCAGCACATCGACGACCTTCTCCATCTCTTCCACCGTATTGTACCAGTGGGGAGAGAGGCGGATCGCGCCTTCGCGCAGGCTGCACACGACATGGGCGCGCTTCAAGGCGTGGTACGCCTCGACCGGTTTAGGCGGCGCGAGGCATAACGTCGCCGAGCGGTGGCGGTCGTCGAGCGGGGACACGACCCGCGCGCCGCGCTCGTCCGCCCAGCGCAACGCCGGCTCGTGCAGCGAGCGCGTCACGTCGGCGATGCTCTTGATGCCGATGTCGAGCAGCAGGTTCACCGAGTAGCGCATCCCGTGGAAGTCCTGGTACGGCAGTGTGATCATCTCGAACCGGCGGGCGTCGGCGCGGAACGACGGGTTGTACTCGGTAAGGCGGGTGAAGTCGTCGGTGCCCTCGAACGCCATCCAGCCGGTGACGGCGGGCTCGAGCGTCCCGATCAGCTCTTTGCGAACGTACACGAACCCCGACCCCCACGGCGACAGCAGCCACTTCTGCCCGCCGCAGGCAAGGATGTCCACCGGCGTCTCCCGGACGTCCAAGACCGAATTGCCGATCCCCTGAATCCCGTCCACCACGAGGTAGGCGCCGTGCTGGCGGCACGCGGCGCCGAGGCGCTTCAGGTCGGCGCGGTAGCCGTTGGCGAACTGGACGAACGACACGGCGAGGACGCGGACGCGCGGGTCGCGCAGCCGCTCGCAGAGGCGGTCCTCGTCGGGCCAGCCTTGCGGGCCCACGGGGGCGCGCTCCACGGTGATGCCCTGCCGCTCGAGCAGCAGCCACGGGTACACGTTCGCCGGAAACTCCTTGTCGGAGAGCAAGACGATGTCTCCGGGCTCGAGCGGCAGCGCACGCGCGGCCATCGAGAGCCCGAAGCTGGTGTTCGTGGCGAGGGCGATCTCCGACGGCTCGGCGCCGATGAGCCGCGCGAGCACCTCGCGCGTCGCCGCCAGCCCGGCGAACAGGTCGCGGTCGGGGAGCAGGTGCGGCGCGGTGCGCTTGGCGTTGAATTCGTCGAGGGCGCGGCGCGTGCGCTCGGGGATGGGGCCGATGGAGGCGTTGTTGAGATAGACGGTGTCGGCGGTCCAGGGGAACTCGGTGGCGCGCAGGCTCCGCAGCTCCTCGCGCAGCGCGCGGACCTTGGCCGGATGGGTCAGGACGTCGGTCATCGCGCCCGCACGTCGAGGGCGTCGCGGAGGCCGTCCCCGAGGAGGTTGACGCCGAGCACGGTCAGCCCGATCGCGAGGCCGGGGAACAGCGAGACCCACGGCGCGACGCGCAGCAGGTCACGTCCGTCGGCGACCATCGCGCCCCACGAAGGGGTCGGCGGCTGCGCGCCCAGCCCGACGAACGACAGCGCCGCCTCGGCCATGATGGCGCCGCCGATCCCCAGCGTCGCCGCGACGACGACCGGCGCCAGCACGTTGGGGAGCAGGTGCCGCGCCACGATGCGCGCGTCCGAGGCGCCGAGCGCGCGCGCCGCCTGCACGTATTCGAGCGCCCGTACGACGAGCACCTGGCCGCGCACCAGCCGCGCCATGCCCGCCCAGCCGACGATGCCGATCACCACGAAGACGAGCGGCAGCGAGGGACGGACGGCGGCGGCGATGGCGATGAGCAGGAGCAGGGACGGGAAGGCGAGCGTGACGTCGGCGAGGCGCATGATCGCGGCGTCCACCCAGCGGCCGGCGTAGCCGGCGACCAGGCCCAGCAACAACCCCAAGGCGCAGGCGATCGTTTGACTCACGAGGCCGACCGAAAGCGACAGCCGCGCGCCGAACAACACGCGCGAGAGCACGTCCCGTCCCTGCATGTCGGTCCCGAATAGGAACGCGCGGGAGGGAGGGTGCAGGCTTTCGGCGAGCGCGCCGCGCAGGGGATCCCCGGGAGCGACCCACGGCGCGGCGAACGCGAGGGCGACGAGGCCGGTCACAAGGATCAGGCCGGTCATCGCCCAGCGGTCGTTCGCGAGGCGTCGCCAGAATAGTGGCGCTTGCATAGGGGATGCGACTACGTTACCCGGGGACTCACCTTCCGGGCAAGCGCTCTCGCGTAATGAAACCGGGTACCCGATACACACTCGTCCTGGGCGGCGGCGGGATGAAGGGCCTCGCCCACATCGGCGTGCTGCAGGCCTTGCTCGAGCGCGGGCTGCGGCCGGCCCAGATCGTGGCCTCGAGCGTGGGCGCGCTCGTGGGGGCGGCGTGGGCGGCGGGGCGCAGCATTCCCGAGCTGCACGACCGGGCCGTGAGCCTCCGGCGCAAGGACGTGTTCGTCGTCGCCCACGCCGATATGGCGTTCAAGCGCATGCGCTCCCCGGCGCTGTTCCGGCGCGAGCCGCTGCTGGCTTTGATCAACAGCCTCGTGGGCGCCGGCACCTTCCAGGATCTGATGCTCCCCACGGTCGTGAACACCGTGGACATCAACTCGGGGATGCAGGTGTTCTGGGGCCTGCCCGGCGTGGACGAGGTCCAGGTCGCCGACGCGGTGATGGCGTCGTGCGCGCTGCCGGGCTACCTGCCGCCGCACGAGATCCGCGGCCGCTACTACATCGACGGCGCGACGGTGGACAACCTGCCCTTCGGCGCGGCGCGGGCGCTGGACACGGAGCTGATCCTCGCCGTCGATGTCTCCGCCTCCAGCGCGCTGCGCGCCGACACCCAGGACGAGGGGTTCGCGGCGGTGTTCGCGCGCGCCACCGAGCTGGCGATGCAGACGCAACTCGAGGTGCGGCTGCGCACCTGGACGCTGCCGCCGGTCTACTACCTGCATCCGCGCGTCGAGCACATCTCGATGTTTTCCTTCGATCACCTGCGGGAGGTCGTCGAGGAGGGCTACCGCTCCACCAAGGCGGCGCTGGACCGCGAGGCCGAATGGCCGCAGCCCGGCGACGAAGGCGTGTTCCCGCGACGGCGCGTGGCGGTGCGCGTGGAGCGGGATCGGTGCATCGGGTGCGGCGCGTGTCTGGTGTTCGGCCCGCCGGGGATGTTCGTGCTGGACGCGGAGGGCAAGGCCGTGGTGACGACGCCGGAGCAGGAGTGGGGCCCGACCGCCGGCGTGTTCATCCGCAACTGCCCGACGTACGCGATCAGCGCGCGGCCGGCGGCGCCGGTCGCCGAGCCGCTGCGTCGATCCGGATGAAGTCGCGCGCCACGCGGTCCCAGTTGTAGTAGGTCTCGACCGCGCGCCGTCCCCCCGCCCCGAAGCGCGCCCGCAGCGAGTCGTCATCCAGTAGTCGCACGATCCCGGCTGCCACCGCCGCGGGATCCTCCGGATCCACCAGCAGCCCCGTCTCCCCGTCGCGCACCGCGTCCGCGACGCCGGCCGAGTCGCCGCCCACGACTGCGAGCCCCGACGCCGACGCTTCGACGAGCGAGATGCCGAACCCTTCGGCGAGCAGCTCGTAGCGGCGCGACGCGCCGACGTACAGCGTCGCCGCGTTGTAGAGTGCCGGCAGGTCGTCATCGGGCACCGCTCCCAGGAACCGCACCGCGTCGCCGACGCCCGTCTCCCGTGCCAGTCGCTCCAGCTCGGGCCGCCGCGGACCGACGCCAGCCACGGCGTAGCGCGCGCCCGGGTGCCGCGCCCGCACGGCGGGCAGCGCCCGGATCACCGTGTCGATGCCCTTGTGCCACTCGAGCCGAGCGACGGTGAGGAGCCACGGGCCGCCGCCCAATCCGTACGCCGCGCGCGCGGGGCCGGGATCGAGGCCGGGACGGAACCGTTCGGGGCTGGTCCCGAGCGGCACGACTTCGACGCGTCGCGCGAGGTCGGAGCGGCCCAGGCGGTCGTAGACCGCGCGCGCCAGCTCGCTGGTCCAGCGGCTGTTGGCGACGACGACCGCGGCGCCGGCGAGCAGGGCACCGCCCGTCCAGCGCTTGAAGCGACTGCGGCGGATCTTGGCGTCGAGCAGCAGCAGCTCGGTGCCGTGCAATACGACGCCATACGGAATGCCGCGCCGCCACGCGAGCCAGCGCGCCGGATAGCCGGCGGGTTTGAGCTCGGCGCACCACGTGAACCCTGGAGCGTACGTGCGCGCCAGGCGCCCCGCCCGCCACGTCCACAGCGCGAGGCCGTTCAACGTGCGCAGGCGCGTCGCGCGGATCGCGGCGCGATCGACCGGTTGCGGGAAGCGGCCGTCGCTCGCGGCGCCGTCCGGCGCGCGCCCCGTGGAGACGACGAGCGATTGCGGCGGGTAACGCAGCGCCAGCTCGCCCATCATCCGGGCGATGCCGCCACCGAGGGGGGGGAAATTGAAAGCGAGTAGGAGAGTTCGGTTCAACAGGATGGGGGATGGAGGATGGGGGATGCGTGACGCGCGGTTAGGTAACCTGCGATTCGATCTCGCGCAGGTCTCGAATCACCCGATCCCAGTTGTAATAGCTCTCGACGGATTTGCGGGCCGCCTGGCCGATGCGGCGGGCGAGCAGCTGGTCGCCAAGCAGGCGCTGCAGTGCGGCCGTCACAGCCTCGACCTCGGTCGGCTCCACCACGAACCCGGTCTCGCCGTCCTTGACCGCCTCGGCGAGCCCGCCGCTCTTGCCGGCGATCACCGGGAGGCCGCACGCGCTCGCCTCGGCGAGCGCCACGCCGAAGCCTTCGACGCGCGTGGCGTCGGCGCGGCGCGAGACGCCGAGGTACACCTGCGCGGTGTTGTAGAGCGCGGGGAGGTCCCGGTCCGGCACGTTGCCGGTGAAGCGCACCACGTCGCCGATGCCGAGCTCGCGAGCGAGCTTCTTGTACTCCTTTCCTTTCTTACCGGCGCCGATCACGAGGTAGTGCAGGTCGTGGCCGCCCTTGCGGACCTCGGCGACGGCGCGCAGCGCGGTGTCGACGCCCTTGTACGGCTCGAGCCGCGCCACGGTCACCGCCCACGAGTCGCCGTTCAAGCGGTAGCGGTCGCGCACGTCGCCACTTTCTGGGCCTGCTCGCGCGTCCACTGGCTATTGGCGACGACGGCGACGGCGGAGCCGAGGAGCGCCTGCGCCGTGCGCCGCGCGCGCCGCGAGTGATGCACGTCGTGCAACTCTTTCAGCAGATCACCGCCGTGCACGAGCAGGCCGTACTTGGTGCCGACCCGCTCGTGCGCCCACTTGGCGGCGTAGCCCGCGGGGCGGATCGAGTCGCACCAGGCGAAGTGCGGCTTGTGCTGCCGGGCGAGGCTCGCGACGCGCCGCGACCACAGCAGCAGGCCCACGATGTTGCGGAGCGCCCGCGACGAAAGCGGCAGCCGGTCGAGGATGGCGGTGGCGTAGACGCCGTCGGTCTCCGAGGCGTCGCGGTGCTGGCCGGTCGAGACGAGCAGCTCGCCTTTGGGATAGCGTCGCGCGATCTCCCCCATGAGGCGGGCGATCCCGGTCTGCACGGGCGGGAATTCGTCGGTCAGGAGAAAGGTCTTAGGCATCGCGGCGGGTCTTGAGCTCCCAGAGGCGGGCATACTTGAGGAAGACGCTGGTCGCGGCGAGCCCCGACAGCACCGCGCCGCGCCAGCCTTCCAGGAATCCCCGCTGGAGGACGTAGGTCCGGAAGAACGTGAACGGCGGCCGCAGCAACAGATCGCCGAGTCCCACGTGGCGGCCGTTCTCGGCCAGGTCCTGGGCGCCCCATCCGGCGTACAGCGTGAGCTTGTGCCAGTGGTGGGCGAGATCGCGGTAGGGCGTGTGCTCCAGCGCGGCGTCCAAGCGGCCCACGTCGGCGACCGGCTCGAGCCCTTCGTGGACGCGCCGCTCGATGAAGCGGCGGTTGCGCCGGAACAGCCGCACCGTCCAGTCGTTGCCCCACCCCGCGTAGCGCATCACGCGTCCAAGGTAGACGTTGCGGCGGCGAATCGCGTAGGCCTCGTGGCGCGGCGCGGCGACGACCGCCTGCAGCTCCACGGCCAGCGGCGGGCCGATGCGCTCGTCGGCGTCGAGGGCGAACACCCATTCGTGGGCGGCCTGGGCGATGGCGGCGTTGCGCTGCGCGGCGATCGTGGGCACGTCGGCGACGATCACCTTCGCGCCCGCGGCGCGCGCCGCGTCCACCGTGCCGTCGCCGGAGCAGCGGTCGGCCACGATCACCTCGCCGGCCCAGGCGAGGTGCCGCACGCAGTCCGCGATTTGCGCCGCTTCATTGAGCGTCGGGATGACCACCGTGAGCGGGGAACGGAGGGGGGCCGGCATGACTGGGGAATGCTAACGGCGCGCTACAGCGTCCCGGTAGACCACCTCCGTCTGCTCGGCGGTGCGTTCCAGGGTAAAGCTGCGACGCACGAGGTCCCGCCCAGCGCGGGCGAGGTCCGCGGCCAGCCCCGCGTCCGCGGTGAGGCGCTCCACGGCCCGGGCCCAGGCGGCGGGATCGCGCGGCGGGACGAGCAGACCGGTGTGCCCATCGGTGATCAGCTCCGGGTTGCCCCCGGCGGCCGAGGCGACGACCGGCTTGCCGAGGGCCATCGCCTCGAGCAGCGCCTGGGAGAGCCCCTCGATGCGGGACGGCAGGGCGGCGAACGCCGCGAGATGATAGAAGGCAAGCGGCTGATCGACGAACGGCACGAACAGGACGCGGTGGCGCTCGGGGACGGCGCGGGCGAGCGCGAGCAGCTCGGAGTCCGGATCGAGCCCGACGCAGGCCAGGGCGACCGGGCGCTGGACCAGGGGCAGCGCCCGCAGCAGCACGTCCTGGTCCTTGCGGCGTGAGACGACGACGCCGAGCGGCCGGTCGCCGAGGTCGCCGAGGCGGGCCCGCGCCGCGGCGAGCGCGCCGGGTGCGGGCGGCGCGTCCACGCGCGCGAGGTCAATGCCGTTGGGCACGACGACCAG
>WNGE01001397.1_pt1 | contig 59320 bp, 66 predicted proteins | sample 5400651 | NCBI WGS metagenome assembly WNGE01 (sample SAMN13153370, study PRJNA577476) | soil metagenome | isolation source: 60 cm soil or saprolite under grassland replicate 2 | place: USA:California | collected 2016-06-15 | reverse complement strand
GACTGTCGAGCGCCGTGTATCGCTATGGTGCGATCTATACGGCCAACACGACCAGGACGGTGGATCAGACACGGGTAACGAACAGCGTCACGCCGAACGCCTACGCGAATGTGCAGTGGTACCGCGTCACGCCGAGTGGCTCGGCCTACGTCGGCCGAACCTGGGCGGCCTCGAGCCAGGACGTCGCCTACTACTTCCCGGGTGTATTGCCCGGGTGCACGACTGCCGCGACCGGGAGTAGCTGCGCGGTTCCCTTTGTGGCACTCGAGCTCAGCGGCTCAGGCCCAGCTCAGGCTGCCGCTGCCTACCGCGCGCGCGACACCGCGGCGCCTCAGCCGTATGCGAGCGGTGTGTCGGCATACAGCCTCAACGGCCGCTGGGGCGACTATCCGGCTGTCGCCGCCGACCCAACTGATGCGACGGCGGTGTGGCTCCTCGGCCAGTACGCCAAGGCAACCAGTGCCTGGGGTACCGCAGTGGGGCAGGTCACGCCAAGCACACCGTAGTCTCGAATTCGAACCCGACGGTTTGCGCGATGTCTCGGCACCGGTTAGCCAGCACGTCCTCCATAAAGAAACGCGCGGGCGATCTGCGCTGTCGTGAGACCGCAGACCACTCGCAGCGTGAGAGCGACCTGCGCCGCGCGACCCAGCGCCGGGTGACAGCACGTAAAAATGAGTCGAAGCCTGTCGTCCGGCCCCTCTTTGCGTTCGATGAACGGGCCATCGGTGACGAGCGGCTCGCTGCCACGGTCCAGGCGGACCGTTAGATGTAGAGAAACGATGGGCTGCCTGGCAGGCCCTCGACTGGTGGCGCCTGGGTGCCCATATACGGCGATGCGTCCTCGACGATGATCAGCGAATCGCCGGTCTCGATCTCCGCGTGCGCCACCGTGCCATTCGGCCCGGGAAAGCGCATGAGCCGGCAGGTTCGAACGCTGGTGAACGCCTGAAGGATGACCAGCACGTAGTCGGACTCGTCGCGCACGCCGTTGAGCATCTGATAGCACAGGTACGCGAGACGCTGCCAGGCAGTTCCCAGCTGGTGCCGCGCCGTGGCTGCCAAAGCCGGGCTGGCGGGCTGGCAAGATCATCGGACTCCGATCACTATGAAGACGCCCCCGAACGCCGCGTAGACCCGTCCAAAGTGCGGATCTGTCTGGAAGGTCGGGATCACGCCGTACGCGACCAGCACCAGCGCGCCGGCCAAGCCTACAGGCCATGGTTTGGACTCGCGCAGCCACTGCCAGACCAGCCAGCCGCCGCCGATCTCCGCTAGTCCGGCGAGTCCGAACAGGATGAGCGCTCGAGCGACCTCAACAGGCACACCGTGTGCCCCCGCAGGTCGTGCACTGCGGAGCGCGTCGGCGCACCCACCAGCCGATGGACGCTGCCACCGCGCCGGCGACCGCCGCGATGGCGACGGCAAGCCCGGGCCCGGCACCTGGCGAGGTTGTGCCCACACCAGCAAGCACGCCACTCGCGGCCGCGAGGACGCCTCCAAGCAACGGTAGGCAGCACACGAGGCAGGCCGCCCCGATGACGAGAAGTTCGATTGGCAGGCGCCGGCGTCCGCGCCGCTCGTAGTAGCGCACGGTCTGCACGCCCACGCCGGCGCGTTTGGCCACCTGGCCAATGGGGAGATCGCCCACGCTCAGATATTGTCGGCCAGCAGCGTCCTGGTGGCCATGCGGTCGAGGTCGTCCAGGCATTCTTCGGCTCCCTCGGGTACTGCAGCCTGGACCCTGGGAGCTTGCTGGAGGGCGGGTTCATCGGTGAGCCCCCGCAGTTTCACGGCCGACCACGGCGGCCAGTTCGGTGCGATTACGAGCACCCGTCTTGCGCAAGATGTTGGAGATGTGCCGCTCTACAGTTTTGCGCGAGAGGAAGACAGCCGAAGCAACTCCGGGTTCCAGGCGCCCTTTGTCACAAGACGGAGCACCTCTCGTTCCCGAGCACACAGAACGGGCAACAGGACCTCCATGCCTGTCGCCAACTCGCGGCAGCAGACGCGCAACTCTTCCGAATGGATCGGTCCGTTGCCGAGATGGCCAACACGGCTTCAGTTGCGGAGCGCGCCGGGTCGAAGGCCCATCAGTCGAAAACGATGCGCATCGTTCGTGCATCACGAAGCACCGCAACGCTGGTGATGCCCAAATGCGCCAGACCACTTACCGCGCGTGATCCGAGGACACCTTCGCCATCCTCCGTCTCCAGGAGCACGACCAGCATCGCCATGACGGTTTCCCTTCTCGCCCCTGCGAGCCGGCGGGCTGAGATGCTGGCAGCCTAGGCGCTACGCAGAGGCAGTTTCATCGGTGAACTCCGTCACTTCTTCGACCTATGGCTGACGCCAGCTCGGTTCGATTCCGGACGCCGAGTTTGCCCAGTAGCTTCGATCCGTACCGCTCCGAAGTCTTGCGTGAGCGGACATGGCCGATTCAATTTCCGGGCTCGAGACTCGCTCCTGACGAGGGCGCAGCACTTCGCGATCCGTTCCAGATGACTGCCACGGCCCAATGCGGTGGCCATTTGGCGTCAGCCGGGTGGCGTGCAGAGGTCATCTGAAGATCCCGAACGCACCACGAGGGCGCCCCGTATACATGCGGGGCGCCTCGTAAAAACGTAGCTTCGCGATCGACGGTGTTCGCCAGGTCGAGCGGTCTCCCCCGAGCCTACGCTCCATCCGTTATGGCGTAGTCGCTGACCTTCCCGGCGACTGCGCGGCCGAGCGCGAGCCCGCTCTCGCAAGCGCTTCGGAAGTGAATGCCCGCCCACAGCCGCGAGGCGCCCATTTCCTCTGCGCGTGAATTGAAGAAGTCAGCATCGCGCGGGAACAAGTACGCGAGCGTAGCCCACATCGCTCCGCCAGTGCTCGCGTGCCCAGATGGATAGTCCGGGATCGGGTAGGTCGGGATGATGGTCTTGATACTTGGGTCGAACTGATTTGGCCGCGCGGTCCAGTAGAAGTACTTGGCCTCCCATGACGCGACCGTGGCGTCGTAGGCAGCCACGCTCACCAGCGCGTAGGCGCGCGCCGCACGCGGCGGGTTGCTGTCCAGCCGGTACTCCGCCAACTTCTGGTTAAGCTCTGGCATCCACAGCAGGTGCAGCAGCGGCGCATAGTAGAAGACGATCTGGTTGCTCGACACCGGCGCGCTCCCAGGCGCCGGGCGGCCGGCTGGGTCTTCGGGCCAGAAGAAGAGCTCGCTGAACGGGTTCGCGTCGCGCTGGTAGTTCTTCACCTCGGCCACCTCAGCGGCGCGCTGGGCAGAGTCAGGGGCCGGCGGCGGACCCGGCCGCAGCTCACTGCCGGACTCCAGGACCCAGGTCTTCCAGCTCCCCATGCCGGGCAGGAGCGGGTCGCCAGACCAGATGCCCGGCCCCGTGGGCACCGTACCGGTCCACGTCGCATCTGACCCATCGACGCGGGCGTGGTCGATCACGCGAGCCGCGACGGCGCGTCCGAGCTCCAGGCCCGCCGTGACATCGCTGGGATACTGCACACCAGCGATCAGACGCGACTGCGCTGCCATTTCTGCCTTGTCGATGAACGATTGCGCGTCCTTCGGGAACAGATAGGCGAGCACCGCCGAGGCTGCGCCTGCCGCCGCGGCGTGCTCGGATGGGTACGAGGGGCTGCTCGGGTTGGGCACAACCGTCGTCAGCGACGGGTCGGCTTCGGATGGCCGCGGACGGTTGTAGGCGTACTTCGCGTCCCACGCGGCCACGGTCGCGTCGTAGATGGCGACATTGACCAGCGCCAGGACTCGGTAGGCGGCGATGGCGATCCCGTCCTTGAGGCCCTGTGCGATCGCGATCTCGTTCCAGCGGTAGCCGGGCGCACCGCTATCCCAATAGCTCACCTGGTCCAACGCCGCGGCGTCACGCTCAGATGTCATCGCCCGCAGCGCTTCGATCTCCAAGCGAGTCGCGCTGCGATCCGGTGGCGCTGGTGGACGGAGCTCACTGCCGGACTCCAGCACCCAGGTTCTCCAGCCACCCGCCCCCTGCTCGAGCTGTGCGGCCTTGGTACTCGGCGCCGCCGCCGCCCACGCGCTGCGCGGAGCGTTACCGAGTGCCGCCACCAATGCGCCAGCTGCGCCAGCACCAAGGGCCGCCCGCCGTGTCAGCCCTGTCGGCGAATTTCGCCGTACCATGTCGTCACCTCCTCTGGTGTCGTTCACCAGGCTGACTGAGCCGTTGCTACGGCCGTCATGAACATTGGTCATCAGCGCTCGCCGGGCGCGGTCGCGACTGCCGGCTCATCGAACCAACGATCCACCACATGAGCGAACGAAGCACTCGTCGCGACCTTTGGTGCGTCGACCCGGCGATCCGCAATCCGCAGTGCCGGCAGGCTTGGCCGGGCTCCGCTCACTACTTCGGTTGTGGCGCCATAGACCGTCACACGTTCGACGACAGTCCCGAACGCCACGGCCATTCCGCTCGCCAGAGCGAGTGCCACGATGACGCCGCTAGCCGTCGCCCAATATTGGGCGCCAATCCGGCGGATGCCTGATCGCTCGGTTGTCAGATGCGCATTCATTTGGGCCTCTACGAAGTGAGATGGGCCCAAACTAAGCTGCTCGCGGTGGTTGGGCATCGGCGTAAACACCCATGCGGTACACCCATTTCGCCGATGTGATCGATGCGTAGACCCAAGCACGCGCTACTCGCGGACTGCTAACAACCTCCGCTCGACAGCCCAGGCGCCGATCTGCCCGCGGGTGGCGAAGCCCAGCTTATTCAGGATGTTGCTCACGTGCCGGTCCGCAGTGCGCGGCGAGATCACCAGGTGCTCCGCAATCTGGGGATTAGTCAGGCCCTGGGCAATCAACCCTGCCACCTGCCACTCCCGTGCCGTGAGCGGACCATCGCCCCTCTGCACCGTCCGGGACTCACCTTCCGCAGTCGGCAACCCACCGCCCGTTGCGGCCTCCACCAAAACTTGATCCAGCGGTGTTGCCCGTCCGGCGGCCCACGCGGCAGCAAACGCAGCGTCGCCCAGCGCCTGCCTCGCCGCCGCGACACTGGTGGCGTAGACGGCACGGTCAACCGCCTCCACCACGGACCCATTCGATTCGCGCAGCGCCTGGGCAGCCCCAAGCAGCCATGCCGCACGTTTTGGCCGGCCGCCCCCGACCGCCAGTTCTGCAAAACCCTCCAGACATTCGGCGATGCGCCGGCTATCGGAGATCTCCTGAGCGACCACGAGACACTCCGCGAATAGAGCCGCCGCCCGACGTTCGTTGCCTCGCTCGCGTTCCACCTGCGCGAGATCCTGGAGCGCAATGCCCATCCCCCATGTGTTGCCGACCGAACGACTCAGCGCCAGCCCCTCTTCTAGAACTGCGGCCGCGCTGTCGACGTCGCCCTGGAGTCGCAGCGCGGCGCCCAGCAGACCCAGCCCAATGCCGGCTCCCCGGCTGTCACCTGCGCGTCGAAGTATCGCCAACCCTTCTTCGAAGCAATCGATTGCTCGGTTGTGATCGCCGGGCCTGACAAATTCATCGCCCAGGGTCACCAGCGCCATGCCCAAGACAACAGGGTCGCCGAGTTCACGGCTGGCGGCGACCGCTCGCTCTCCGAGGGCCTCCGCCTCGTCGAGATCGCCCTGGGTATGAGCAAGGCTTGAACCCCACGTGAGGGCCGTTGCCCACGCCGGCGTCACCTGACGCACCGGCGCCGCTAGCGCACGCCTGAGCCACAAGCGTCCCTCACTCAGCTCCCCTCGCGTTTGCCAGAACCGGCTGAGCGCCACTGCAAACCGACACCCTGCCTCAGCGTCTGCCCCGCTTTCGTAGTGCCAACTTAGCGCTGCGCGGAGGTTGCCGTGGTCGCGCTCCAGTCTCGCGAGCCAAGTCGCCTGGTCTTGTCCCCAAAGCTCCGGTTCCGCTCGCTCAGCCAGCGCGCGATAGCATTCCGCATGTCGCCTCCGAATGGCTGGCTCGTCGCCCCGTCTTACCAGCCGCTCGAGCGCGTACTGGCGGACGGGTTCAAGGAGCCGGTAGCGCTCCTCATCGAGTCCGTCCGCGACCGTGACCAGCGACTTATCTACCAATCGAGTGAGCAGATCGAGCACGTCCTCCGTTTCGATGCCGCCCCCGCCGCACACCACCTCCGCCGATTCGAGATCAAACCCGCCAGCAAACACCGACAGTCGGCATGAGAGCAGTTGCTCCGACTCTGTGAGAAGGTCATACGACCAATCCAGCGTCGCCTCGAGCGTCCGTTGGCGAGACGGCGCCGTCCGGCTCCCACCCACGAGCAGACGAAAGCTCTCGTCCAGCCGCTCCGCGATCTGCGCCACGGCCAGGGCCCGCGTGCGAGCAGCGGCTAGCTCAAGCGCTAACGGCATTCCCTCCAGTCGAGCGCAGACGCGCGCGACATGCAACGCGTTCTCCGGGCCTAGCGCGAAGTCCGAACGCACGGCTTGGGCTCGCTCGACGAATAGCCGTACCGCGGCGTAACTGGCCAACTCGTCCACGGGCGGTAGCCGATGAGGGTCAGGAGCCGTAAGCGACGGCACCCGCCAGGTCACCTCGCCGGTGGTGCGCAGCGGCTCGCGGCTGGTCGCCAGGATCCGCAACTCCGGGCAGGCCCCGAGCAGCGCGTCGGCCAGATAGGCGCACGCCTCGACCAGATGCTCACAGTTGTCGAGCAGGAGCAGCAACTGCCGCGGCCTCAGAGATTCCAGCAGGCTGGTGCGCAGAGAATGCCCCGCCCGCTCACGCACCCCCAGCGCAGCCGCGACCGCGTTATCTATGAGGGCTGGGTCGGAAAGCGGCGCGAACTGGACCAGCCAAACTCCGTCGGAGAACGAATCGAGGAGTCCGCTTGCAACGTGAACAGCGAGGCTGGTCTTGCCGCAGCCGCCGGCCCCTGTGAGTGTTAGCAGGCCCGCCTCGACATCCATAAAACGCTGACGGACCGCCGCAGCCTCGTTTTCGCGCCCAATCAGGAAGGGCCGGTGCGCCGGCAGGTTGGTGCGCTGATGCGCTGACCCTCGGCCGGCTGTTGCCTCGGCCAAATTCATTCGAATTCAGCCCACGCCTGCCGCTGATGCCCTCGGTCGCCAACCCAGGCGGCAATTCGCCCGCGGGTGGCGAAGCCCAGCTTATTCAGGATGTTGCTCACGTGCCGGTCCGCAGTGCGGGGCGAGATCACCAGGTGCTCCGCAATCTGGGGATTGGTCATGCCTTCGGCGATTAGCCCTGCGACCTCGCACTCGCGCAGCGTGAGTGACCCAGCGAGACTGATGGGCGCGGCTACGGATTCGGCTTTGGACGGTTCCTGCGCGGCGGCAAGCGCCTCGTCGATCGCTTGCGCCACCGAAAGCCGCCGACCCGCTGCCCACGCTAGCCCGAAGGCATCCGCGCCCAGAGCGTCCCGTGCTGCCTGGACCGTCTGCGAATAGGCATGCTCGCCCTGAGCCTGAAGGACCAGGCCGGTCGTTTCGCGCGCAGTCTCCGCCGCTCCAAGCAGCCGCGCCGCCCGCGGTGGTTGGCCACGGGCAGAAGCCAATCCGGCCGCAAGCTCAAGGGCCTCCGGCAAGTACCAGCGCATCCCCGAGTCGCGCAAGAGCGGCAGCCCATCTCGGGCACAGCTCGCAGCACGATCTAGTTGGTCGGTCTCCAGCGCCAGCCCTCCCAACTCGATGAGCGTCTCCAGCACTAGGAAGATGTCCCCAGATCCTTGAAGTAATGGCAGTCCTTCTTGCAATAGAGCGCGCGCCTCGGCGATGTCACCTCCGGAGCGGAGGAGCTCCGCTAAGTTAAGCAGCCCAAATCCCACGCCCCAGGGGTCAGCCAGCCTTCGAAAGACTGCCAGGCTCTCCTCCAGGCGACGCCGAGCTCCGACTGAATCGCCCAGATAGCCGACACTCATACCCAGTTGGTTGAGCATGGCCCCGGAGTTCCACTCGTCGTCAACTGACCGGAACAATGCCAGCGCCTCCTCGAATGCTCCGATAGCACCCGTGTAGTCGCCGCGCTGCTTGGCGTGCCAGCCTGTTGGCCCCAGCAGCCGTGCGCGCAATGCCGGCTCCACCTGCGCTCCACGCGCGAGCGCGACCTCGATCCAGCGACGGCATTCATCCAGATGGCCGCGTAGAAACCAGAAGCCCCACAGCGCTACGCACCAGCGCGCAAGCGTCTCAGCCGATCCGTGTTTCTCAGACCATGCCTGTGCCATCCGCAGGTTGTCGTGGTCGCGCTCAAGCCGAGACTGGGATGCGACCTGAGTGGCGTTTCCGAACGGTCCCGTCGTGTGCGGCCCCCACAGTTCCGCCGCGGCACCTTCGGCCAGCCCGAGGTAGTAGGCCGAGTGGCGGCCGCGGACGGCCTCGGACTCGCCGGCTGCAGCCAGGTGCTCCAACGCATACTGGCGGATCGGCTCCAGCAGTCGGTAGCGTGCTACATCGACCTGGTCCTCGGCGACCACAAGTGACTTGTCGACAAGCGCGCTCAGTACATCTACCACATCGTCACGCCGAACGGTGTCATCTGCACACACGGCCTCGACCGCCTGCACGTCGAAGCCGCCAGCGAAAACCGCGAGCCGCCGAAAGACTACCCGCTCAGGCGCGAAGAGCAGATGGTGGCTCCAGTCGAGCGTCGCCTCGAGTGTCTGCTGGCGAGTCGGCGCCGTGCGGTTGCCTGCGGTCAGGAGCCGTAAGCTGCTGTCCAGGCGCTGGGCGATTTCGCCAACGCTGAGGGCGCGCTCTCGTGCGGCGGCGAGCTCCAGGGCCAGCGGCAGGCCAGCCAGGCGCGCACACACCTGAGCCACCGCGGCCGAGTTCATCGGGGTAAGCGAAAACCCGCGGCGCGAAGCTCGCACCCGGTCCACAAACAGCCGCACCGCCGCATAGTCGGCCAACTCGTCTGGGTCATACGTACGAAGCGGGTCGGGTGTAGCGAGCGGAGGAACCAACCAGATTACTTCGCCTGCAATGCGTAACGGCGCGCGACTCGTCGCGAGGATCCAGAGGGTCGGGCAGCGCTCAAGCAATTCGCCCACGAGCCGGGCAGCCGCCTCGATGAGGTGCTCGCAGTTGTCGAGGATTATGAGCACGGACCGAGATCGGAGGTAGGCTGCAAGCGTATCGACGAGCGGCCGCCCTGGCCGGTTCTGGACACCGAACGGCGCCGCAGTGGCTGCGGCAACGAGCGAGGGATCAGCGAGTGCGGCTAGCTCCACCAGCCATACGCCATCCCCGAAGTCATTCAGAAGGTCGAGTGCGGCCGCGAAGGCTAATCGGGTCTTACCGCACCCCCCAGCGCCTGTAAGTGTCACCAGGCGCCCGTCGTGGTGCAGCAGCGTCTCGCGCACGCTTGCCACGTCTTGCTCGCGACCGACCAGCTGCGTGCGGGGCGCCGGCAGATTATGGCGCTGCTGGCCGCGCGCTCGGGGCATCAGACGGGACTCACGCGCCAACCTACCACCGCGGGTAAATCGTGCCAAGGGTCCGGCGAGGTGTCGGCCCTCGCCGACAGGTTTTCCAAGCAGCGCGTCCGTCCAAGTGTCGCTGCCCGAGCCCAGTCACGGCCTTCGTATGGCCTGCCGCTAACGTTGTCGTAGATCAGGGTTTAGTGTTCAGCGAGTCGTGGTGCCTGGGCAGGTCGAGCGGCTTCCTCGTCGAACTAACGCTCCGATACGCGCGGCAGTGCACGGTAGGGCTCAAACGCGCCCGCAGTCTCGCGCGCGCGGACTAGCGGGATAGGTCCTGCGTCTGCGTCGGAGAGCGAAACGGGGTCGGTCGCTCCGCTAGCCGACCAGGCGACGGTCGTGCTGTTTGTGGTCAGACGGTCCACGACAGTGGCGAAGCCAAGCGCACCCGCGCAACTCAGAGCCACCACGAACACGGCGCCGGTCCCCACCCGACCGTACTTTGTCAGGCCCCGAACGATGCTCGCTGGTTCCCGCCAGATCTCGGCCACCGTCTGCTTTTGAGGGCGCGCTCGATCAGGCAACGCGCCCATGCCGAACTGCGCCCGGCCTCAACCGGAAGGGAGTATGTGCGCGAGCGACCGCGATTGCTGCCAGCACTACTGCGGCTTGCGCGCGAACAAAGCTTCGCGGCCAAACTCTCCGAGGACTGACCAGCAGTCGGTCGCGGGCTGCCTCAGCCAGATGCGCCTGGTGCTTTTCGTATGCGTAGCGCTCGACGAAGAACTCATTGAGCATGGGCTCACCTACTTCTCTTGTCGCATCACGGGCACGGCACGACAGTAGGTCCCATCTCGTGCGCGTGGCATCTGGCTCTCGCTATAAAGTCGCGCGATATCTTTTGTGAGCCGGTGCTCGGCCAACGCTATATAGCGAAGCGACAGGTCGGCCCTCGGGGCTGGCCAGGTGGGCACTCGGGCTAATGCACGGCGCCCTGGTTGCAGCGGATGATGCGAGGGAAATACTGCAGGCCTGCACTGATCATCATGGCGTCTGCTTCGGCAGACCAGCGATCCGCGAGCGCGCGGTTCCGCGGTGATATGCTGCGCGCGGCTTTTGGCGGTGGAAGCAGATGGCCCTCGAATGACCTACGACTTCGCGTCGCTGCTTCGACGTCTTCGAATACTCGCGGGTTTGTCGCAAGAAGCGCTCGCTGAGCGGGCCGGGCTAAGTGTTCGCGGCATCTCTGATCTCGAACGTGGCGTCAGGCGCGCTCCCCATCCAGCGACTCTGGCGCGTCTGGCGGATGCTCTCGAGCTCGACAAGGCTGCTCGCGAGGCGCTGATGGTGGCGGCGACGAACTCCGGCCAGCGTGCGACCGCTATGAAGGGCGACGCAATCCACGCTGGGCACAAGCGTGCGCAGGCCAGCACCGTCCCGCTCTTCGCACATCAGCCAGAACGGCTCATGGAACGGCAGCACTTCCTCGATCAGCTCGATGGCTTTCTCAGCGACGTCCTGGCGGGGCAGGGTCGATTGGTGCTGCTGGGCGGGGAGGCCGGGGTTGGCAAGTCGGTGCTCATCCACCACTTTGCCGAGTCGATTCGGGACCGCGCTCGCGTACTGATTGGCGCCTGCGACCCGCTCTCGACGCCGACCGCGCTCGGTCCGCTTCTGGATGTAGCTGAGGCAATCGGCGAGCCGTTGGCAGGCCTGCTGGCGAGCGCGGCGCCTGGTAAGCGAGTGTTTGACGCGCTACTGGCCGCACTGCACACGAGCGATCGTCCGACCCTACTGGTGTTCGAAGACGTGCACTGGGCCGACGAGGCGACACTCGACCTCCTGCGCTTCCTGGGTCGCCGGGTAGCTGCGGTGCGTGCGCTGGTGGTGGCCACGTACAGAGACGATGAAGTCGGGTCCACACATCCGTTACGCATCGTGTTCGGGGACCTCGCCACGTTCCCAGCCGTCCGACGTCTCCAGCTCACGCCGCTTTCCGAAAGCGCGGTGCGCGAGCTTGCCCAAGGCACCGATCTCGACCCTGCAGAGCTGTATCGGCAGACAGGCGGCAATCCGTTCTTTGTCACGGAGGTCGTGGCCGCCGGCACGCGCGAGGTTCCGCCGAGCGTTCGAGACGCTGTTCTGGCTCGCGCGGCTCGGCTTCCTTCGCACGCGCGGCCGGTGCTCGAGGCCGCGGCAGTGATCGGCGGGCGGATCGAGCCATGGTTGCTCGACGGTGTCTTGGACGCGGCCACCGACGGCGTCGAAGCATGCTTATCAGCCGGTGTTCTGCGCGACGCAGGAGATGTGTTCACGTTCCGTCATGAACTGGGGCGCACCACCATTCTCGACGCGGTCGTTTCGACGCGCCGCCTGGACCTCCACCGCCGCGTGCTGGCCACGCTGCGATCACGCCCAGTTGGTCCGGACGATTGGGCGCGCCTCGCCCACCATGCGGAAGCCGCCGGCGATGCCGCAAGTGTGCTGTTGTTCGCGCCGATCGCCGCCGAACGAAACGCGCGCCTGCGAGCGCATCGCGAAGCCGCGGCGCAATACGCGCGGGCGCTGCGCTTCGCGGCCGGGCTTGTCCCGACGGAACGGGCGCAGTTGCTCGAGGCGCTCGCCTACGAGTGCTACCTGACCGACCAGTCTGCCGCTGCGTTCGACGCGCGCCGCGAAGCTCTCGATATCTGGACCGAGGCAGGCGAGCGGCTCAAGATCAGTGAGAACCTGCGCTGGCTGTCGCGGATGTCGTGGTTTGCCAATCGCAACGCCGAAGCGCGGTCGGCCGCGCAGGCGGCGCTCGACGTACTCGATGGTCTGCCGGCTGGTATCCAGCATGCCTGGGCGTACAGCAATCTGAGTCTGCTGTACATGCTTGCGAATGACACGGACGGCGCATGCGAGTGGGGCGATCGAGCGATCGCGCTGGCCGAACAACTCGGCGAGCGCGAGGTGCTCGTGCATGCGTTGAACAATGTCGGGTCCGCGCGCGCGAACATCGCAAATGGCGAAGGCTACGTGCAACTTGAACGGAGCCTGGAGCTCGCTCGTGAGGGCGACCTGGAAGAGCACGTGGCGCGGGCGTATACGAACCTCGGGTGGGTGGCTGCGCGCCAATACCAGCTCGACGTCGCCGACAAGTACCTCGACGCAGGCTCGTCGTACTCGGCGGAGCACGATCTGGACTCGTGGTTCGTCTACATGCAGGGCACGAAGTGCCGCGTGCTGCTGCTACGCGGGATGTGGAGCGAGGCCGCGGAGCTCGCCAATCAACTCCTGCGCCGAGCGCCGATTTCACCCGTTAGCCGCGTCAACGTGCTCGCGGTATTGGGCTGGATTCGCGCCCGACGCGGCGAGCCAGACGTCTGGCGAACTCTGGACGAGGCGCTCCAGGTGGCGCTTCCAACGGATGAGGTTCAGCGACTCGGGCCGGTGTATTCCGCGCGAGCCGAAGCGGCATGGCTCGACGGCAACCTCGAAAGGGCGCGCGAGGCAGCACGCGCGGGGTACGAGTTGGCCGAACGTGGCGGCGACGCGTTTATCCTGGCCGAGCTCGCGTGCTGGCGCCGGCGGGTGGGGGAGGTCTTCGAGGTCTCGCCCGAGGCGGCCGGACCATTTGCACTCGAGGTTGTTGGCCGGTGGCAGGAAGCGAGCGCCGAGTGGCGTGCGCTCGGATGCCCGTACGAAGCAGCGTTAGCCGCAATCAACGGAAGCGAAAGTGATGTGAGCGAAGCACTGCGCCTGCTAGAAGGCCTCGGGGCCAGGCGCTCCGTCGAGGCGGTCGCGCGGCGGATGCGCACGAACACACTGAGGGCCTCACAAAGCAGGCCATGCTAGTGGGAAGTCAATGACCGAAGGCATGCGCGAACCATCAGATCCACCGCCTGGTTACCTGCGCACCGCTGATCTGATGGCGGCGTTGTCGCTGGCCTCCGACCTTGCGGTTGGCTTACCCGCGGAGCACGCGGTGCGCTCGTGCTATATCGCCATGCATGTTGCCGACGAGATGCAACTGCCACCCGATGAGCGTGTCGACGTGTACTACGCCGAGCTACTCATGGATGCGGGTTGCACGGCGTGGACCAGTCAGTTGGCGGGAGTCATCCTCAGCGACGAGATCGCCGCGCGACGCGAGTTCGTATTTCATCGGAACGCGCGCGACCCCGTCGACGTGTTCGGCTGGTTGCGGGATCATGTCGCGTCAGGCGCATCCGTCCCACGTCGCGTTCGGTATGGTCTCCAGTTCGCCATGCGCGGCCGCGAATTTGTGCGGGAAGGCTTCCGTAACACGTGCGAGGTCGCCCAGCGGTTCGCTCAGCGACTCGGAATGTCGGAGGCCGTCCAAGCCGCGCTGCTCTCGGTGTTCGAGCAATGGGACGGGAGCGGACCGAGCGGCCGCCGTGGCGAGGCAATTCCCCTCACCTCGCGCATCGTGTTCGCGACGAGCTTCTTCGAAGCGCTGCACCAGTTCGGCGGCCCTGAAGCGGCCCTCGACCTCGCGCAGCGCAAGCGAGGAACAGCGTTCGACCCAGCGGTTGTTGACGCATTCAAGGCGGTAGCACAGCGCCCGGCGTTCTGGGCTGTGCTCGACCAGGAGTCGCTGTGGGCGACTGTGCTGGCGTTGGAGCCACCGTCGCCACGCCAGTACCTGCCTGAGGAAAAGCTGGATGATGTCGCGCTGGCATTTGCGGACTTTGCAGACCTGAAGTCGCCATTCTCTGCTGGCCATTCTCGACGCGTTGGCGACCTGGCACATGCGATCGCGGGTCAGCTCGGCCTATCCACTAGGCAGGTCGACACGATACGCCGAGCAGCGCTCATGCACGACGTCGGCCTTGCAGCGGTCCCCTCGTACACGCTTGACCGACCAAAGGACAAGCTGACGCAAGCCGAGCAGGAGATTCTTCGGCTGCATCCGTATCACGCCGAGCGCATATTCGCGCGGGTGCCTGCGCTCGACTCGGTGGTACCGCTCGTCGCATCGCATCACGAACGCATCGACGGTCGCGGCTACTACCGCGGACTGACAGGCGAACAGATCCCGGTCGGTGCGCGGGTCATCGCCGTGGCCGATATGTTCGATGAGCTGACGCATGTAACGCCCGATCACGAGGCGCTCGAGCCCGAGCTCGCGATGGCGAGGCTGCAGGACGAGGCCGGCCGTGGGCTCTGGCCCGAGGCGGTGCGGGCGCTAGCACAGGAGCTCGGCGCATCGCCGCCGGCTAAAAAGAGGTCTGCAGCTCAGCCAGCGGGCCTCACCGAGCGGGAAATCGAGATCCTGCGGATGCTGGCGCGTGGGAAGAGCCGGCGTCAGATCGCTCAAGAGTTGGTCCTCAGCGAACACACCGTGCGACACCACCTCGAGCACATCTACGGCAAGGTTGGGGTTGGCACCCGCGTCGCGGCTGCGCTTTTCGCGGTCGAGCACGACCTGATCCGCTAGCCGCGGACCGGTCCCAGAAGATGGGACGTTTGCGCGATGTGTGCACCTCCCGCGCATGGCTAGTCTGACGCGACTTCAACACAGGAGGTGCAGCAGTGCCGGAGGATGAGCCGCGGGAGCTATTCGCGGCCGATGCAACAGTGGACCTCGGCCAGGCCGGCTGTGGCGATCTGACACCGCTCATTCGCGGCCGGATGCGCGAGTTGCAGAGTGGTCAGGTTCTGGAAGTTATCAGTGAGGAGTCGGCTGCCCACGAAGGCATCCCGGCGTGGAGCCGGCTCACGGGAAATGAACTGTTAGGCGTCACGCGCGAATCGGCGCGCTCGCGGTTCTTCATCCGCAAGAAGTAGAGGAGATAAACACATGTCAAAAATTCTGGTGAACGCAACACACGGCAATGAAGACGCCGAACGAGCCACGCTGGCGTTCGTGGTCGGCAACGTCGCGGCGACGGCGGATCAAGAGACGGTGGTTCTGCTCACGGTCGAAGGTGTGCGGCTGGCCACCTACGGCTACTCGGACGGTATCCACAAGGAAGGCTTCGCACCGCTCAAGGATGTCATTCGCCAGTTCCTCGACAACGGCGGTCAGCTCTGGGCGTGTGGCGCCTGCACCAAACCGCGTGGCATCGGCGAGGCGGATCTCATTCCCGGCGCCAAGATCGTCACGGCCGCGAATGTGGTCGAGTACATGGCCTCAGGCGCGTCCACCCTGAGCTTCTGAGAGAGACGTAGCTATGACGTCCCCAATTTCAGGCCTCGACATCGAGTCGCTTCGCCGCGCGATCCAGCTCGAGTACGCCGAAGTTGCCGAGCATCCCGAGCTGGGCTTTCACTTCCTGGTCGGCCGTCCGCTGGCTCGCGTGCTCGGGTACGACCCGGCCTGGCTTGAGGGCATACCAGAAGCTTCGATCGAGTCGTTCGCGGGAACGGGTAATCCGTTCAGTTTGCGGTTATTGGGGCCAGACGAACGCGTTGTGGACGTCGGATCTGGCGCAGGTATTGACAGCCTGATCGCAGCGCGGATGGTCGGACCGTCGGGGCACGTCATTGGCGTGGACATGACGCCGGCGATGCTGGCGAAGGCACGTCTGGCGGCGTTGCAGGCAGGGCTTCACAACGTGGATTTCCGCGAGGGCACCGCCGAAGCTCTGCCAGTCAACGATGCCTGCGCGGACGTCGTCATCAGCAACGGCGTGCTCAACCTCATGCCCGACAAGCATGCAGGTCTGGCGGAGATGGCTCGCGTGCTCAAGCCAGGAGGTCGGCTTCAGATTGGCGACATCCTGGTCCAGCACCCGGTGCCAGAGAGCGCGCGACAGCAGATCGACCTCTGGACTGGTTGAATTGCCGGTGCTCTCCTGGAAGGAGAGCTCGAAATGGCAGTGGTCGGCGCTGGTTTCGTCGACTTTGAGATCACCTGGCGCGGGGATGTGTTCAGCGGCGCGACGCAGTCCAGCAGCGCAGCCAAATACGGAACTGTGGGAATCAACTTCCGCGCGCGAAAAGCGACCTCCGAGCAGGAGCTTGCCGATGCACTCGCCGCCTTGCAGTGCGATGTGCCGACCGCTCAGAACGGCCGTCCTTAGCCAGCGAGGACTCGCCGCCGTCGGAGAGCGGGCATGATCCCGCCCTCCGACTGGCGTAGCCCAGCTTCGATCACGCCGGCTGGCCGGCGGGTGAGAGTGAGCCGATCTGTCGCAGCAGGCCCAGGTCGTCCCCGAGCCGCCAGGTGGACTCGATCCGACTGCCACGTGCAGCAGACAGTTTGCTCTGGCCGACAGCAACGTAACGCGGTGTTCCTGGAGGACGTGGGCAGCACCGCGACCGACTGACGATCGATCGCCAGCCGGTCGCGGACTGCCCAGGATCAGGGTCCCTGGCGTCGTTTTACTGCACCGGGATGGTTGCCTCGGCCCGCGGTGCGAGAAACCGCAAGATGAACAACTCGGCCCCTTCCGCTGACTGTGCGGTATGAGTACGGCCGGTCGGCTCCCAGAAAAAGTCCCCGGCCCCGTACGTCGACAGACTTCCGTCAGCATCGATGACGTCGAGGCTGCCCGCGAGGACGTACACATACGTAGGTCCGCCGTGGGCGTGCTTGAGATTGAAGCCAGGCGGCAGCGTTGAGCGTTGTGGGACGCCTTTGGCAGGCCCTGCCGGCAATCCGGTCGCGTCAAACGCCTCCATTCTGGCTGCTGGCTGGGCGGCGATTGCAATGTTGGACGGTGCTTGCTTCGACCACGGCGCCGCGCTCACGCTTATCGCGCTGAGCGAGGCCGCGGCAGCAGCGAGTAACGCGAGAGCAACCATAGTGTGTCGTCGGTGCGGAGATGAATGAACAAACTGTACGACCTGCATTTGAGGACCTCCGTTGCTGTGCGTGATGCGGTTCACGCTAGACGCAGGGCGCGCCGTCTGAATCAGTAGAAAGACCTAGCGCAGGTACCAATCTTCATACGGTCTCACTTGCGCGTGGATTCAACCGCGTGCTCGACAGCCCAGACGGCAACCTGAGCGCGACTCTTGAGACCAAGTTTGCCGAGGATGTTCCCCACGTGGGCGTCCGCGGTGCGCTCGCTGATTACCAGCGCCTTAGCGATCTGGCGGTTGGTCAAGCCGCGGGCGAGGAGTGTCACGACTTCTCGCTCCCGCCGCGACAGCGGGTCACGCTCGCGCGCGGTGGCGCCAGCATCCAGCAACTGGCCGGCCTGGCCGGCATAGGCGACGAGCTTATCCGGGTGCATCGTCCGACCTGCTTCCCAGGCCGTGGCAAAGCGTGCGGATCCCAGGGCTGCCCGGGTCCTTGCAAGATCTCGCTCACGTTCGCCGCGGCGGCTCGGCGGCACATGCGTTCCGATGGCTTCGCGCAGACCGTCGGCGGCACCAAGCAGGCGTGCGGCTCGCTCCGGCTGGGACTTGTCGCACGCGATTCCGCCGAGCAGGTCCAACGAGGCCGCCAGATCGTCGCGCAAGCGCAACCTGTTGAGGATGACGAGACTCTCGACGCACTGGCTAGCCGCTTGCTCGAGGTCGTCGCTCCGCCGCGCTACGCGAGCCAGACCGCATAGCGCCAGAGCGGTGCCCTCAGCACAGTCGCTCGTGCGTGCTTCGGCGAGCGATTCGTCCAGCAGTTGCCTCGCCAGGTCGAGGTCGCCCATGTCGCATACAACACCCCCAAGCGTCTCCAGCGAGTGGGCCCGCAGGTGGCGGTCGCCGCCCTTCTCGAGAGCGGTCACACTGTCGCGCAGCGCCTCAGCCGCCTTCGCGAGGGCGCCCTGCCTCCACGCCAGCGCACCGATCTCCTGAAGCGCCCAACCAGCGCCCCAATATTGGTCGAGCTTGCGATACACAGCCAGGCTTTCGTGCACCATTGCTGTAGCCAGCTGGTACTCCTCGGACGTGCGTGCCTTGCGCGTGAGCACCCGTCCGAAGTGCAGGAGCGTGTCGGCTACGCCGGCTGGGTCCGCGACCTTTCGCCGCAGCTCTAGCGCCTCCTCGAAACGCTTCGTCGCGCGGCCGTACTCGCTCTGAGCGTGCGCCAACTCGGCCACCTGCTGGAGCGCCTTGGCACGCACTGCGCGGGAAACAGGACCGGCGCAGGCGAGACCCTCTTCGAGCCAGCGCTCGCCCTCGTTGCGATAGCCGCGTTGCCGCCAGAAGAGCCACAGGGCGGAACCGAGGCGGAGGGCCGTCTCCAGCTCTGCCGCGTCGAGGCAGCGGCGGAGCACTGCGCGCAGATTGTCGTGCTCCACCTCCAGGCGCGTTGTCCAATCCTTGCGTTCTGGCCCTTGCATGGCAGGTTCTGCGGCCTCCGCGAGGGCGAGAAAGTAGTCGGCATGCCAGCGCCAGGTCGGGTCCCACTCGCCACGCGCGGAGAGTCGTTCATGAGCGTATTGGCGAACCGGCTCGAGCAATCGGTAACGCATTGAGCCGTCGCGGCTCTCCGCAAGCAGCATCGATTTGTCCACCAGGCCGGAGAGCAGAGTCACGAGGCCTCCAGTCAGCGCCCAATCTCGGTTGCAGATGCTCTCTACACCGTGCAGATCGAAGCCGCCAGCGAAGACGGCGAGTCGTTCGAAGAGCAACTGCTCGCTCCCGTCGAGCAGGCCGAAACTCCAGTCGAGCGCAGCACGAAGTGTCTGTTGTCGGGGTGGCGCAGTACGGTTGCCACCCACAAGGACGTCGAACGCGTGGTCCAGCCGTTCAAGGATTTGGCCCGCGTCGAGCACTCGCACGCGCGCCGCGGCGAGCTCGAGCGCCAACGGCAGCCCGTCCAGGCGCGAGCAGATCGCGGCAACCGTTCGACTACTGTGCTCGTTCAGCTCGAAGCTCGGCTCAACGGCCTGTGCACGGTCGACAAACAGTTGTACGGCCGGATAGGTGCGTAACTCCGCTAGCGCTGGCACGCTGGTCGGATCAGGCGCGGCTAACGTATGCACACGCCAGATCCGCTCGCCGTTGACCCGCAGTGGTTCGCGGCTGGTGGCCAGAATCCGAAGTCCATGACATGAGCGCAGCAGCTCTTCACTGAGTTCCGCGCACGCCTCCACGAGGTGCTCGCAATTGTCCAGGACGAGCAGGATTGACCGCTCGCGCAATGCCTCCACAAGCGTCTCACGCATTGAACGGCCGGGGCGCTCCGGCACACCGATGCTCCCCAAAACGGCACCCGCGACACCAATCGGATCCGCGAGCGGAGCGAGGCTTACCAGCCAGACACCGTCGTCAAAGGAATCCTGCAGAGATGCTGCTACCGCCAGCGCAAGGCGCGTCTTGCCTGTTCCGCCCGTTCCGGTAAGCGTCAGCAGTCCCGACTCGGTCTCCAGCAGGCGCCTGCGGACAGTCGAGAGTGCTGCGTCGCGCCCGATGAGCGCTGGCAGGTGCGCAGGCAAGTTGTGGCCCTGAGAAGTCACCGGAGTTGGACTTGTGACGAGCTCGCGCTGCTCGTTGTGAGACGGTAACACCACGCCGTCGGCAGGCCAAGGTGAGGTCGGTCAACCCGCGGCTAGCGGCCCGCGCTTGGATTGGCGAAGCTGGCCCAGCCCGAGCGGGTGTCGCGCTCCGTAAGCGTCAGCCAAAGGTGCCTGATTGCCGGCGCGCGACACCGCGCTCGATGTAGCCCAGCCGGCTGCGCTCCACTCGTTCGACGGTGAAGGGCCCGCTCGTGATGTGATCGAGCGGATCCCGCAGCAGGTGATCTGCTTCGAGTCGCACCAGCAGCGGATCGAGCAGCCGTTGCACCCAGCGTATGGGTGCCACTGGACTGCGAACGTGCTCGAGCCACGCCAGGCGTCCATCCGGTCGCAGGACTCGGGCCACTTCGCGGATCGCCTGGCGATCGTCAGGTACCGCGCACAACGTGAGTGTCACAACAACAGTGTCGAAAGATGCGGTAGCGAAACCTAACTTCTGCGCGTCCCCGACCTGCAGGTCCACGTCGCGGCCGAGCAGCCGAGCTCGGGCCCGGGCAAGTTCGAGCATCGACGGGCTCAGGTCGATACCGGTCAGACGGGCGCGATCGGGGTAGCTGTCGAGATTCCGACCGGTGCCGATTCCGATCTCCAGTACGTCGCCATACGCCTGCGAACATACCCACTGTCGGCCGTCAGCAAAGAGGAGTTTCTCCCAGGTGCCGATCATGCGGTCGTAACCGCCGGCCATCCGCTCGTAAATTGCGCGTACCCGCTGGGTTTCGTGCGCGTAGATCATGATCACCCGCTTGGCGACACCGCGCCGGTGCTGTGTTCGTATTCGTCTTTGAGTGCTGTGATGGAGCGGCTTTCGCTGCCCAGCGCGTGCTCGATCGTTTGTCGGACAGTCCAGCCGCCCTGCGGTGGTTGCGTGTCCAGCTGGTCATCGGTCAACCCGAACAGCGAACTGATCAGCTGCGCCCGCGACAGGTAATAGTCGACCAGGAGCGGGTACAGTCCCGCGTTGTCCCAGCCCTGCAACAGGCGCAGCTCGTCGCGGATATTCCACACCTGTCCGGTGTGCTGCTTTTCGTGAAAGATGTTGTGCACCAGCGGGTCCCGAGCTGCGCCACCGCGCGCGCATACGTGACCACACGGCTGCTGCAAGTAGTCCTCCGGCAGGTCGTACAGCGTATCGAGCGTCTCGTTCATTGCGTCCTGTAGCTGTCGAATCATGGCTCGCACAGCTCTATTGCGCTCGCTCACATCACTTCTCCCTTTTACAAACGCGTTAGGCTGAGGGCCCGCGACCGCTCACGCACGACAACCACACCTGGGGATTCGGCGAGCGCGGTTCGCGCGTGCGCAATGACCTGATCGCCAACCTTGCTCGTTGCCTCCTGATGCTCACGATAGGCAAGCCAGGCATCGACGCTCGCGTGCTGCGCCAGGAATTCGAAGTTGAGTTCGGGGGCTGCGCGGTACCTGCCCGAAGCGATCAGCTGGCCAAGGCTTGCACGCGCGGCATGGATGTTTGAGATCAGCGATGACGCGTCGATGCTGCCGACCGGGACACCGCGCCCCTCGGCGAGCCGAACTTCGACCGAAGGATGCTCCGGCTCAGGATGTGTATCCAGCAGCACGCCGCCCGGCCGTAGCGAGCAATGCACCTTGCTCAGGACGTGCACGACGTCCTCCGGAGGCAAGCATCATATGGACCGCGAGAACAACACCACGTCGAAGGCCGCTACTGGCAGCTCCAGTACGGCAGCGTCAGCAGCGGCGAACGTGACTCGTCCGCGAAGTGACTCCGGAGTCCGCCGGCGCGCCCGGTCGATGTCCTTCTCACGAGGATCCACCGCCAGCACTGAAGCAGCGCAGTCGGCATAGCACCAGGTGACGCGGCCATTGCCGCAACCGATCTCGAGGACACTCTTGTCGGAAAAATCGACGAGCGCGTGGATCGCGCGCCGCTCGGACCCGTCCGCGTCCAGCTGTGGCACGATGGGCTCCGTCACGCGACCGCTCGGCCGGTCGATAGTTCGCGCTGGTCGGCGTGTCGTCTCGCTGGCAGCGTCTCATACATGCGCCCCAGGACGATGGCACCTGAGACGAGGGTCAGCCCAGCGATGGCGCCGATCGCCCAGGTCATGCCAAGAGCGTCCGCGACGACGCCTGCGAGCACGGCGCCGATTGCGTAACCACCATCACGCCACAGGCGGTACACGCCTACGGCCGATGCGCGCCACTCCGGGTGGGCGACATCAGAGATGGCCGCGAGCAGCGTCGGATATACCAGCGCGGTGCCGAGGCCGAGCAAAGTCATCGCCAGCAGCCAGATGCCGAACCCACTGCCCAGTATGACCAGCAGAATGGCGACAGCCTGGATCCACATCCCGGCGACGATCATGCTCTTGCGGCCGACCCGATCCGAGAGCGCGCCGGTACCCAGCTGCGCCACGCCCCAGACACCGGGATAGGTCGCCGCCAGCAGCCCGACTTGCCCCAACCCGAGCCCAGCAGTGGCGAAATACAGGGGGAAGAGACCCCACACCATCCCATCATTCAGGTTGTTGATCATGCCCGCCTGGCACGCGGCCGAGAGCGCCCGGTCTTTCAGGCTCACGTCCACGAAGATCGCTCGAAACGACGGCTGAGTGGCTGCCGTTGGTGAAACGCCACCCTTGAGTAGCGTTGCTTCCTCGCGCGCGTGCCGGCCGGAGTCGCGGACGAAGAACACCGAAAGCAGCAAACCTGCCAGTGCGAACGCAACCCCCAGGTAGAACGGCTGCGGGCGCAGCGCGTACGTCGCGGCGATATAAGCGGAGGCCAGCGCGGCCAGCGATACCGCCAGGTACCCTGCGAACTCGTTCAGGCCCATCGCCAGCCCGCGTCGAGCGGGTCCGACCAGATCGATTTTCATGATGACGGTGGTCGACCAGCACAGCCCCTGGTTGATGCCGAGCAGGACGTTGGCGGCGACCACCCACTCCCAGGCTGGCGCGAGCATGAGGATGAACGGCACAGGCAGGCCAATGAGCCAGCCCGCCACCAGAATTTGCTTGCGGCCGATGCGATCGCTCATCCACCCGGCGAACAGATTCGCCAGCGCTTTGACGATCCCGAAGCTGATAATGAACGACAGGATCGCCGTACGCGAGGTGATGAAAAACTCCTGCTCGGCGAGAAGCGGGAGCACGGCCCGCTCCAGTCCGACCATGCCGCCGACGAAGGCGTTGATCACTACCAGCAGCGTGAACTGCCGCCAGTTCGCCCCCAGTCCGAGACGGACGCGATCGACCGGCTGACTCACACTTGGGCAGCCTGGCGGTCGCTCGGCGCTCCCTGCTCGACGTCGCCGCCGGCTGTGCGCCACTGGTCAATGCCCTCAGTGATGACCGCGAGGTTGCGATACCCACGATGCTCGAGCACCGACAACCCGGTGGCGGCGCGCTGTCCGTGACCGCAGTGCGTGGCGATGACGCGATCGTGCGGCAGATGCAGATCAGCCTTCGGTAGGGCACCGGCTTCCAGCATCTCCGCCCGCGGGATGTGACCCGTCGCCCATTCGTGTGCCTGACGCACGTCAACGACCACGAGTTGTTCGCCACGTTCGAGCCGCAGGCGCACGTCGCGCATGGTGAACACGGGCACCTGTTCGACCGGCAGCCCGGCCCGCTTCCAGGCCGCCATGCCACCCTCGAGATAGCCAGGCAAATCGTCGTACCCGATGCGGATCAACTGGCGAACCGTGTACTCATGCACCTCGGTGCTGTCAGAAACCAGGATGACCGGTGTGCCAAACGGCACGACCCAGCCTACCCAGGATGCGAACGCCGGACGAAGCTCCACGTGGTAGACACCGCGAATGTGCCCACGTGCGTACTCATGGACCGAGCGCATATCGACCACCGCGTCACCGGCTCGATGGCGTGCCTGGACGTCGTCCGGTGTGAGCGGTACGAGCGTCGGCAGCTGACCAAGAACGCGCGGCCCGCGCTTATTCACCGACCGCATATTGAGAAAATAGTTGGGAAAACTCGGCATGCTGGCCATGAGGCGATCGGTAAACGCCTGCTGGTCCGGCAGCGTCAGGAACGGATTGCCGCGCCGCTCCCGACCGATGGTCGTAGTCGACTCCGCCGCGGCCGCCGCGGTACAGAAAGAACCAGCGCCGTGGGTCGGATGAACGATCACGTCGTCACCAAGCGGCAGGATCTTGGTGTGGAGGGTGTTGTAGAGCTGGTGGGCTAGACCTGTGGCGTGCTCATGGCCGAGCAAATCAGTGCGCGATACCGCGCCGACCAGCAAGCTGCCACCGCTGAACAGCACCGCCGGTTCCTCTGGTCGACTGGTATCGCGCGCGAGAAAGCTCACGTGCTCCGGCGTGTGACCTGGCGTGGCTAGCACCGTGATGACGACGTCTCCGATGGTCACGATGTCGCCGTCGTGCACGGGCTGATGGTCGAATTCCAACCCCGCGTCGGCGCTGGCGACGATTCTGGCTCCGGTGAGCGCAGCAAGCTCGCGGCTGCCACTCAGAAAGTCGTTGTGGATGTGCGTCTCGAGGACGTGCGTGATGCGGACACCTTCGCGGCGCGCCGCCGCCTGGTACTGGTCGACGTCACGCAGTGGGTCGATCAGGGCTGCTACTCCGTCTCTTTCGGAGATCACCAGATGGGCGCTATTGCCGAGGCCCTCGTCGACGAACTGCCGGACTCGCATCTCTACGCTCCCGAGGGCCTGGTGCCGCTGACCAGGATGAAGCCGAGGTAGGGGACCGCACGCGCGATGCGCGGCATCAGCCAGGTCATTTTGCGCGCGTTGCTCCGCCGGGAAAGCGCGCGACCCATGACTACCGCGCTGTTGACGAGCCCTTCGTCGTGCACGAATCCGGCCGGCGTCATCATGTTGAACGGTCCAGTCTCGACCTGTACATCGGCAAGGCCCGACTCGGTGTACAGCCGCACCCAATCCTCCTGACTGTCGTCGCGCGCTCGAACATCAGCGGCGCAATATCAACAGCGGCGACATGTGCAACGCTCATGCGGACTGCCTCCTAGAAACTGGCCGTGTTGTCAGCCCAGGCCATCAGGTCGGCGATCTTGGCCGGGGTTGTGAACGCCGCGTTCTTACCGTCCAGGTCAGCTTCCGTTACCCCACGGGCACGGGAGCAACGGGTTCAAACATGGATCGGGATCTTGGCGGCGAGCGTCTCGGCCACGATCTCCTTGAACGGCGGCCAGCCGAAGGGGACGAGGTTCTCCACCACCGCGGCCGTCATAAGGTCCACCGCCTCATTGGCGAGAACGATCTGCGCCTCGTGGCCACTTTGAATGGCTCCATTGGCCATGATGAATGGCATCGCCGCGTTGGTCGGATCAGCCGAGCCACGCACGCCCATGAACAAGAGCTTTGCCATCGGTCAACTCCCCTTAATCTCGCAGTTGAGAGCGGCCAGCGCCTGCTGCCACTCTTCGTCATCCGCAGCCTTGCGCGCGCGGAAGGTAATGCCCAGAGTGCCAAATTCGGCGGCGCTGCTCGACTGCTCCGCGCCCGCATAGACGTCGGTCCGCGAAACGATCTCGAAATCAACGAACCCCGCGGCGGTAACGGCCAGCCCTATCTCTCCTTCCAGGAGAGCACCGGCAATTCAACCAGTCCACAGCGCGATGTCCTCTTTCGCGTCCTGCGGCACCGGCTTCTGCACCAGCATGTCACCGAGTTGCAGGCGTCCGTTGGGTTTGAGGACTCGAGCCATGTCGCGCAGGGCGGCGTCTTTGTCCGGCATCAAGTTCAACACGCCGTTCGAGATGACCACGTCAGCCCAGCGGTCCTCGATCGGCAGGGCTTCGCCGAAACCTTCACGGAAAATCGACGTGGTTCGTGCCTGCCGCCGTGGCGCTCGTGCGCGCTTTCTCCAGCATGGCGGGTGTCATGTCGACGCCGACCACATAACCCGATGCGCCAACCACTTCGCAGCGACCAGGCTGTCGATGCCGCCGCCGCAGCCTACGTCCACGACATGCTCAGCGTGCTGCAAAGTGCCCACACTGAAAGGGTTGCCGGTACCTGCGAACGAAGCGATCGTGGGCTCGGGAATCCCATCGAGCCAGGCGTCCTGATATCCGAGCACCCGAGCCAGCGGACGGCCTACGAGAAAGTGGAATCCATGCTCAGGTTGTTCGGCGACTAGTGCGTATTCGTCCTGGATCGCTCGCCGCAGATCGTCGAGGTTCACCGCAGGCGTTTCGATCGTTTGCATTATGCTTCTCCCCTTTTGAGCAGACTTCGTTAGTCGCCAGCCGCGACAGCGGCCTCCACGGGCAGCCCGGCTGCGCGCCACTCCGGAAACCCCTCATTCAGCCGCCGCACCTGGAACCCATTCCGTTGCAGAAGCTCGGCGGCCTCATCTGAATACACGCAATAGGGCCCGCGACAATAGGCAACGACTTCGCGGTCCCGTGGCAGCTCGGCCAGCCGTCGCTCCAGCTCGTCGACAGGGATCGAGCGGGCGCCGGCGATATGGCCCTGGCGGTATTCGAGCTCCGGGCGCACGTCCAGCAGCGTCACCTGTCCCTCGTCCACCAGCCTTCGCAGTTCGGCGATGTCGACCGCGGCCAGACTCGATCGATCGGTCAGAAAGACCTCGACCAGTCGGTCGATCTCGGCCAGTCGAGTCGTGCCCAGGTCGCGCAGCGTTCGCCATAGCGTGAACACATCCGGCGCCGCGAGTCGGTAAACGACTCTGAGGCCGCGTTTGTCGGCCTCGACCAGGCGCGCCTGCCGCAATACCTGGAGGTGCGCCGAAGTATTCGCCAGGCTCTGCCCGATTTCCTGGGCCAACTCGTCGACCGAGCGTTCGCCCTGACCCAGCAGATCGAGCAACTCGAGTCGATGCGCGCTCGCCAGGGCCTTGCCGATGGTGGCGAATTCGGCGTACAGACGGTCTTTGAACGCGCGGTGGGCCATGCCCTTCTCAACTAATCAAACGAATTATTGAGCAGACTACGAGATGGCCGCGCGGCTGTCAAGGGCGCCGGCAGCAAGGCTTGAGTCGCATCACGCCGGTATGTACCGTCTTTCGCAGCACCCCGCAGCTCGCCAATACGGGAGGTGAGGATTCTCTATGTACGGCACCATTGCACGCATGCGCCCGAAAGCGGGTCACGAACAAGAGGTTCAGTCTCTCATGGACGAGTGGAACCGCGAACGCAGACCGAAGGTTCAGGGCGCCGTTGGCGGTTACATGCTCCGACCTGACCGCAACCCAAGCGAGATCGTGTTGATCGCGCTTTTCGAAACTCGTGAGACATACCGGACGAACGCAGACGACCCTGAGCAGGATCGATGGTACCGCCAGCTACGGGAACATCTGGAGGCGGATCCTACCTGGGAGGACGGCGAGATTACGGCCGCCGACTGATCACTGTCCGCTCGCACCATGAAGCAAACGACGGTGAGGTTGCTCTACCGTCCATGGTGCATGCGGTCCCAAGCGCAATCATGTGGTGGGGGACCTAGCCACTGCTCCGAGGCAACGTGCCGCGTCTTGTACTTCGTTCGGCCGCGATCAATCCTTGTGATCTCGCGCAAACGTCGTTGTGCCTGTAAAGCACGTATCTCCGAGCGCGTTGGGTTTAGCGCCACCCCCCACCTGCGTCCGTGGCCAGCCGACAAAGCGAAAGCTTGTCGCCCGAATGGCACCGCGTTCGATCGCCGCCTCTTCTTCGCCCGCGGTGGACTCGCAGGAGCGCCCGAAGCTGGTCTTCCTGTCCCTCGCGGGAACGCTGGCGGCCTGAATGGCCGCGCCCGGCGTCTGAGGCCCTCTGGCCCAACCACGGGTTGTGCCGACATTCGGCAGGAAAATAGGAAGGAGCGGTTCCGGCGCGCATTGGAAGAGTGCCGCGAAACTACGTATCGCTGAATACGCACTTCCCCGACCAAACGGCGCATCTAACGCACGTAGGCTGGCGGCGCGGTGTTTCGCTGCCTTGGTTGGGCCTCCATTCACTGTCTCGAGCGGGTCGCCGGCGCGACTGCCGCGGCTGTTGTTGTGCTTGTGTCAACCAACGGAACCGTCGCCGGCATGGATGAAGGCGGGGGGCCTAGCAGCCCGACGGTTCTCGATGCGTTCACTGAGTCTGTGAATTCGGGGTCAGTGGAACGCAGTCAGGCGCTGCTGGCTGACGACGCAGTCAGCGTCGATCATGACGGGCAGCACGCGGGCGCACCTGGCCGATTGGCTATGAACCTTCCTCTTGCAACTGCAACAACCGTCGCAGTCGTGGTGCCTGCCTCGTGCTTCTCGGTAGCCCTGTGTTTCTTGCTGCGCCGTGTCCGGAAGCGCGGCCGCATCACTGTCCAGCCACCCAGAAATCTCCTCCAACACCTGCATGAGGCTACGATCCAACAGCGGATGGCGATCGCATCAGCGGCAGGTCAAGGCGGATCTGATCCTGGCAGTGCCGCCCACTTGCATGCGGCGAAGTCGGCCCGGCCATAATGCGCTACGGTGGAGCTTCTCGAGCGCGGCCCGATACTTGACCAGCTTCACAGCCTCCTCAATGACGCTGAGCGCGGCCGGGGTCGTCTCGTAGCGATCGCGGGCGAGGCAGGCATCGGCAAAAGCGTTCTGATCAGACATTTCTGCGAGTCGGTTAGCAATCGAGCAGATGTCTTTATCGGCTCCTGCGATCCGCTCTCGACGCCCACGCCCTTTGGTCCCGTTTTAGACATTGCTCCAGAACTGGGGGGAGACTTCGAGGACCTCCTGCGTGAGCCAAGTCCTGTACGCCGGCTTGGCAACGCACTGCTTGCACGGCGCGGTGTGCGACCGCGAGTGCTCGTCTTCGAAGACATGCATTGGGCAGATGACGCCACGCTTGACCTGTTGCGTTTCCTCTCGAGGCGATTGATCGCCACTCGGGACCTGCTGATCGCGACGTACCGCGACGATGAGGTCGGTCCTCGTCACCCGCTTCGCATTGCTCTGGGCGATGTCGCGAACGCTGGCGTCGTGCGCATCATTCTGGCGCCGCTGACCATCGACGCCGTTCGCCGGCTCTCGGCCGGTAGCGAGGTGGACGTCCACGAGCTACATCGGCGCACTGGCGGCAATCCATTCTTCGTCCGCGAGGTCCTTGCATCGCTAAGCGCTGGAGTACCGGTCACGGTTCGCGACGCGTTACTGGCACGCCTCGCTCGCCTTGCACCGACCGTCCGCGTCGTGCTGGAGGCCGCGGCGATCAGCGGACCGCGCATCGACCCGCGGCTACTCGAGCAGGTCACATCGCAGACCCAGCAGAGTCTCGACGCGTGCGTTGAAGCTAGATTGCTCGTGAGCGAACGCGACCAGCTGACGTTCCGCCACGAGCTGTGGAGGGAGGCTGTTCTGGATACGGTGCCTGCACATCGGCAGGTGGCGCTGCATCGCGTGATCCTGGCCGCACTGGTTCAGACGGATGCGCCTGACGATCGGCTGGCGCGATTTGCCCATCACGCTGAGGGGGCGCGTGATGCCGCGGCTGTTCTCAAGTACGCTTCCGCGGCTGCCAGGTACGCGTCGCAGCTTGGCGCCCACCGTGAGGCCGCGGCGCAATATGCCCGTGCGCTGCAGTGGGCTCATCAGCTGGACGCGCGGCAACGAGCCCTGTTGCTCCGAGCGCGCAGTGCGGAGTGCTTCCTTATCGATCAAGCGCCTGAGGCAAGTGAAGCGCGGCGTGCGGCCATTGGCATCTGGCACGAGCTCGGCGACCGGGAGCAGGAAGGCGATGACCTTTGCTGGTTGTCTCGCGCCTACTGGTTGGCAGGTAACAACGCAGAAACCGAACACGCTATCGAACGCGCTTTGCAGCTTTTGGAACACGGAAGGCCGGGTCTGCCCCTCGCGCGCGCGCTCAGCACCTACGCCCAACTGCGATTCCTGAGCTGTGACTATGAGAAGGCTATAGCCGCGGCGGAGCGCGCGATCACTATTGCAGGCACCTCGACCGAGCACAACGCTTCCGATGTGATGCTGCATGCCGCGCTCTCGCGTGATGCGTCGCGCTGGGCCATGGACGATGACGCGGGTCGGTCGCAACTGGAGGCCACGCTGCAAGCATGTCTATCGCGTGGCTTGCACGAGCCCGCTGCGCGCGCATTCTCACTTCTCACCGGGGCGTGGTCGGGTCGCTACGTGCTGCAAAGTGCCGAAAAGTCCATCGAGCAAGGTCTGGCGTACCTGCAAGAGCATGACCTCGATCTGTATCGGCACACTCTCATCAGTTCGAAGTGCAGCCTATTGCTGCGCCGTGGCCGGTGGACCGAGGCCCTGGAGCTGGCGAATCTTATCGACGCAAGTCCGGAGTACGCGGCAGTCCATCGGATTAGTGCCCTTACGGTGATTGGGCTGGTACGCGGGCGGCGGGGTGAGCCTGGAGCTTGGCAACCACTGGATACCGCGCTGGAGCTCGCTGATCGCATTGGCGAACCGCACCGCGTGGTACCTGTCCGCACGGCCCGCGCCGAAGTCGCGTGGCTCGCACACGACCTTGTGCGTGCTGCTGACGAAGCCCGCCCAGCGTTCGAGCTCGCCATTCAGAACCCATTTCGCTGGTACGCTGTCGAGCCCGCGGTCTGGTTGTGGCGAGCCGGGCAACTGCCAGCCGTGCATCCAGATTTGCCCGCGCCTGTTCGGCAGGCTGAACGGGCAGATTCCTATCGCCTGATTTGGCCAGTCACGCGGTTGTAAGACCGAACGGGCCAGGGGCTATGCACCGGTTAGCTGCTTGAACCGCTTCCAATCACGTGGCATGGCAGTGTGATGCGGATTCGGCAGGTACCAGCGCAGCAGCCTGCCCCAGGCTGTTCGCCGGCACCGGCACTCCCGGGTGCACCCGCACGCCCGTCCCTAGGGTTGTGCAGCATCGCCGCGAGAGTCCGTCCCATGCCAGCCGCCATCGTAACGCGTGAAGAAGTATCCGGCGGCGTATCGCACACGGCTCACCAGCCAGCGCCCGTGACAGAAACACTCGACCTCGAGCGTCTACCATTGGCCTTGGGTCGGGAATTTAACCAATGCGGGCGTCTCGCGGTCAAGGGGGAGCACTGCGCCCGTGAGAACTGGACGCAGGCACGTGACCTAACCACAATCGACTCTGTGAGATAGCGCGAACACAAGGCCGCCGCACTCGGATGAGCGTTATCAACGAACCGGTCGAAGGGATGCGCGGGCGCCACGCCCAGGACCCGCTTCAAGCCCGGGGGCCGTCTGCAGATCGGCGACATTCTGATCCAACATCCGGTGCCGGACAGCGCACGGCAGCAGATCGACCTCTGGACTTGGCCGCCCTCCAGTGCGAGATGCCGACACACTCAACCTCCCCGATTCACCGCTGAGGCACACCGGAGGGCTCGCAATAATCCGTCGTTGCATCCGAAGTCTGCCCCGACGTTCAATGTGGCGCGGGGTGCCGCTGGCGATAGCGCGTGGCGCGCATCTGTTCGCGGATAAGTAGCTCGCCAGATGTGTCGGCCAGCTCCCGACGGGCGCGCGCCCGCAGCGCTGCATCAACCTCCGTAGAAGTCCCGCGCTCGACTCGATACGCGAGCCACGCGTCAACGCTGTGGAAGTGGTACAGAACCTCAAACACCGTCGAACGCTCGCGTGCGAACAATCCTTCGCCAACAAGTCCGGCCAGCGTGTCGCGGGCTCTGTGAATGTTGTCGTAGATCGCGGGCCGCGCGTACGGACCAACGAATGTCACGCGGTTTCCATCCCTAACCTCGACCCTTGCATCTTCGGGCTCTGGATGGATGTCGAGTACCCGCCCGCCAGGTCGCAACCAGCGATGAACTCTGTGCAGGACGTGCACGACGTCCTCTGCCGTTATTCATCATATGGACCAGGAAAACAACACCACATCAAATCGTGCAGCAGGCAAATCGACCGCGGCCACGTCCGCATGGAGGAACTCCACGCGAGCTCGCAATGCGTTGGGTGTGGCGGCGATCGCCCGCCCGACGCGACCCTCGTCCGGCTCCAAACCGAGGACAGAGGCGGCGCGTTCGGCATAGCGCCAGGTAAGGCGGCCGTTTCCTGCGCCGATCTCCAGGACGTCGCGCCCCCGCAACCTGCACAAGCTGTTGAGAACACCAATTTCGGTCCCCTCGGGATCAAGCGCGTCGACCATTCCATCTCCGCACTGAGTTCGCGAAGGCCACATGGTACGCCAGGCGTCTATCGCCGGTCGCGCGTTGCTTCTTGCGATGCTCGCTCGTTGCGCCGTCTAACGCTGGCGGTTGTTCCTTTGGGTAGCCTGGCGCTGGCTAGCCTTGCTGGCGATGGGGGAAGCATTTCGCCCTCTGATGCATGTTCGTGTGGCCGGGACTCCGGCCGGGCGCGACAGCTCGACTCCACTCAAGGCGGGTCATCACGATCTTTGGATTCCACCGTCGCCGAAATTGGTACTGATCGCGAGCACACTCCAGCCCGTGTCACCGGCCGGCTCGACAGAGCGCCGGTCCACCACCTGAGCGATCGACATCGACACACGCGCCGTGGCCGGGAGTTCCTTGTTCGAGCGACCCGCCTGATCTTCGGTCGATGCGATCGTCGAGTCGTGCGCCGCTGCAGCTGAGAGCACGCGAGCCTCTTCGTCAGGCATTGTCAGACGATCAACGACTGCGCACTCTCCGAGCGCCTGCGCGCTTGTGAGGGCCAGAATCACCAGGGCGCCGCCGGCTGCCGGCGGCCACCTACCGCCGACACAAATAGCGGTTTCCTTGCGTGGGGTCCAATTTCCGGGAACGGTCTGGGTGAGTCCGTCCATGTGCCCAGGGATAAAGGTATGAGCCAGATCGACGCTCTGGTGAGCTCGTCGTCAGATCCCTGTCGGGCCGCGGAAAGCCCTTGTACAGGAGTTCCATCGTGTAGTAGTCGCCCGCATAGCCGCGCGGCTCGGAGTAGGCCCGGGCATGGACTCGGCTCCGCATGAACCAACGCGCGGTCTGTTCCCGGACTCGAATACTGAGCTCGCCCAACTCCGCTGTGTGGTGGATCAGTGTCGCCGCCCGACGCTCTAAGCGTCCGTCCCGATAGGACGTATCGATGTGGCGCATTTGCACGTCGAAAGCGCCGGCTGCGCCAGTGATGGTGGACGACGCGTCGGTGGCGAGCGTAGAAGTCATAAGTTGCATCTATCTGCTCCAGTCCGTGGTTGGTCACCTGCCGAGCGGCCGGTTCGGCGGGTACTCCGAGCAAGGGGCGACGACATCGCGTCAGCGACGGAGTCGTTATCGGTAGCGAGCTGCAGCGGAGACGCCTGACTGCCCCATGCAGGCAGAATGCGCCGACATGTCTGTCGGGGCCGGCATCCGTGTGTGTACCGATTGCTGGTTCCTGCGGCCCAGCTGAGTCATGGGCGTAGCTCGCCTCTGTCGAATAGGGCCATGTGCCGCCTGCCTGGGAACCGCCCGCGAGCAAACGCGATCAGCGCGGCGATCGCGGCCAGGATACGTGGAGCTTGCGCGCGCAAGGTTCGACGTATTTGCCGCTGCTCTCCCGTCCGAGTCGGACGCAGCAGTCGGTCATGGGCTGCTTCGACCAGATGCGCCTGGTGCTTCTCGTGGGCGTACCGCTCGACAAAGAATTCATTCCGCATGGGCTTCACCTTCTCTCTCAACCCGATTGGAAGAGCTACTCGGCCGGCGCCCGCCGTACGGGCCCCAACGAGCGACCATCGGTCGACAACGACCTTGCGCTGGCCGCGGAGTCAATATCCTCTGGTTCATCAAACCAGCCGTCGACGACGTGCGGCAGATACGGACTGGTCACGTCCCCTTTGCGACCGTTATCAGGTGCGCTTATCTGCACGATCGGCCGGCCGTCAAGCCCATCAGCGCTCAGTGCGCTGACGCCCGTTCCACCGCTGGCGAGACCTTAACTGTCGTCCCGAATGCAAGAGCAACGGAAAACGAGATAGCGAGAACGAGCACCAGAGTGCCCCCGGTCAACCAGGTTGTGCTGCTGACCTGAGGGAACCGCAGTGTACGGCCAAATGTCGCCCCTGGTCGCGTTAAGGGCCTCCTTGTGGAGTGGAATGGCCCTAGCCTGCGACGTCGCCTGGTTCACAGGCATCAGCGAACACACCCAGGTACACACCCATTTGCGCGCCGGTGAGCGCGTGGGTGTGACCCGAAGCCGTCAGCCGAGAGTCGCCGAGACCTCCTGCTCCACGGCCCAAGCGGTGATCTGCCCTCGCGAAGCGAAACCGAGCTTGTCCAGGATGTTGCTGACGTGTCGATCCGCGGTACGCCGCGAGATCACCAGCTTGTCCGCGATCTGCGGATTGCTGAGCCCCTGCGCCAGCAGTGCCGCAACCTCTTGCTCTCGCGCCGTTAACAATCCCTTCGGACCGGACTGGTCCGCTCGTTTGTCCCGTCCAGAGGAGGCACCTAACGCCACCGCTTCATCGATTGCATCCTGTAGCGGCATGGCGCGCCCGGCGTCCCACGCGCGACCGAAACCAGCCTCACCCAGCGCCTTCCGCGCGGCCGCGACGCTACTGGCGTGAATGGCAAAATCCACCGGCTCCACTGCCGACCCATTCATTTCGCGCAGGGCCTGCGCAGCGCCCAGCCACCGCGCGGCGCCCTCGGCCCTTCCGGAGTCGATTGCCAATGCGGCGAAACCTTCCAAACACTCGGCCACCCGACGGCTGTCTTTTATCTCCTGCGCCAGCGCCATGCATTCGGAGAACAGCGCTGCTGCTCGGCCGGCATCGCCCTGCTCGCGCACCACGTGAGCGAGATCCTGGAGGCAAATGCCGATCCCCCACGCGTTTCCGCCCGACCTGTTCAAAGCAACGCCCTCCTCCAGGACTGTGGCGGCGGCGGCGAGATCACCTTTGAACCGCAATGCCGTACCGAGGAGGCCCAGACATATGGCGGCACCTTGGCGTTCGCCACCCATAAGCAGAAGCGCCTGCGACTCCTCCAGCGCAGAGATCGCCTGGTCGAGGGTGCCCGGCATCGAGATGTTGTCGCCATAAGTCGTCAACGTACGTCCAAGAACTACAGGGTCGCCTACCTGGCGACCGACTTCGACCGCACGCTTTGCAACACGCACCGCGACGTCGTGGTCGCCCTGATGGTGAGCGATCGTCGCCTCCCACATCAGCGCGAGGGCCAAACCCGGTGTCGGCGTTTCTGCCGAAGCCTCCAGGGCACGCCCAAGCCACGTCCGCGCTTCGCTCAGCTCGCCGCGTGTGTGCCAGAACCGAGCAAGAGAAACAGCGAAGCGCAGCTCCACCTCCGCATCCACCGCGCCCTTGTGGATCCAGGCGAGCGCGGCGCGGAGATTTGCATGATCACGCTCCAGCCGCGTGAGCCAGCTCGCCTGGTCTGGCCCCCAAAGCTCCGGCTCCGCTTGCGCCGCCACTGTCTGAAAGAACAAAGCATGGCGGTCTCGGATCGTTGCACTCTCGCTGCGAGCCGCCAACCGCTCGCTTGCGTACTGGCGGATGGGTTCCAACAAGCGAAAGCGCACTTCCGCCGTGCGCTCCTCGGACACCACCAGCGACTTGTCCAGGAGTCGGGTGAGCACGTCCAGCACGTCTGAGGGATCGATCCATTGCCCACCGCACACTGCCTCCGCGCCTCCAAGCTCGAATCCGCCGGCAAAGACGGAGAGTCGTGCGAGCAGAATCTGCTCAGGTTCGGTCAGCAGGTTGTACGACCAATCGAGTGTCGCCTCCAGCGTTCGCTGCCGCGAAGGCGCGGTCCGACTGCCGCCCACGAGGATGCGAAAGCTCTTATCCAAACGCGCTGCAATCTGATTCGCTGAAAGCGCTCGCGTACGAGCAGCGGCAAGCTCCACCGCGAGCGGCATGCCCTCGAGCCGAGCGCACACGCGCCCGATCGCCAAAGCGTTCTCGGGTAGCAGTGCAAACCCAGGCTTGACCGCCTGCGCTCGCTTGACGAAGAGACGTACGGCGGCGTAATTCGCCATTTGATCGTGGCGTAGTACCTGCTGAGGGTCGGGCGCGGGCAGCGACGGCACGCGCCAGGTGAACTCGCTTGATGTGCGCAGCGGCTCACGGCTGGTAGCCAGGATCCGTAGCTCTGGACAGCCCCCAAGCAGCGCTTCCGACAGATCAGCGCACGACTCCACAAGGTGCTCGCAGTTGTCGAGAACCAGCAACGCTTGGCGCGTTCGTAGAAAGCTCAGCACTGCGACGCGCAGAGACTGCCCACGCCGCTCACGCACGCCGAGCACAGACGCGACCGCGTTGTAGATCAGTGCCGCATCGAATAGCGGAGCGAGCTCCACCAGCCAGACGCCATCGGCGAACTCGGCCAGCAAGCCACGCGCGACGTGGATTGCCAGGCTCGTTTTTCCGCAACCTCCCGCGCCCGTGAGCGTGAGCAGTCCCGTTTCAGCCTCCATCAGCCGTTGGCGAACTGCTATCGCCTCCTCGTCACGCCCAATGAGCGAGGGGCGATGCGCGGGCAGATTAGTCAGACCAACGGTCGTAGCGCGCTCCGTCTGCTCGATCCTTGTCATCTTCAGCTTCAACCAGCACCCGCCGCTGGCCTGGAGTGCTCAGCAACCCAAGCGCCGATCTGTCCACGTGTTCTGAAGCCGAGTTTATCAAGGACATTGCTCACGTGCCGATCCACGGTGCGATGCGAGATCACTAGCAACTCCGCGATCTGAGGGTTGGTCAGGCCGCGGGCGATCAACGTTGCGACCTCCCACTCCCGCGCGCTGAGTAGCCTCGCGTGCATCGGGCGGGTGGATGGCTCACGCGCCGCCGCGACGCCCAGGTAGGAGGCATCCTGCGCGGCGCCGAGCCGTAACGGGAATCAATCCCTGGCAAACGTTCGTGCCTGGCGCGTGCATCTTCCTTGCGGTCCTGAGCTGCAACTTTGTTGGTGAAGGCGTGCGCGACCTGACGCTACGGCGGCAGCAGTTGGTCGGCGTGGGATTGCGGGTCCGAAAAAACGAGCGCCGCCTCCTCGACCGCCTTGTCCATCTGGATGCCCCGGGTGAGGGCATCGATACGCGGCCTGAAAGCTACCCGCAGGACGTCGGCCTGTGATCGCGCTGCAGTGGACAAAGAACGATCTCGAGGCGGTCGGCCCGGTGCGAGTCGACGTCAGCCCTACGCCGGCCATGCCGCACGCGGCCACCTCCTCGGGCGCCCAGGACCCGGACGCGCGACCATGGCAGCCGCGTGGCGCCTTCTGGAGGCCGGCGACACGCTGTGCATCGGCCATGTGGAAGGCCTCGGATTTCGGATGCTCCTGAACCGGGCGGGCGAGCTGGCGACGCTCCAGGCGCAGCCGGGCCACGTGGTCAGATCAGTCGAGGATCTGGCACAGCTGCTCGCACTCTGGAAGCCCGGCGTCGACAGCGAGGAACGCGAGTAGGCGTCCCTCTATGCGCGCATCGCGGCGCGAGAGGAACCTGCGTACTTGCATCCGTCCATGGCTGCCGTTCCCGACGCGATGTCGGGCCAGGTCCTGTACGCCGTTTAGGTGGACACCCGTCAGCCAGAACAACGCTAACGAGCGCCATTGGTGTGACCCACAGTCTCGTGAAATTTGGGCATTCGCGTGTGGCTAGAACCGACGTCGGGTCGACGCCGAGCTGACTGGCAAGCACGGCCAGGATCTGTGGATGAGCGTCCTGGCGGTGGGCACGGCGTGCTAGAGTACGCACGCACTCTAGGGCGCTAAATTTAGCGGACCGTGGGGGGTGCCGCGGCTCGGTCTTTCGACAATGGCCAACTTCCTTTCAACGCCACTTGCCCGCATTTACTGCGATAACCGGTGTCGTTCGCTCGGGTGAGTAGTAGCGTGACCTCATTGGCGCGGCTGCAGCCGCGCCGTGACGCCCCGACTCTTGCAACGGGACGAAACCTGATGCTCGGCGACTCCAGGCGTGCGACGCGCCCAGCGTATACGTAGGTGACCGCGTCGATCCGAGGACCTCGACGAGTTAGCCTTCGGGCCCCCGGACGGCACCATAACCTGCCCGCATCGCATACCCAACTTTTCGGACGCGAGCAGGACAAGTCGACGGTGTGCGATCTGACTGTGCAGACGCCTGGGCGGCTCGTGACGCTGACCGGCACCGGTGGCTGCGGCAAGACGCAGCTCGCGCTCCTGGTCGCGACAAGCCTGCTCGATTCGTTCGCCGACGGCGTGTGGCTGGTGGATCTGGCTCCGGTGCAGGCAGCTCTCCTGGTACCACAAACCGTGATCTCGGCACTCGGCGTGCGCGAGCGACCCAACGAGGCCCCTTCACAAACCTTGATCGGCTGGATCGACGGGCGCAGCCTGCTACTCGTACTCGACAACTGCGAGCACCTGCTTGATGCCTGCGCCCAGCTCGCTACGGCACTCCTCGACGCGTGCCCAAACCTGCGGTTGCTGACGACGAGCCGTGAGCCGTTACGCATTTCGGGCGAACGCGTCTGGCGCGTCCCGTCGCTGGAAATCCCCGAGCAGCGTTCAATGCTCCTTCCCGATCAGGTCGCACAGTCTCCTTCGTCACAGCTGTTCGTCCAGCGCGCACAGGCGGTCCAGTCGGACTTCGGCGTAACGCCGCGCAATGCCGCGGTGGTCGCGGCCATTTGTGCCCGGGTCGAGGGTCTGCCTCTGGCGATCGAACTGGCCGCGGCATGGGTGCGCGCGCTCGGCGTGGACCAGATTCTGGAGCGGCTGGACGACACGTTCGACTTGCTCGTGGGCGGCAGCCGGTCCGCGCCTGGTCGCCAACAGACCATGCGGGCCACCATGGACTGGAGCTACGGTTTCGTCGGTGGCTGGAGTCTCGAAGCTGCCGAGAGCGGTTGCTCGGGCGGTACGGTCGAGCGGCACGACGTGCTTGCCTGCCTGACCCGACTGGTGGACGCGTCGCTCGTTCAGGTGGAGGAGCGGACGGAGCGTGCGCATTACCGGCTGCTCGAGCCTGTCCGCCAGTACGCACACATGTGCTTGAGCGCGTCAGGCGAATTGGACGCCGCTCGCCGCCAGCATGCGGCTTTCTTCCTGTCGTTCGCGCTGCATTGGGAGCCCGACGCGAATTTCCGAGGCCCCAACCGCCAGGCAGCCTACACCGCGCTGGAGCGCGACCTGGACAACCTGCGGGCCGCCCTCCACTGGTGCCTGGAGCAAGGTGATGCTGGGAACGGAATCAGCCTCGGCAGAGCGCTCTGGAGTTTCTGGGTTCTGCGAGGGCTGTACGCCGAGGGGCGCTCCTGGATGGCACAACTGGCAGCGCTCCCCGACGCAGTGAAAGCTCCTGCGCTTAGGGCCGTAGCCCAGGGCATCGAGGCGACCTTTGTCTGGCGCCAGGGCGACTATGCCCTGGCACAGTCGCTGTTTCAGGGGGCGTTGCCGCACCTGCGGCAGACGTCCGCGCCGCGGCTGCTTATTAGTGTGCCGCTCGATCTCGGTGCGATCGCGATACAGCAGGGCGACCTTTCGCGTGCGCAAGCGCACCTGGAAGAGGCGCTGGCGGCCGCCCGATCGGCCGGATCTCGCGTCGACGAGGCCATAGTGCTGGGCAACCTGGGGCGGCTGGCGCTTATGCAAGAGGCCTATCCCACCGCGCGCGCCCTGTGCGAAGAAAGCGAGGCTCTCGCGCGCGGGGTGGGCGACGACGTGGTTCTGTGTCTTGCGCTCACATTCCTTCAACAAGTCGTGCTGCGCCAGGGCGAGCTGTCAACCGCCAGGCGACTTGTTCAGGAAAGTCTGGCGTTGGCGCGGCGACAACAGAACTCGCAACTGCCGTACATCCTGGATGTGCTTGGACAGGTGGCGATCGCGGAACGCGACTATGCGGAAGCGCGGAGCGCTCTACGCGAGAGCCTGCTTCTTTTTCAAGACCAGGGCAACCGGTCCGGGATCGTGTACTCGCTGGAAAGAATCGCCGCGTTGGCCGTCGCTGAGACGCAGCCGCGGTGTGCGATTCAACTGGCCGCGGCGGCCACCAGTCTTCGTGAGGCAATTGGCGATCAGCCGACCCCGATGCAGCAAACGATGGTTGACGAGTGGCTTGTCCCACTGCGGCAGACGCTCGGCCAGGACGAGATCCGGTCGGCCTGGGAGGCTGGGCGGGCGATGTCACTCGAGCAGGCGCTGGAGCTGGCGCTCGCCGCGACGCAGACTCCGCCGACGCAACCGGACCAACCGCCGGATGAATCGAGAAAACGAGTCACGGAACTCAGCCCGCGTGAGCAGCAAGTGGCGGCATTACTCGCGCAAGGGTTGACGAATCGTCAGATTGCCGAGCGGTTGGTGGTGACCGAGCGTACCGTGGCCGCCCACATCGAGCATATCCTCGATAAGCTGGGTTTTGCGTCACGGCATCAAGTCGCCGCATGGGCGGCCGATAAAGACCTGGTCAACAGCACGTAACGTCGGCGGCGGGATTGGCAGCCTGCCAATTTCTCACCACGAGTGAGCAACAGTGGCAGGCTGCCGATGACCGGACGTGATGCGTGGTCATAGTGTCGCAGGCATCCCGCCCGGAGGGGTTCTGCAGTGGCACGATCACGTGGATTCGCATGGACCAGTCTGAGCAGCGCGCGTTGGCTGCTGCCCTGGATTGCGGTCTTGTTCATTTCGGTCACCCTGGCGTACGCCATGAGCAGCGCCCTGGATAAGGGTGCCTTGGCCAGCATTAGACCGGAGGTCCCATCGGCTGTATCGACCACGAACTTCGAAGTCATGTCGACTACGAGCCCGGCATCAACTGGCCGCGCGTCCAGCAACGGGTGCTGTACTTGGGATTGAACACGTGGATACCTGCCGAGCCATAGCGCGCAGCTGAGCTCCGTCCGCCCCTCACTGACGTGTAATGTTCCGTTGTCGCAGGGATGCCGATGCACTCAACGTGCGGTCGATCGCTCCCGACGTGCGGGTCAGAGAGATCAAGCGATGCCCTGAAACGCCATGATACGGCGATGCATCGACTCGGCCTGCGCGAAATGGACCTCTGGAACACGGTGGCGAAGCAAAAGCTGTTCGAGTATCGGCTCGACGCTAACCCCCCACGCGCCGCGAGGACGTATGCCCTTCTGGCAGTGGCGGGCTACGAGGCGATGGTGGCGTGCTTTGATGCGAAATATACGTACTGGGCCCCTCGGCCCTACCACGTCGAGCCTTCACTGGCCCTCATGTTGCCCCGCTACAACCACCCGAGCTATCCGTCCGCTCACGCGTGCGTCGCGGGAGCGACCTCCGAGGTGCTCTCAACATTGTTTCCCCGTGATGCCAAGGTCTTCGCGCAGCAAGCGGACGACCTAGCAGCGTCGCGCTGGCATGCGGGAATTCATTTTCCGACAGACAGCGACGTGGGCCTGGCACTCGGACGGACTGTGCGCCGTTTCGTAATGGAGCGTGCGCGTAATCTATCCGAAAGCAACTGAGTCGAAACAATGGAGTCCACGTTCAATCACGGCGTCTCAGGCGACTCCTTAGCATTTCCGGTGAAGCGATGCCGGCGGCGCGAGGTTGACCCAGAGTTCGTAGCAATTGAGGGCGGTCCTCCACCCGTCGTTGCCGCTGTGGTAAGGAAGGGGTGAGCAAGACCAACGGGAGAAACCGCCATGGTTACCATACCCCCCACACATCGTCACCAGGTCAACTGATCTTGACGCTGTCGCGGCCGAAGTGACACGGCTGGCTGGACCCAAGGGCAAGCACGATGCGGAACGACGTGCCTATCGACACGGCCAGGAGTCTCGGCAGGTCACCCTTGGCGGCCGAAGGGTTCAGGTGGACAAGCCGCGCGTGCGCAGCGTGGACGATAAGAGGTCGAGCTGCGCACGTGCCGCGCCCTCGCTGGCCGCGACCTGCTCAACGTTGCGGCCCTGGAGCGGATGCTGGCCGGACTCTCGACTCGCCGCTACCCGGCGGGTCTGGAGCCAGTTGGTGACGTGGAGCCGCTGGCCATCTCGAAGTCAGCCGTCTCGCGGCGCTTTGTCCAGGGCACCGAGCAGAAGCTGGCGGAGCTCTTCGGACGCGACCTCAGCCAACTCGACCTGGTGGCCATCTTCATCGATGGGATGCTGATCGCCGATCACTGTGTGGTGGTGGCTTTAGGAGTCGAGGCTGATGGCCGCAAGCATCCGCTCGGTCTGTGGGAAGGCACCACCGAGAACAAAACCAGCCCGGCGAATCAGCGCCACAGGCGATAGACAACGTCAGCCTGGTTGGTACACCGAGCCACGTCGCCGAGCTCCTCGAGCGCTACGCGGCCGCTCGTGTTACGCATGTGTTCGCGCGCCTGAGTCTGGACGCCATGCCGCCCGAGGTTGCTCGCCGCACGATCGAGCTGTTCGGCCGCGAGGTCATCCCGCGGTTCATGTGATCCCCGCGCGCTAGCCAGCTCAGTCGTCGATCGGCCCGTTATCTCGCGCCGCGATTGGATCGTGCGGGGCGCTATGACCCTCGGTCGGCACAACCGCGCCCAGCGGCGCACCACCCATCATCGCCCGCGGCACCACCATGTCCGTACCGTGTGGCTTGTCGGCTACGCCATCCTCGGCTAGCGGCGCGCCCTCGCCGTGCACCAGCGGCGAAGCGGCTTCAGCGTCGAGCTCGAGCGCTGCGCGGTCATCCTGGATCGTAGGGTGCTGATCACGTTCGTTGGCCATGGGTGTTGCGGTTCCTTTCGACCCTGACCGTTGGGCAAGCGCCGTACCAGGCGTGCTACAACACCGCGCCAGCGCGAGAGCAATGGTCGCTATGGATTTCGGGGTCACCATTCGGCCCACGCCTCACGGTGGCTTGGGGACTCCACGAGTGTCGAGCTGATGGAGAGCGCCATGGCCGGGCGTGCAGTCGTATGCCATGGAGCCTCCCAAGAAACGGCCCAGCGGTTGTTGATGGAGCGGATCGGCTCAAGACCGCGAGCCTGGGCTCACGTTGCGTGATGCATCCGACCGCAGACAAATAGGAATGCTCACCTACGTGGAGATGCACGGCCGCGACGCGGGAACCGCTGAAAACTTGCCCCGTTCCACCCCCCGCGACCTACAGCTGTAACACCCTACCGGGCGGCTGGAGCAGCGACAGCGGGCGTTGCCGCGGATCCGACGTGGCGGGCGGCTCTCATAAGGGCGTTCGTCCGAATGCCCCGTCTACTCGTGTTCAGGCGCGGGTCCATCGCGTCGCGCAAGCCGTCGCCCATGACGTTGAACCCGAACACCACCAGCATGAGCGCGAGGCCTGGCACGACCATCACGTGGGGAGCAAGCGATGCCCACTGGAGACTGTTCTGGAGCATCGACCCCCATTCAGCCGTGGGCGGCGGGACGCCCAGCCCCAGGAAGCTGAGGCCGGCTGCCGTCGTGATGGCGGCCGGGATCAGCAATGTGGTCTGGACGATCAGGGGCGCCATGATGTTGGGCAGAATGTAGCGGGCCATAATCGCCGAGTCCCGGTTGCCGGTTGCAACGGCGGCCTCGACGAACGTGCTTTGCTTGACCGAGAGTGTGAGACCCTGCGCCAGCCGCGCGTACTGGGGGATGTGGTACACGGCGATGGCGATCACGACGTTGTTCACGCCATTGCCGAGAATGGCAATGATCGTGAGCGCGACAATGATCGCCGGAAACGCCAGGAGGATATCCATCAGTCGCATGATCCACATGTCTAGCCGCTCGTAGTAGGCGGCAAGCATTCCCAGCAAGGCCCCGATGATGGCGGACGAAATGATGGCGGCGAGCGAAATATAGAGTGACATGCGGGCGCCCCATATGACCCGGCTGAGCAGGTCCCGGCCCTGGTTGTCGGTCCCCAGGAGGTGCAGTGGGCTGGGAGGTGCCAGGGCGTCACGGACGTTCACCGCATCCGGGTCCATGGGCGCGAGTTGAGGCGCAAAGATCGCCGTCAGCACGAACAGGAAGGCGATGATCGCGCCAGCCGCGGCGAGCTTGTAATCTCGGGCAAACTCCAAGGCCTCATTGAGAAGGGACTCGATGGGACGACTGGTGGGTTCCTCGACGCGGGAGACCGCCGGCAGCACTTTGTTGAGACCGGTCTCTGCTTTCAAGGCCGCGTAACTATCGATATCGGATTCGCGGGTCCAGGAACGTGTACACCACGTCGACCGCGAGATTCACCAGGACGAAGGAAGCGCCGAAGATCAGTAAAGCGCCCTGGATCATGGGAATGTCCCGCTGGGTGACGGCGGTCACCAGGAGACGGCCCAGACCGGGCCACGCAAAAACCTGCTCGGTGATTACAGCTCCGCCAAGCATGTAGCCAAAGCGGAGTCCGACCACCGTCACGACCGGCACCAGAGCGTTCCGCAGGGCGTGCCCGCCTACGACCACCGATTCGCGTAGGCCTTTGGCGCGCGCCGTTCGGATAAAGTCCTGGCCCAGAATTTCCAGCAGTGACGAGCGAGTCATCCGGGTGATGAAAGCCACGGAGAAGACGGCAAGGCAGACCGTCGGCATCAGGAAGGCCTGCCAGGTGGCTTTGCCGGCGCTCGGGAGGACGTGCAGCGTCACGCTGAAGTAGTAGGCCATCATGAGACCGAGCCAGAAGACTGGTACGGATATCCCGAGGAGGGCCACGACAGTCATCAGGTGATCCCAGAACGTCCCCTGCTTGATCGCCGCAACGGTACCGAGAGCGATTCCAAGGGTGCTTGCCAGGATGATGGCGGCGAGCGAAAGCTGGACCGTGTTGACGAAGCTGGGGACTATTTCCTGAACGACCGGTCGGCGAGTCTGAACGGACTTGCCCAGATCGCCGCGAACAATGCCCTGCAGAAAGTTGGCGTACTGAACCAGCACCGGCTTGTCGAGTCCGAGCTCGTGGCGCGCGGCTTCAACAGCCTCCTCCGTGGCGTACCCGCCCACGTACATGCGAGCAGCATCGCCGGGGATCAACTGGAACGCGAAGAAGACCAGCGTGACCACCAGGAACAGGACCGGCACACTGGCCAACAAGCGTTTGGCGACGAAACTAGCCATCACGCGAACTTAAATTTAGTGTTGCAGTGATCTCCACACGCCGGACTTCTTTTGGCGTGAAATCATCCCGACGGTGACGAAGCAGCGGATTCCGCGGACCAGCGGAACGGAAGCAGCGGAATGAGGGGTGGCGCCGGGGCTGCCAGACACCGTACTAACGCCACCCGCGAGATTGAAACTGCCCTCGTCGACGATTTGGCCAGTCTTTCGGGCTTGACGGATTAAAAGTCCGCTGCTCTGCCATTGAGCTAGGGGGCGCCTTCGAACGAGTTTACGAGATTGCGGGCGCGCCTGCGCGTGAATTCCATACCTTCAACCAACAGGACGGGGTTCTAGCGTTCGCGCGGAGTACTCAGTGATGATGTATGAGGTTCCGGAGACAGACTCGGCGTGGAATGCGCGGCGGAGTAAGTGGGACGGACTCAACACTGGATTGCTACGCAAACGACACATCAGACGGTCCCGATATTGTCGCCGGTCCACCGGCCGAGGGTTTGATTGCGTGGATCGCGTGCGTAGTGGATGACCTGGTCGAGCATCGGCCGGCACACGGCCCTCACGTTCTTGAAGGGGATGTCGTCAAGCAGTTGTCCTTGGTCCACTCCGCTCCATGCGCCTTGCCCGAGCGGCCGGCCATCCCTGAATCAGGCGGCCCGAGCAGGCGTGAAGTGTCAGCCGCAGAAGCCGAGTCGTGAAGCCAGGTGGCACAGAAGCGCGCTGAGCGCCTGGCGCCTCGGTCTGGGCGAGTGGGCGTGATTACCAGTTCCCGCCCGCGTTCGGTCTGCCGATCTCGATTAGACCGATCTATTCAGGGGAGCGGCGGCGACCTCACTGCAAGGCCGGGCACGGCATGCATCCAGCGCGGCCAGCAACTCCGCGCGCGGCTGGTCACCTTCCGCAGGACGTCATCTGTAGTGGTAATTCGCCAGTCCTGCTTGAGATTTGCAGCCCGGTCACGCTGCGTGTGCTCCGCCGCCGACCGCAAGCGCCGCAGCGTCGGGGCCCCGAGTGAGCGTGACTTAGGGGCGCGGAGTGGCCCGGCCTTGGACGCTTCGACTAACTGGTCCGGATGTAGACGTTGTCGCCCGTGACCACCTCATTGAAGTTGATAACGCCCGGGATGAGCAGCCGCACGCCCTCCTCGGCACTGTTCGGCGGGTTCGGCCCGATGATGCAGTACACCCACAGAATGCCGTCGTGCGGGGTTCCGCCAGTCGGAGTCAGCGTCACCCGTAACTGGAGTTTGCCGCCGCAGAAATTGTCTGGGATGGGCATTCCGAGGACCACCCCGCAGCCGTACAATTGGAAGCTCAGCAGCTCCGTGGCCGTCCATGTGCCGCTGCCGAGGATCGTCCCCTGGCTGTTGGTATGCGTAAATGATCCGCTCCCGGTGGCGGACTTTGGATTGACAGTGAAGGTGCCCATGCCGGTGACACTGACCATGTCGCCGTTGGGGGCGCGCGCCACGTTTGGCTCCTCTAGATGGAGTTGATAGGTCTGTGTTTGACTGCTCGCCATGACGGGTGCCGGCGCGAGACCAAGAATTGCGAGCGCGACAACAATGAACAGGAACGCCTGTCGATTTCGCATGTGATCTTTCTCCCCTGTCCCTCGTGCGAGGGCCAAATGCCGCTTCCTTAAAACGTGCGTCCGACGCGACTCCTATCGCAGCGTCCAGCGCCGATCACGAGACCGGCCTCTCCGCCACCCCGGGCCTCCGTACTGCTATCACCCCCTTTCAGCGGGTGTCGATCGGCGCTCACGCTTCTGGCACGCGTGCCCGCCAACCACGCGGTCCTCGGGTATGACCATCGCAGCTTCCAGCAGGGTAGCCTATACCCCACCGCCTCGGAACTCAATGAGAGCACGTGGACTTCGGCTGCCGCGAGCAGCTTTATTCGGCTTCTGCCGCACCCGGCGGAGTGAAGGCAAGCTGGAGACGGACTCGAGCGTACGCCCAGAGTGCCAGCGCCTGCACCCCTAGCCACGCCGCGTTTTGGACGCGTTGAAACGGTCGCATCGACGAGGGCATCACCACCAGTACCTCGTCACCGCAACCGTGGAACGCCAAGCGGCTCCGGTCGATGGACCGACTCCCCAGGCGCGATCCCGGCGCTCTGCACGAGCAACAGGTACATGATGCCGAAGATCGGCAGATGCCCAATCAACTCCTGCGGAGGCAGAAACGGGATACCCAGGTTGAACGGCAACCACATCCCAAGGATGACCAGGCGAGTCAGTAATCCACTGATGAGCAGCACACCAATCGTGCCCTCAACCAAGCCAGCGGCAAGCACAAACAGATCGTCAGACATCCAGGTCTGACCGAGAAAGGCACGCGGGAAGTTGAACTGCGGGTGGTCCGTCAGGAACGCAGCGCCGAGGCCCGGGTTCCAGATCTTTTCGCTCAGCGCTGGGGCGATGATCGCAATGCCCGTGATTACGCGCAGACTGGCAACTGCTCGGGCGGACCAGGCGGGACCTCGCTGCGCAAACCACGGTCGCTCGTCGCGGATATCGGCCGCATACCGACCAATCACCAGTATCACCAGCGCTATGCCTAACCAGTGCAGCTGGTCGACTACGTCGTACACAGGAAACAGGAGGAACCCGAGCGGCCCAAGAAGGATGAGCGCAATAGCCGCGAACCAGTCAGCAATGCCAGTGATGAACGCGAACGCCACGAGAAGTTGGATAGCCCCGATAGTCAGTCCACCGGCATCCACCTGTAATCGCATGTTCGGAACCAGCAGCGCCGGCTGGACCGCTGCGTACACGAGAGTAATCGCCGATTGGACCGCCAGCAGCGTTGGCGCGCCAACCGCCATTCTTCGAAGGAACCGAAAGCGGGGCCAATGCGGGTCGCCTGCCAGCCGCTGAACGCCGTACAGCATCCCGAGTGCGACCGCCGCTACCGCCAGTAACAGACCGGTGCGCCCGCTGATCGCCAGATCGAGCCGCAGCGGGTACGCCGACGGGTCCTCGAACCACTTCACGTGGGCGAGCACGGTGGTGGGCGTCAGCCCGGCCGTTAGGGCCGCGAGACCGACCGGTGCCCAGGCGGACCGCACACTTGGGCAGTCTAGCGCCCAGGTGACATGCCCAGCTGGATGGGGATGGGACCAATTTGGGAATGGCGCTGGACGCGTCGAACTTGATGCGCCTTGGTGGACACGTGATCTACGGTGTCGTCACTGGCGTCGCCCATGCGGCAATCGCGACTCGCTAGCGGGCTACAACCCTACGCGGCGCAGGGTACACGTCAGGATCGACTCAGGCGCGGCGGCGATCTCGGGCTGAGCGGTGCATGCACGCGCGTGCTCGCTAACGAGCTGCTGAACGCTCGCCTGGAAATAGGGGGCAAAGCCAAACGTGACCGTCTGCACGACCCACTCCGTCGCGACCCCGTCAGGGTTGTTGCGCAGCGTCCGCCGCGCCTCCACGAGGGCGCAATTGGCGCCGAGCTCGGCATCCGACTGCGCACGACGTTGATCGAGCGTGTCCGCCAGCCGAACCAGTGCGGCCGCGGTTCCGGCATTCCGACTGGCGCCGAGATCGCGAACGAAATGTGCCGCGTAGTCCGGGTACACCACGGCAGGGTCATCGGGTGGCTCGGCGAACATACCCGCGCTCAGCAGCAGCGCCTGGAGCGAAAACAGTCGGCGACGAATGGTGACCGTCCAGGACGGACTCGTGTCAGGCTGATAGTCCTGCCAGGCTCGCGCCAGCGCGTCAAAAGCATCTGGCAGCGATGCGCAATCCGGGGCGGCCGGCGTCGGAGGCGCGAGCGTCGCGCAGCTGGCCGAGACGACCACGATGATCAACGTTGCCAGAGGCCAGGTCATCTATCGTCCCGGCGAGTACAACGCGGCGCTGTTTCTGCTCAAAAAAGGCCGCGTGCAGATCGTGCGCGAGTCAGCCGACGGCCGGCGGCTCATTCTGGGGACACTTGGGCCAGAGACCTTCTTCGGCGAAATGGCGCTCATCGGACAGCGCTTCCCGCAGGACTCTACCGCCGAAGCGCTGGACCAGGCACTGGTGTGCGTTCTGCACCGCCGCGACCTCGAGCGCCTGATCCTTGACTACCCGCGGGTTGGTCTGCGGCTGCTCGAACAGATCAGCGCGCGACTCCTCGAGACCGAGCTGATCGTCGAAGACTTTGCCTTCAAGTCCGTGCCCGCGCGTTTGGCCGGCGTGCTCCTGCGCCTGGTCGAAGCGGCCCCGGATCTCACGGTCGAGGCAAGCCATCAGGAGCTGGCTGATATGGTCGCGACCTACCGCGCCACGGCCACCTTGACGCTCAACCAGTTTCAGGATCGCGGCCTGGTGGAGCTTTAGTCGACGGAGCGTGCGGATCCTCGATCAACGCGGCCTCCAGGCAATCGCTGAAGCCTGACTGACCAGTCCGGCAACACGCTACGTCGCCCCGCTGTGAGAGCTCGGCGATGGCCCGGCGCTACTCGGCTCCGATCGCTGCGCCGTTCAGCACGACGGACGTGGTCACTAGCACCGGCTGGGCCAGAGCGCCGTGCGTGAAGCAACTCTCCTTCGCCAGGTGAACCAGCCGCGCAATGCGCTCGGCGGGTTCGTCAGAGTCGATCTCAATGCGAACGTCCACTCCCGAACAGCCGGCCTCGATCGTGCCTTGCAGGATGGAGCCGCGCCGCGTGGCGTGCAGCGTCTGCTCGATTGCCGCCTGTCGAAAGTGGATCCTGGTGAGCTCCGCACACCGCGAAAGCTGGGTGAGCAGTCAAAACGCGATGGCGGCGCTGAAGTAGCTGAGCGGCGCTGGAGCTGTGTCACTCCCACCTGACCGCGCACCTTCGTCACACAGCATCACCCACACGCTGCTCGTGCGTTGGCCGCCCACTTCGGTCCACACTTCGCCACGTTTCTGCTGTCCGTCGAGCGTGCGCGCGCGGACGCGCAGGCGCAGGTCGGCGTCGAGGGCGCCTTCGCGCCTGCCGATGGGTGCCGCCGCGGACGACGGCGGGGCTGGCTCGTGTTTGGTCACGATGTCGGACATGACTCCTTCAGGTTAGTGGCGTGCGCCTCCGCCCGATTCCGCTTGCGCGCCGCACGCTAACCCGATAATAGACCAACCGGTTGGTATAAGAAATGGCCAGGCACGCCGTCGAGCACCCTGTTGTGCGCACACGCCTGCTGGAGGCGGCGCGACAACTGATGCTGCGCGATGGCTTCCCTGCTACTGGCGTCGCCGAGATCTGCGCAGCAGCCGGCGTGACCAAGGGTTCCTTCTTTCACTACTTCGCCGGAGTCGATGAATTTGCGGTTCGCCCACGCCGTTGCGATCCGATCGGCGTGTACTCGCTCGCGGGTGATGTAATTCATTCGACATTCTCCGGGTCGGTGACGTGTACGAGCTTGGGACTGATCCCCTGGCGGAACTCGAGACAGCGATCGATGGCCTGGGCAGCAGCCGCACGGCTAGGCGCACCGACGTAGTCGCGGGTAACCACCTTGCCGAAGCGCCGCTGTAGTGCCAGCAGCTCCTTGTCGATTTGCATCCGCGCGACGTAGTCGTCGGCTCGGACGGGGTGAGCGGAGCGGCGACAGAGGAACGCCAGCGCATCTTCCTCCGGGGCGCGGTATCCTCGTCGCGGTCGGCTCGCATGCGCTCGCGAATGATGCGTTCCTCGGACTCGGCGACGGAACCGACCCGCAGGACCCAGGCTTCGCCGCCCAGGTTTTCGATTTCTTGAGCGATCCAGTCCAACTGCTCCTGGAGATCCTGTCGATACGGCACCACCGCCGCGCCCGGCGTCAGACGCCCCGCCCCGCGGCGCTGCAGGGTTGCGCCACGTGGTGACCCGTGGCGTGCTCGACCCGGACGGCAGCCGCCAGACCAATGCGATCCATTCCGGCACGGCACTCAGTGACGTGAAGTGTAGCCCATGTTACAGTCCTTGTGAAGTGTAGCTCATGTTACAGGCGCCTTTGGTGGGGGCGCGGGCGGCGGGCTACTGGCGATGGGTCTCAACGAGCGTGCGGGGTATCTCTTCTTCGCGCTGGCCACGCTGGCGTCCGGGTATCTCGCCGCGACGTACGCGCTGCGCCCGCAGCCCTTCTTCTTTGGGCTCATGGGTCAGGCGCGTGGCATCTACATGTTTGGCGCGCATCTGCGCTGGAGCTGGGCGATCGCGCTCGGCTACGTGGCGAGCGTCCTCACCCATGTGTGGGTGAATGCTAAATCGTCCTGATCGACGAGCCGATGTCGTTGCGTGACGAACTTAGCCGAACACAAGCACTCGTGCTCGGCTTCCTAGCGCTGGCGTGGCTGAGCCTTATCGGCATCCTTGTGCTCGCGCCCGAGACATACGACGAGGTGCTCAGGCTGCCCGCAAGCGTGCGGCTCGTGTCGTTCGTTTCACTTTCAGCGCTCATTGCCGGCGTGATGGTCGGTGTGTTGAAGCGCTGGCGGTGGATCTTCTGGCTGCTATTGATCGCCAATCTCGCCGGCGCCCTGCGCGTGGCAGTTTCCGTGCTCGAGCTTGTGGGCTGGCTGCCCCTTACGGGTCCGCAGTGGTACGTGGAGTTTCAGGCCGTGCTCGGCGCCGCGCAGTTCGTGCTCGGGCTGGTGATGCTTGCCGACTACCGGCACAAAGGCATATGGGGACGACGTGGACCAACATCATAGTGGGGGCGTTTCAGCAGGCAGCGCGAATCCGTGGCGCATCGCGAACAATGCGAGTTGCGTGCGGTCGTGGAGCGATGTCTTGGCGAGCACTGCCGAGATGTAGTTCTTGACGGTCCCCTCGGTGAGTGACAGGTCGGCCGCGATTTCACGATTCGTGGCTCCCCTGGCAAGTCGCTGTAGGACGTCCCGATCGCGGGCAGTAAACAACTCCCAATCGACGGCCCTGGTGGGCGCTGCAGGCTGCCTCAGCCGCTTCAGCACTTTGCGCGCGATGCTCGGCTGCAGCGGCGACTCGCCGCGCGAAGCAGCGCGCACGGCATCGGCGAGAGCATCCGACCCGACGTCCTTCAACAGGTACCCGCACGCGCCAGCCTCCAGCGAGCGGAACACCAGCTCATCATCATCGAACGTGGTCAGCACCAACACGTGCGTCAGTGGGAAGCGTTGCTGGATGCGCGTTGTCGCGGCGACGCCGTCGCGGTGCGGCATGCGTAGGTCCATCAGAACGACCGACGGACGTAACCGCTCCACCTGTTTCTCGGCTTCGATGCCGTCGGCCGCTTCGCCGACCACGCGCAGGTCAGCGTGCAGCTCGAGCAACGTCCGCAGGCCTTCGCGTAACAGACGCTGATCGTCGACCAGCAGCACATCGATCGCACACGCGGCCTCAGGCACGCGCGGCCTCCTCGAGAGCTTGTACAGGAACAGAGGCGCTCAAACGTGCGCCACCATTGGCGCCTTGCCGAAACTCGAGGTGCCCGCCGAGCAATTCAATGCGTTCGCGCAAGCCGAGCAGCCCGAAGCGATCACGGTCGAGCGGTACGGATTCGGCGGGCGGGCCAATGCCATCGTCCTCGACGCTCATGGCGAGTTGGCCGCTCGTTGACTGGTGGAGGGTCACGGTCACCCGCTGAGCATGAGCGTGCCGCTGCACGTTCGTCAGGCCTTCCTGAGCAACGCGGTACAGCGCCAGCGTGTGCTGGGGGTCCAGCGCCGCGTCATGGGCAACCTGCACATCGAGCTCAACGGACAGCCCAGAGCTTTCAGAAAACTCGGCGGTGAGCTTGCGCAGCGCCAGCGGGAGCGACAGCTCTTCAAGTGTGCTGGCCCGTAGTGCGGCTACCGAACGCCGCACCTCCTGCAGGCACTCGAGCGTGAGGCGTCGCGCGCGAATCACCTGCTCGCGAACCCGCCGGTGGTCAGGCAGCTTCTCGGCGGCTTCGAGCTGCAGGTTGACAATCGTCAAGTAGTGCGCAAGTGAGTCATGGATCTCGCGAGCCAGTCGATTTCGCTCCTCGGCAACTGCCGCCTCCCGAGTGACGGCGTGCAGCGCTTGCAGCTCGGCGTGCGCGGTCCGTAGCTGCTGGTACACGGCCTCGACCTTGTGTCGCTCTGCCGCCTGTCGCATTTGCCCGAGCGTGAGCACGACTGCCAACGCGTACGGCGCGAGGAAGAAGGCGAAATAATTCGCAAACTCGCCCAGCCGGTCTGGCCAGGCATACAGACCGACATTCACGGCGTACGCGAGCCATACGCTCGAGCTAGCCAACAGACCACGCCGCTCCCCGTACAGCAGCACGGCGCGGCTGGCCGGCAACAAGTAGATCAGCGCTGCACGGATCAGGCTGCCGTGCACTTGAACGACCAGGAACCCGAGAATCAGCTGCGCGACCAGGCACGGGCCACGTCGCCACCAGACACCTGTCCCCGGCTGCTCGAGCGGCATGGCCAGATCGACGAGCAGCATGCCGACCAGGAGCAGCGTGAACGTGATGACGTACTCGACCGTCAACCCGCGAGCGGGGCCGGGTACGATCCCCAGCACCCACACCGCAAGCGGGACGACGATCCCTATCGCGCGGAAAGAAAGTCGTCGATCGCCGCTGAACGTGGGCCCTGCCTCCGATGCTCGGCGGAGCATACCGCTACTGGACGACGAGCGTGCCCTTCATCGCTGCGTGAATGCTGCACGCATACTCGTAGGTACCTGGGGTCGAAAAGGTCATGCTGAACGTCGAGCCGATGGGCATGCGGCCGGAGTCGAATGAGCCATCGGCGGCGGAGACCGTGTGAACCGCCTCGTCCTCGTTGCTCCAGGTCACCGTAGTGCCCACTTGCACCGTAGCCATCTGAGGCTGAAAGCCGTACTGCAGCATCGGCAACCGGGTCGCCAGGGCCGATGCCTGTGGCACTGAACCGTCCCCCTGGCCGAAGAACAGATTGGATCGAAAAACCCAGTCACGCGAGCCGCCAGCGTCGGTGTGGCAGACGGCGCATGGTGCCGACGCGCGCGCGGTCGTCGAATAGGTCTTGTCGGGTCGGAAGGCGACGTACTCCCATTCGCCGGTGCGATTCATCTCATAGGCGGCGCCGAAGCCAGGCTCCTTACGCATGACAAAGATGCCTGTCAGATCGCCACGCTGGAATCGGCCATCGGTAGCCAGAATCGGTTGACTGGCTTCGTCCTCGAGTGCGCGGTAGGTCTCCATGACGAGGACCGAGCCATACGGGAACGCTGCTCCGGGCGATACCGATGCCGCTGCTGGATTGGCGTAGATGACGCGGACCTGCTTGTTGTCGGGGCGATCCAACACGAAGAACGTCTGAAACATACTCTGGTAGCCATCGGGGAAGCCGACGCGGTCCTCCGCGGGGGCGGGCCTCGGGGTCGGCGTCGGCCCCGCGGGCTGCGCAAGCGCCTGCATCGCAAACACACCAAGAGTCATAAGTAGTGCGGGCATAACGAGCAGCAGACGGCGCATCAGTGGACACCTCCTGTCGAGTACGCCTGCCACGCTACCCACGCCCCGAGGCCGCCGCGAGTGAGGTCGGTCAGCTACTTGCCTGAAACGACCATGACTCCGGTCACCAATTCACCCGCTTACCGCCTGTAGAAAGGCATCGCTCGCTTCGTCTGCCGGGAACATCAGCTCGACGCGCAGCTCCGACGCCGTGACATCTACAGCGCTGTCGAAACGCATCACCGTGGAAATCGTGCGCACGGTGTGCCCATCGATGTTCAGTCGCGGGCAGATGACTGGCAGGTCAAGAATCGCGTCGGCATCGGGGCTCGGGAGCAGCCGCGCGTGGCCTTCGGCGCGCCGCAGCAGCTCGAGTAGTTGCGGATCGGAGCTTCGGGTTGCTTCTCGACGCAGACCGGCGATGCCGGCCCAGATGACGTCAGGCCAATTCTCGACCATCTCGCGGAATAGGCCTGGTCCGAACCACAGATCGACGATTTCGTGCGGTTGCAAGGAGCACATGCCAGGGAAGAGCGCCTCCGCGCCACGGTTGGACGCCAGGAACTGCATGCCGCGTCCGACCACCCAGGCCGGGTACGGTTCGTGTCCGCGCAGAACTCGGTCGAGCACGAGCTTGACCGGGCGCATGGCCTGATCGGTCAGGTCGCGGGCCGGGAATGCGGGCGGTAGTCCGGCTGAGGTGAGCAGCGCGTTGCGCTCGCGAATCGGCACATCCAGAGCCGCGGCCAGCCGCAAGACGAGGTCACGGCCGGGGCGCGATCGGCCGGTCTCGATGAACGACACGTGACGTGGTGACGTCCCGGCCTGCAGCGCCAGGTTGAGCTGCGAAACGCCAGAACGGCGGCGCCACTGGCGAAGCTGTTGGCCGAACGGGCTGAGAACGTGTTGGGCGCGGCTCATGTGCCCATCACTCTATGTGGCGGCAAGCTTGCGCGGATGTGGTCGTCCGTGCTCGACCTCGTAGCGCAAATCCTCGAGCACGCTTGCACCGTCAGCCTGCAGTCTCCACGCGAGGAGGGACTGGACTAACCGCAGCGGTCCGCGCAGCTCGAGCGTGGCATGCGTGCGCACCAGGCAGCTTGCCTCGCTGCGCGGGTGAACCGACCAGCGGTTGACGGCACTTTTGACGAAGCGCGGCATCCCTTCGGCGCTCTCGTAGGCAAGTGACATGGCCGCGGGTTCGAACTCGACCAGGCGCTCCTGTATCGTGCCAGCCTTGAACGGGCCGAAGCCCGCGAACTGGCATGTTCGGATGGCGCCAACGGCGGGCTCGCCTTCCAGGCACGAGCTCGTGATCGGCGTCGCCCATTCGCCGATGTGACCAAATCGCTCGCCCAGTACGTCCCACGCTGCCTGAGCCGGAGCATTGATAACGACTTCTCCTCGCAGGTCCATGTGCCACACGCTAGCGTGTCACAGTGCGCCGCGGCGATTCCCGGGTACGGAAGTTTTAACCGCGCGTCTTGCGCGAAGCTCGGCCGCCGATCCTGAAGAACTCCCGCTCGGCCTCCATTGGCGCCACAGCGGCCGCCGGCAAAACCGATGACGAAAACGACCTGGCGTGGTCTATACGGACATGAAGACACAAGCATGCGACGTGGTCGAGCGCTATTACGCAGCTTTCGATGCCCACACCGAAGATTGGCAGGACCTGGTAACTGATGATGTGGTGTTCGATGGTCCCCTGCAGCATGCGCGGGGCAAAGCTGAGTTTGTCGGGTTGACCGGGCAATTCCTACACGCGCACCGCGAGACGCGCTTGTTGGGCCGGATGGCAAACGGCAACGAGGTCGCGTCCCTCTTCGAGTTCGAGATCGAAGCGCCGGACGGCCAGCGGCTGACCTGCCCGGTTGCCGAATGGGCCACCGTCCTCAACGGACGGATAAAGGATTTTCGGGTCTACTATGACCCGCGAGCGTTTGTACGCGCGTTCGGGCTCGCCGATTGAGTAGCACCAACCCAGCGGCGCTTGCCGACCCCGAAGCGTTCGGAGCTCTGACGCGGATCCATCGACGCGAGCTGCTGGTGCATTGCTATCGGATGCTTGGCTCGGTGCTGGACGCCGAGGACGTGGTCCAGGAGACGTTTCTGCGAGCCTGGCGGGGTCGCCACCACTATCAACAGGACGCCTCGCCGCGCACGTGGCTGTATCGGATTGCCACCAATACGTGTTTGACGGCGCTGACGCGGCGAGCGCGTCGAGTCCTGCCTGAGGATGTGGTTATGCCGACAGACGAGCTGGCGTGGCTGGAGCCCTATCCGGACCTGTTGCTCGATGGTATCGCCGACGCTGCGCCAGGGCCGGAGGCTCGACTGGACCAGCGCGCAGCAACTGAGCTGGCGTTCGTGGCAGCGATTCAACACCTGCCACCACGCCAGCGGGCGGTGCTCCTCATGCGCGACGTGCTCGGATTTTCGGTACCCGAAGTTGCCGCGCAGCTGGACTCCACCCTAGCCTCAGTCAATAGCGCTCACCAACGCGCCCGGTCTACTCTCGAGCGGCGCCGACCGGTTGGCGGCGAGCTGCCACTCTCCAGGCTCGATCCGCGGCGCCGTCGTCTCCTGGACCAGTACGTAGCGAGCTGGGAGAGTGGCGACCTCGATGCGCTGATGACGCTCCTCACCGAGGATGTCGTGCTGAGCATGCCGCCCATCCCTGAGTGGTTTGCCGGACGCCGATCCGTGCGCGCATTCTTCGCCCAGGCGTGGGGACCAACTGGGCCAGGTCCGTTTCGCCTGCGGCCAACCGGCGCCAATGGACAGCTGGCATTCGGTCTGTACGGTCGCGCCCCCGATGGCAACGGGTACACGCCGCAGGCAATTCAAGTCCTGACGCTCGAAGGGGCCCGCATTGCACAGCTGCACGGCTTCGTACGACCCGATTTATTCTCTGTGTTCGACCTGCCGCTGCGACTGAGCGGGTTGGGCACCTAACGGCGGGCGACGTGCCGATCAAGCGCAGCCTCGCGCGCGGACGCTTCGATCCCCCAACGGGCAGACTGCTGCTGCTTGGAGGACAGACGGACTCGCCGCCGTTCCTGGGCGACCTTTTGGTCGCTCGATATCGAACGTGGCACCTGATGTGCTCGATCAGGCACCTCCACCACCACCCAATCGCGGCAGGACACCCACCAGGTCATTCGCGAGCGAGGTGGCCACAATAGAGGTGCAGATTCGGCGGTGCACGCGTCGAGCCAAACGATGTGCACAGCAATATAGGCGTGCGCCTGTTGCCAGGCCGCACTTAGCCCAGCAGCGGCAGAGTGACGGGCGGGCCGATTGTCACGTCACCAGCCACCATGCTCCCGGTAAACGTGAACGTGGGACCGAAGATGGCATGGTTGACAGGTGCTTGGCCAGGGTCGAAGAACACCGTGAAGGCGAAGCTGTCGCCTGCCGCCCCGCCACCGCGCCCGCCATCAACTGCCTCGATCTCGAACAACGCGGGCTCGGTCGCATCCCGCGACCCGACGACGACGTCTGCAGTGCCAGCCTCAGTCGCGCACCCCAGCTGACCGGCAAGCTTCGCCACGCGTTTACCATCTGGGCGTCGCGTGATGCTCACAACTGACATGTCGTGCGAGTGCATGGCCATAAAGAAGGCGTGGGGTTCGATGACCACACGGCCGAGCTCGTGTGTGTCCATGGCGAAGGCAGCCGGATTGTCCTCTACGATGCACTGCGCGTACTGAGTGTCAAAGCTGAATGACTCTCGCAGCGGCACCCCTTCGTCACCCGTCGGCGCGGGCATCTCTTTGAGGTTCACGCCTCCGCCTGAGACAGTCATTGGCTGTACCTGGGCAGCGGTGGGCTGGACCCCGATGAATCCCACACCAGCCAACCCTGCCAATATGCGCAGAACGGCCGGGCGGCGCGGGACCATTGCATGCAACCCGTTACTCACCCGCCGCCGCCTCCTGACCCTCCTGGCTACCGCGCGGCACCTGAGCTGGCGCTCGGCCCGCAGCGCCCACGTTGGGCAGAATCAAGTCGAACACGCCACGGACGACCGCTTGGCCAGGCGCTACGCCAGTTACCGGGCCGGACACGAGGAGCTGCTGAAACGTGCCCAGCGCCCCGGCGAACTCGCCTGTCCCGCCCTGCACTGCACCGACGTGACCGCTCGGGTCGGCCCCACCCTCGTTGAGTATGCCCATGATCGCGCCCCGGCGATCCAGGCGGAATTGCACACTGGTGAACCGTTGATCGAAGGCGTCTGTATCGGTGGCCGCATTGGTCCATGCGCCGAAGCACTGGTAGAGACCGATGGGCGGCCTATCGGTTTGACCAGCGGCGTAGATCTGGGCGTCAACATGGAACCAGTCACCCCGCTGAGGCGGCCCGCTGCCGGCGCGAACGATTGACACGGGCATACCGATCAGCAGCGTCACCTCAAATCGCATCGTGCGCCACGCTGCTGCCTGCGCCGCCGCTGGTGCCGCGCCGCCCGTCGCTGCTACCGCGAGACCCGCCGCGCCGGCTGCAGCACCTGCTCGCAGCGCCCTACGCCGCCGGATGCGGGGTGCTTGCTCGCGCGCCTGCTCCTGCAACATCTGTGCACTCCTCTCTCCATTCCAACAATCTGTGACCACGCGGGTTCGTAGCGGAAGAAGTGGCTGGTTCAGCGTCGCACCACGCTGGAATGCCGGCGTCTTACCTGGCGCGGAGATAGTGCGCGCGCAGCGACATCGTTCACAGATGGCACCCCCGCGTGCACCGTGTCGGCAGCATCAGGTCGGCGGCGCCCGTTATGGCAGGCCGGCGCCCCTCGCCACGAGAGCATCGAGCCCAAACCCTGGTCGTGCACGCTGAAACAGGCACAGCCTGCGACCCCAGGCGAGATACAAGCACGCCGGAGCGTTCGGCACAAGAGTCGGACACTGTGGACGTATCAGCTGGTGACTGTGAGCCTGCAGACGTGAGCCGTCTTCCACGCGTCAGCGTGCGAGGCTGTGACTTGGGTTGGTGTGACCAGTCACGCCGCCCAGTGGCTGTTCCCCTGGCTCGGCGTGCTGATGGCATCTATGAGGCTTGCCTACGCGGAGGGGCAGGTGTTCGACGGCATGACGCGTAGGTGTGTTGAGTGCGTTCTATGCTGCTTCGGAAGGAGTCAGGGTGTGGGATAGGCGCTGCAGTCGCTGCAAATCTAGAGCTTCGTACAAAC
>WNGE01000661.1_pt1 | contig 59436 bp, 51 predicted proteins | sample 5400651 | NCBI WGS metagenome assembly WNGE01 (sample SAMN13153370, study PRJNA577476) | soil metagenome | isolation source: 60 cm soil or saprolite under grassland replicate 2 | place: USA:California | collected 2016-06-15 | reverse complement strand
TCGTGACACTACTCATGAGGGTATCTCCTTCTGTGTTTCAGCTATGACGAGCAATGAGTGGATTGCACACTGCATCATTGCTGCTGGCAAGTATACTCCAGGCGTGACATCTCGGCAAGGACTCTCTGCCATCTGTGAGGTACGAACTGATTGCCACGTCGCCCTCACTTGCTTGCTTGTCCCTTTGGTCTTGTGTCTTCTCCCTCGTGGGAAAAACATGTTCATAGATGCTATAATGAGCGAAGGAATAGGCGCACGGACATCCCATGAAACGAGTAGAGGGAGACGAATGTCCGTCTCCCTCTCGTTATGCCGCCTTCACACCAGATGATTCCCGTAGATCGTGATAGAGGGATGTCATGACAAGCCTGGCTGCGCAGCGGACCGCCAGGTGAAAGAGCAGGCCGTTAGGCCTTCCGGGAGTAAGCGAATGGAGAATAAGTCACAGCTCACTTACCAGATCACCCTCTGGCGGCCCTGGTTGCTGGCCCTAGCACTGCTGGCACTGCCTGCGGCTTTGGGCGTGGCCGTCTCCATTGTCGGGGGCAACCTCGCCGCCGCTGCGGCTATCCTACTCGGCTTCGCCGGGGTTGCGGTGGCACTGCTGCTGCCAATCGGATTGACCGTTGGGACGAGCCGCTGGCATGTCGATCCATACGGAATTGGCGGCCGAAACAACTATCTCGTCTACCATCGTCTGGATTGGTCCGAAATCGAGTCCGTCGAGCCATGGTTGATTCCTGGGTATCAATACTTGCAGGTGAACGGTGTCGGCAAGCGTCGAGCGTTCTGGCTGCCCTTGTTCTTGACCGACATGCCCGGACTTCGCTCCGCCATAGCGCGGTATGCCCCGCCGGAAAACCCGTTGCGGCGCTATCTGGAGCAACATCTGGCCTAACCCGGTGCCCCAGCCGACCGCTTCGCATGCAAAATGGTTGATGACTCAACCCAATGCTACGCTTCTTCGTGAACCGTAACTTTTTTATGCACGAGGGCCAGTGGCAGCCTTCATCCCCAAATGTGTATCTTGGAGCACCACTATACCACACATTGAAATAAACTCTAATATATCCTCTACTTATGTCTCACGTTATATCCAATCGTCAAAGAGAATATCTTGGTGAGAACCTTTAGCACTCTCGATCCCGAAATCGTTGGCAATGATTACCTGGTAATCGGAACAGTAGAGCGGGCTACATGGAAGCGTACCATGCAGAATCAACTCCCCATCCAGGACGTGCTTGAAGCGTTACACGATTTCAGAGAAGTAGTCTCGTTCAAACCCACAGGAGGTTGGGTAAGATAGAGAGCTGATCAACCAGTAGAAGAAGCACGAGTAAATATCCCACCTACATTCCTTACAATCCTCCACTACGTTCATATTTGCCAACTGTTATTTCGAATTTTGGACTTCATAAATAAAATATAATTTGTATTGGTGAAGGAAAAATGCAAAATATTATTACAACCTTTAGATAGATGAAACGTATATAGAATGAGATTGAAGACTTCCTGGATGCAGTAGTAGTTTCATTGCACTTACGAACACAATAATCGGCAGTGATTGGCTCGATACGATGAAACTCAGCATTCAATGTACAATGTAAATCCTGTTGCTGGATTTGGGAGAAAATCTCATGGGTATATAAAGTTCTCCCATGAGAAAGGACCTGACGATGCCAAAACCCCCTTGGACTCGTGGTGAAGTAATTGCAGTAATAAGCATTATTGTAGCATTAATAAGTATTGGACTCTCACTTACCCAACCAGAAGTTCGACGTTTCTTTCACTTGCCGCAGGTAGCTTTAATACCTATTGCTCAGCCAACACCTACTCCAAAGCAATCATCCGCTACTAGTTCCACGCCACATCCTACTAGCATTCCCATATCACATTCTAGTAGCATGGTGTTTGACAACTTCAATAATGATATTGGAGGATGGGGGATCATCGGCAACGATGTCTCATATGCGCAGGATACTGGCAACGGCTTCATAAGATTCAATCCACCAGATCAAGGTCCTGCAGAGGCATTTAAGCAAGTCAGTTCAGCAACCTTAAGCAAATTCAGCGGGATTACTCTTCTGATAAATCTGCATGGAGCTACCCTTGTTGCACCATCTGATGATCCGAATTACCAAACAGCATCCGCTCTATACCTGGACCAGAATGGATGGAAAATGGTAGGGCTATATGACTATGTCAAAAACAGCTATAACGGCTGGCAAAAAGTATATATCCCTCTAACAGATTTCAAAGGATTTGATAAAACAGTCAGTTTAAGTCGCTTGGGATTTCGCTTCTGGTTGCATAAAGCAGGCATGATCGATATTGATGACATCACTTTTGTGAGTTGATGGACCCTCAATATTCCCAATTCTCATGCCCCAAAGGTGCCCTATTGAGTTCCTCACGATAGAATTGCCACAACGGCATGAACCTATTCATATAGGTGATGAAACGCTCATTATGATGACGCTCAAGCAGATGAATCATTTCATGGACAATGATGTACTCTAAACAATGAACAGATTTCTTGATCAGCTCGAGATTCAACCAGATGCGCTGTGCCTCAATATTGCACGTGCCCCACCTGGTTTTCATCTGTCTTACTCCCCACTCTGCCACCTGCACACCGATGATCGCCTCCCATTTAGCGATCAAGGGAGCAATCTCCTCCTTGAGTCGTTGGCGATACCAGGCGATCAGTACGCGCTCACACCTAAACGTATCGCTTCCGGGCTTCACGAAGAGATCCATAGTCTTGTTGTTGCGAATGATCACTGCTGGCGTGCCTTTGTGGTACAACACATTAAGTAAGTAACGGTTCCCTTGATAATAATGGCTCTCACCGGAAACATACTCTCGTGCCGACTGGCGCTCCTGGCCCTCAAACCTTGCTTGTTGGCGCTTGATCCAGGACAACCTGGAAATGATAAACAGGCCTACAGCCTCGTCATTCACTTGCAATGGTGCAGCGACACGTATACGACCAGCCGGGGGATACACACCAAGATGAAGATTTTTGATATCCTTGCGAACTACATCAACGACCAGCCCATGTACTGTGATCTGGTGCTGCTCAGTACTCATCTTGATTCTTCACAAGTTCTAAAATTTCATTCGTCAGGGTCTCATCTTTCAGGATCCCGAGTATTGCATAGCGAACTTCGCGCTCCTTGATCTTGTTGCCCCGCCAGCCATCCTTTTTCTTGAGCTTGATTGCATCATCAAGAACTAAAGCGAGTTGCTCATTTTTACCGAGATTGTCGTATAGCGCACGCCTGGCACGTGTATTCAGCAGTTTGGGATAGGCTGCCATGCTAGTCGGGTTTTGCACCTGTTTGGCAAGTTCAACAATTCTCGCCAGGTATTGTTCGTATTCTTCTGCTTGCTGCTGGCGCTGCCGGATCAGGCTATCGAGAAGTTCTGACATCTTGTCGTAATATGTCGGGTTGGTTGGACGCTCCTCAACAATCACCTTACGCAGGTTATTTTCAATGGTTTCGGCCATTGCTGCTTTGTTGCTGGCTATTCCCGAAGGTAAATCATGTAACCCTTGTTCTCCACGTTCCACTATCAGCTTAATCAGTGTAGTGTCATCAAAGGCTGAGAGCCTTTTACTATCTCCCGCTCGAATGTAGGTGTCGATCAGGTGACGCATGGCAGGCTCATACATCTTCAGATCGATGTAGTCGCCACTCGCCATCCTGACCTCAGTGCGTACATATGTATAATAATCCACCTCTTGCTTGATACGCTCTATTTCCTGTGCGGTGTAACCTGCCTCCGGCATCTCATTGGCAAGATTCGCATAGGCACGGATCAGTGAAACCGTGAGTTTGTAAAGCGCAATGCGTTTCGGCTCGTTCTCTTTGACTGCATCTTTGTCTGTCGTGTCTCTGGCGCAGAAGTAGCGGATATAGTCCATTGTATCTCTTGGTGGAGCGACCGGCTCACACAGCGCTTTGATTTCCTCGCGAGCCTCTTCGAGCCGCTCTCTGGCTTTTTCTATGCGGTCGCTCAACAGCCCGGCCACATCTTCTATGTCATAGCCATCCAGGGCTTCAGAAGTATAGTCGTGGATCGACCGCTCAAGACTCTTAAAGAGGTCTTTGTAATCGACGATGTAGCCATATTCCTTGTCATCCCCATCCAGGCGGTTCACCCGGCAGATGGCCTGAAACAGCCCGTGATCGCGCATCTGCTTGTCGATGTAGAGATACGTAGCCGGTGGCGCGTCAAAGCCCGTCAAGAGCTTGTCCACGACTATCAGGAGCTTCATCTGCCCTGGCTCCTCGACGAACTTCTTCTTGACCTCTTTCTCAAATGTTTCGGGGTCTTTGCCATCGAGCATCTTGTTGTATATGTCGAACTGCCTCAGTCTTTCTGTCAGTCCTTCACCAGTTTCTTCCCCTTTGATATCGGCGGGCGAAGGTTTGTAAGAGGTGACGATGGCGCACTTATCAAATCCCTGCGAGGTAAATAATTCGTAGAATTTACATGCCTGGTATATGCTGCCCGAAACCAGCATGGCGTTGCCTCGACCGCTTTGCAGGCGATCTTTTGTCTCCATGTCCATCATGATGTCATCGACAATCATTGCCAGCCGCGACTGTGAACTGAGCACCTTTTGCATCGTGCCCCACTTCTGCTTGAGTTGGGCCAGCGCAACATCATTCAATCCCCTGGTCTTCGCATCGAACCACTGGTCGATCCTTTGCTGCGAGGTGATATATTGTTCGATGTCGCGGGCCTCGTAGCGCAAATCCAACACCACCTTATCCTTGACCGCCTCGTCGAACTTGTAGGGGTGTATATACGTACCAAAGACCTCGATGCTTTTTTGCTTGTCAGTTTTCAATAGCGGTGTGCCGGTGAAGCCGATAAACATGGCGTTGGGCAGGATTTCCTTCATTGCGTCGTGTAGTTCGCCCGACTGCGTTCGGTGGCACTCATCGACAAAAACGTAAAGGTCACCTTTGGCTTTGAAATCAGGCGGCAAACTGCGCTTCACTTCCGCAATAAACTCTGTAACCTCGCCCTCTTCCTTGCCAGCAAACTTGTGGATAAGCGAGCAAAACAGCCAGGGTGTGGTGGCGTTGAGTTTGTTGATGAGGTCTTGTCCGCTTTTCGTGCGGTAGATGTCTTCGTTGACGCCCTTAAAGACCTTTTCGATCTGTTCGTCAAGCTCGGTGCGGTCAGTGATGATCAGGACGCGAGCATCCCGCACATTTTCGCGAATCCATCTGGCAAGCCAGACCATCGTCAGGCTTTTGCCGCTGCCCTGGGTGTGCCAGATGATGCCTCCCTCACGCTTGCGCACCCGTTCCTGTGCCGCTCGCACACCGAAGTACTGATTGTGGCGACAGATCTTCTTCACTCCAGCATCGAAAACCACAAAATCGTTGATCATCTCCAGCAAACGCTGTTTTTCACAGAGCTGTAACAGAGCGCGATCCAGCAGGTTCTCAATCGCGCTCTCTTCTTTCCAGGTCAGGTAATACTTCTCGGGCGTCTCGATAACCCCATAGCGCAGCCCTTCGGTATCGTTCCCTGCCATGATCAACTGGATAGTCGTGAAGAAAGGCTGGATAAACATTTTCTTCTGGTTGTCCAGATTCTGGCGGATGCCCTCGCTCACCGATACAACCGAGCGCTTTAACTCCAGCACACCTAGCGCGATGCCATTCACATACAGCACCACATCAGGGCGTTTGGTATTCTCACCCTCAATGGTGACCTCTTCGGCAACGGCGAAGTCGTTATTGAGCGGTTTATCCCAGTCAATGAGCGAGACAGTTACAGTGTTTTCACCTACATCAGGCCTGACCTTCACTCCGTAGCGCAGTAGATCGTAAACATCCTTGTTAATGTCGTAGAGACTCCTGGCCTGATCTCCTGCCACTTTAGTAAGCTCGTACAAAGCTTTGCTGATGAGCGCGTCACTATACCCCTGCCGTTTCAGAAAAGTACGCAGGTATCTCTCTTCGATATTACTGTTGTCCTGTCGCACTTCCCAGTTTCCCAGATAGGTGTATCCCAGTTGTTCACGTAATAGCTTGACCACGCGATTCTGGGTGGCACGTTCTATCTGACCAACTGTACTCACATCAACCTCGTCTTGCCTGTTAGGAGTTCTTGCATCATGCCTTGCTTCAAGGCGAGAGTCTTATTGCGCTTCTGCTCCAACGCGGCGATTTCAGCGTCCATGTCGGAGAGAACGCTGGCAATGGCTTGTTGTTCTGGTAAAGAAGGTAGGTGGATCATCAAGGAGTTGATAATGCCTAGGTTAAGCCCTCCCCTACCTCCTTCACCCGTGGAAAGGCTTCTTAATTCGTCATATCGAGAATCCAGATTAAAGTAGAGATACTCAGGTATAAATTGGTGAGAAGGGAAAATTGCAGCGATTGATTGATTCGTGCACAGTTCAATCATATTGATAGCTATCGTTCCCCTTGTCTTTCCTTGTCCAGCCAATCCCACTAAGATGCATCTAGATGGGATAATTTTCGTACTTGAATTTTTTAGCCCTTCTTCCGTAATGCGACCTTCAACATCGTAAATCCTTTTTTTGTTTAATTCTCCCGAGTTCATCCATTTGATATTTCCGCCCCAATACTCTTCTATCATCGTGCTAGGTGTTCCCCCTGCGGTAGATTGGGTTATTTCTCCCAACTTCCTCGCCTCCCACTCCCCACTGAACCCTGGCAGTCGTGTCTTACCAGTGAGAAGTTGCTGCATCGTTGCCTGCTTGATATAATGCTTCTTTGCAATGAGTTTGTCTAGCGACGTGATCAGAGCATCTACATCGCTCAAGGCAGTGGCGATGGCTTGTTGCTCGGCAGGTGGCGGAACGGGTATAGGGGCTTCGATGAATTTTTCCCGTGTCAGATGTGCAATGCTTGTCTGTGATACAAAGTCAGCAAGCATTCCGTGATCAGTCCAATACCTCAACAGTTCAACCATGAGGCGTGGATTGAAGCTGTGCAACGGGCGTAGTCGATGGAGAGCCTTCTGGTAGTAGCACTCTCCGATTGGTGCTTCCCAAATCGCAGCTCGTCCGACTTCGCCTCCTTCACAAACAAGTAAATCACCAAAACGTAAACGGAAACGCTCCAAATCAGAGCGAGACATGGCCATCGTCTGCAAATCGCTAATATCAATTCGATTCCACTGAACTGCTCTATTCCCAAGGTAGGGTTTCGGAACCCCAGTATTTTTTTCTGCGTCGAGCATCTTGCCCAACCGAATCTCGAACTCTGTCCCGACCTTCGAGACTCCCCAATCCTCTGGTATAACTCCAACCTCAGTTTGCTTGTATCCTGGCTTAAGTTTTGTATCTTGTGCTGTTATTACCATACAAACCCCATCTTTTGCAGATGTGCGTCCACCTTGCCAGTCAATATTTCGACTTCTTCAGAAAGCCTGGGCAGCGGTGTTGCATAACGCTCGGCAAGCTCTTTGATACGTCCGGTCAATGCCTGGGAGATGCGGTTCAGTTCGCTCTGCAAGTCAGATGCCAGAGTAGCCAGCCATTTATCTTCCACCACCAGCGTCTTCACTTCATTCTCACACAGCACCTTGTATCTGGCAGTTACTTTGGCATCAAGCGCCTTTTGCGCATCTTTGATCTTTTTGCTGGCTTCCGTCTCCTGTTCAAGCAGGTCAAGATACTCATTAAGCAGTGCTCGCTCGTCCTCTGCATCTGGATCACCGAAAATATCCTTCAGACGCACCTTCACACTGGCTTTAGTGATTTTGCCCTTCTCATTTTTCATCTCTTCAAGCAAACCACCCTCGCCACTGTGTTCTTCGTCCAGCTCTTCCATCTTGAGTGCGATGGCTTCCCTGGCAGCTTCTAGCGTCTCTATGATCTGCTGATCGGTGTCAAAGTAGCGATTGATGATAAGCTGCGGCGGTATCAGGTCGTTATTGGCCTTCCAACCATCCAACGCAATCATGTATACGTCATCCTGCATGGTATCAGTCCAGTAGCTCATCAGGTGCTGGTAGACGTCATATTTATCGATCAACCTGGCTTCAGCAAAAACCTGCAGCATTTCCTCAGAGAGCACTTCGATCAACTGCTTAGGATGACTTCCTATGCCGAGACCTTTGAGGCAGGGCATGTTGCTCGTTTGCCACTGTTCAAATAGCGCAGTCACTGTCTGGAAATAAGTTACAAACTCTGGGTGAGTTAAGATGGTTGGCTTGATCTGCGCAACATCCACTCTGAGTTGGCTGTAGCCTGTGCGCGGCCCCGCTTCGAAGAGTTGCTGCTTGAGTGTGGGAAAAACCTGCCAGTAATCGTCTAACGCTTCAATGTCATAGTTGGGGATGCCGCCCAGTAGATGCGCCTCAATGTCCTGCAAGTCTTCGGCTTCTGTACTATCAATGTAGCGAGGAATATTGAGGTTGTAGTCATGGGTCTCAATTTCGGCCACACTCACCATGCGCGAATACTTCGGTAGTTCAATCTGCTTGTTGAACACATCGACGATTTTGTGGATGTCTTGATGGCGCAAGCGGTTCTTGTTGCCATCTTTCATAAAGCCCTTACTGGCGTCGATCATGAAGATACCGCTGCGACTCGCGGCGTTTTCCTTATCGATGACGATGATACAGGCAGGGATGCCGGTGCCGTAGAACAGGTTGGGAGGCAGACCAATGATGCCCTTGATATACCCTTTGCGTATGATGTTCCTTCGGATGTCGCCCTCGGCATTCCCACGAAAGAGAACGCCGTGCGGCAAAATTATCGCGCCTTTCCCGGTGCTTTTGAGTGAACGAATGATGTGCAGCAGAAAAGCGTAGTCTCCATTTTTCATAGGTGGCACGCCATCGACAAAGCGCTCATACAGATCGTGGAAAGGGTCGAAGCCATTGCTCCACGCCTTGTTGGAGAAAGGTGGATTAGCTACCACAAAGTCGAATGTTTTGAGGTTACCATTGTCTAGCTTAAAGTACGGGCTTGATAGCGAATTGTCGTGCCAGATTTCGGCTGTAGGATGATTATGCAGGAACATGTTCATTCTGGCTAATGAATAGGTCGCATTGTCCATCTCCTGTCCATAGATGGTCACACCAGTTCGTGCTTCATCGGCAGCCTTGAGCAGCAGCGATCCGGAGCCACAGGTTGGATCATAGATGGTCTGGCTTTGGCTTATTGCCTTGTAAGTGCCGATGACCTTTGCAATGATGCGAGAGACTTCGGCCGGTGTGTAGAATTGTCCCTTACTTTTACCCGACTCAGTGGCGAAGTGGCGCATCAAATATTCATAGGCATCTCCAAGCAGATCATCACCTTCTGCTCGATTCTTGCGGAAATCCAGGGCAGGATTCTCGAAAATCGCGACCAGGTTGGAGAGGCGGTCCTGCATCTCCTTGCCCTTGCCCAGCTTGTCGGCATCATTGAAGTCGGCCACATCGATCACGCCTTTGAGGTCGTTGGCCTCTGCAAGCCTGGCAATGATTTTGTTAATCTTGTCACCGATCTCTTTATCACCCTTGAGCGCAACCATGTCAGCAAAGCTGCCGCCCTCGGGGACTTCGATCAGCGCGTTGGGCTGGCCAGCGTATTTATCGGAGACGTATTTGATGAAGAGCAGGACGAGGACATAATCCTTGTACTGCGACGCGTCCATTCCTCCCCGGAGCTCGTCGCAACTTTTCCAGAGTGAACTATAAAGCTCACTTTTCTTGATTGCCATTGAAGACTTCCTCCACCTACTCTCTATGCTTCCTTAGTATAACGCGACTATTCTAGCAGAAAAGAGCATGAATAGGAATATACATCGATCAACAAGTCAGGACTGTCTTGAGCACCTGGCTCTTACCACGGAGTAAGCCTTCACGGCTTATGCTCGCTTGCCCCTATGGTCAGGGCAATCCCATCGAGCTTTAGGAATCAAGGATGCAAGCCCATTGAACAATTAGATGCGATTGCCTTGTACTTGTGCTTTTCTATTTGTTGCTTCTTTTAGAACGGATGGAATGTGGAAAGACAGGCGTTATTCTCGCTCATAGATTTCAAGGTATTTTGTTTCAAGAAAAAAGCGTTTTGATGAGCCATTTTCCTCGATAGGCTGTTTCCAGTATGTTACACTCACCATAGAATGAGTTGGTAGGAGGGTCTTATGGCATGCCGAAACCGTATGATGATGCAATGAAAAAGCTTGTGGGGGAAATCCGACAGAGTCCCTGTGGATTGGCTATGCCCTTGCCTCAAGGGTGCTCAAAGACGACTTACTGACCTCGGCAGAAGTAAGTAAAGTTTGGTAAAATAGGAGGTATGGGAGCACCAAAGAAAGCCGATTGGCGAGAAGAAAGGTCGTTTCCTTATACAGAATACTAAGGGGTGAGTTTCTCCCCGCAAGGTGGGAGCTTCGCTCTCGCTCACTCTGTTCTAGCGTCTGCCCATGAAGAAAGGAGGAATGTCAGCAACTCAAAGAGCATCCAACTCAGATCACATCGTCTTTCGCGTTTCGTGTAGACCTACTCCATACGAGAAAGGAATCAACTCATAAAGGAGTCTTTCCTATGTCAACCGAAGACAACAAGGCCCTTGCCCGGCGTCTTATTGAAGAGGCCTGGAACCAGGGGAACCTCGCCACAGTGGACGAGTTGATGGCCCCCGGTCATATTGGTCACCACTCTCTGGTTCCCAACCAGCCGCCTGGCCGCGACCTCTACAAGCAGTTCATCGTCAGGACGCGTACTGCCTTCCCCGACTTCCACGCCACCATTGAGGAACAGATTGCCGAAGGTGACCTGGTTGTGACGCGTTGGTCAGTCCAGGGCACTCACCGGGGGATGTTTCGGGGCCAGCGTCCAACCGGCAAGCAGATGAGTGTGACAGGGGTCGTCATCGACCGCATTGTGGATGGCAAGGCGGTGGAAGGGTGGATGGAGATGGATACTCTCCATCAGATGCAACAGCTTGGCGTGATGCCTACGCCAGGGTAAGCGAGGTTGTAACCTCTCTCACCCTTTCCATCTCAAGGCGAGGAACTCGGTGGCGTGATGCTGCCGGGTTCTTTTTGGTTGCAAGACGTGCGCTCTGCTTGAGAATACAGTTTATATGGAACGAAATGCATCGGGAGTCTGCGTCTTTTGTGAAATCGCGAAAGGCATGGCGCCTGCGAGTATGGTGTTTGCCAACGAACACGTGCTCGCCTTTCTGAGTCCAGAATAGCCCAACCCTTATAAAGTGCTGATCATCCCGCGCGAACATGCGGCTACTCTCTATGATCTCACTGATGAGCAAGCTGCTCATATTTTCCAAACGACAGTACACATCGCGCGGATCATTCGTACTGTCTCTGGATGCGAAGGACTCAATGTAGTGCAATCAAACGGAACGGTTGGGCAGCAAGATGTCTTCCATTTTCATTTGCATCTTGTTCCACGTGTTGCAGGTGATACGCAGCAAGGCCGCATCGTGTTAGACTGGGATAATACGCCTCACGAGCGTAAGGAATTGGATCGCCTCGCTGCGGACCTGCGTCTGCAGTTTCAGCCGCAAGGCGATTAAAAAACACCTACAGAAATCTTCTTTGTGAAAACTCCTAAAGAGGCTGAGCAGTACCTGCTCAATCCTGGCAGTCTTGAAAATAGACATTGAAATGCTACTCCTCCTCCATCAGCCCTTTCTGTTCCTACATGAAATGTAGGGGCACCCCTGGGGAGTGCCCGGTTAATTTGTGGCGGATGCTCGGTCGATTTACCTGCTGGGATAAATAAAGAAATCCGAGCGCGTCCCATCAGTTAGCAGATCCACAGCAATAAAGCCAATACTCTTGCTCAATCATTAACCAATGTTCAAAGCATCAATGATTCGTTACCCTCACCATTATTTGAAGTGAATCTATCCTCCAGAAACAACAGCCACCGGCCTCACAGGCGACCCCGTATCTCCCTACATCTTGAGCGGCAGGTAAATAAATGTAAATTCATTAGATGGGTCAAATGACACTTCTCCCCCTCTGCTGTTTTGGCGTATTCTTGAGATAGATCTGCTCCACGAAAGAGAAGAGTTCAATCACGGAGATGGGACAGGAGAAGATACTGTAACATTTCTATCATTCATATTAGGAGAATACGATGAGTCAACCATTCACATTCCAAGCGGCAAACAACCGCAGTCCTTTGCGTATCGGACAAATAATCTTTACAGTCCTGGCGTTACTTTCGTTTGCCCTGGGGTCAGTCCTCCTCAGTCTCGTCTGGTTCGGGGTCGGTGTGACGACTACCGGAAAAGATGTTTACGCAGATACGGAGGTAAGAACCTTTGTCTTCATTGTCATCTGGCCCGCGACCATGCTTGCTGTCTGGATCTTCAGCACTCTTGCTTTGATCCTGGCAAAGCGCTGGCTTCTGGCTTCTTTATCCCTGCCAGTTGCCTTTGCCATCCTCTACGGGATCTGGTGGTTTATGGCAGTGTTTCTGCTGAATATATCCGGCGTGATGTTCACTGCGTTGTTCATTCTGCTCAACACGGGTGCCATCTGGCTTGCAAGTTGGTTCCTCAAAAAGCATGTCAAAGGAAACCTGTAGCTATACGAGGTGTTCTGGCTGCTCTCTCATCACACAGGTGGTGGTCAGAACACAAGATGAGTTCTTTGCTTCACTCATAAAGTGTTTTTCCTGTGGCACGTCACATACGTGTACCGCTTTTGCTTGAAATATCTGGAAGTTCCATTCTTCTGTCCGATGCATAGCGCCATCGCTCTTCAACACACTATGTTCGGTAGCTGGTGCGTTGGTCGAAATCGCTCAAATGTCCTGGGAAGATCTTCTGGCTTCTTAGTACGCTTGGATCGTATGCTAATCCGCGCTTTGTATGTTGTTCGAGAGATTGCTTGTCTGTTCGTTTGCTTACAAGAAGCGCAAGTGAGGCTGTTGCATCATGTGATCATACACGGCAATACGCTGATGGGGCAACGGCTCGATCATGGAGATTTCAGTAGCAAAGGCCGGGTTGAAGAGGTGTCCAAGGAGAGGCATTTGGTAAATGCCCTACCAAGTGAGCAGGTTTGGCCCTCAAATATGAGAAATTGCCCTCAATCTTGAGCATCGGTACACACATTTCTTGGAAAACCGCTCCTCATCTAGCTTCTTCCATCGGTGTCTTGTAAATTGGCTGCTTTTGAGATGCCAGCGGCAAACGTCGCGCGTGAAGTAAGCTTTCGTCTGCTGAGGCTACCAGAAGCCCAATCTCACTCCTGCCCATTTGTCCCTGGTGAAACAGTCGATGCTCTTGCGTCGTGTAAGGAAAGAGCCCTATTTGGTGCAGACCGAAAGATGTGGAGGAGAAACGCGATGGAAGACGCTTGCCCTATCAGGCGGTCCGGCTGATCTTTCCCTGGCGAGAGCCGGGCCGAGGACGTGAGCAAGACGCGAGAAGTTTTGTTCTTTCTCTGTCAGTAGAATAGGTCTCGTTGCAAAATGCAAGCAAATCTATTCTACCCATGAGTCATCCCGAATGCATTCGGGCGAGGAAAGAAGGAACACCAATGAGTGAGCAAAATTCCAATCAATGGGATGAGTCGAAGAATGGAGGGTTGCCGGTGGCCGGCGGCCTCGACACCTCTGCGCTGCCTGCAGTGGTCGACCGTGCCACCTTCCAGGCCGAACTGGACAGGCTGCGGGTTCGGGAGAAGGCGCACACCCGGGAAGGCGACGCCATCGCCGCGGCCCGACGGCGCCTACCCATGGTCGAGGTAGACCCCACCACGCAACTGATCGGGCCCAACGGGCCGCTCACCCTGCTCGAAGCGTTCGAAGGGCGCCGGCAGCTCATCGCCTACTACTTCATGTGGAACCCTGGCCGACCCGCGCCCGAGCAATGCGAAGGCTGCACGTGGGTCACCACCCAGGTCGCGGAGCTGTCCTACCTGCATTCCCGCGACATCATCTACGCGGTCTTCTGTCAGGGTCCCTATGACGAAAGCATCCGCTACCGCGACTTCATGGGCTGGGACATGCCGTGGTACTCAGCACACGCCTCCCTCGAGACGCTCCTCGTCGGGCGCAAAATCGGCATGATGCATCTCGTGTGCTACGTACGGGACGGGGACCGCGTCTTCGAGACCTACTGGACGACCATCCGCGGCGTAGAGGCCATGGACAACAGCTACGCGCTCATGGACCTCACCGTCTACGGGCGGCAGGAGCCGTGGGAAGACTCGCCCGCCGGCTGGCCGCAACGCTGGGAAACCAACGACAACGGCGACCAGCTCCGGACTAACGGACGTCCCATCGCCCAATGGTCTCGGCTGGCGGCCGGACGCTCCGACGACCTGGGCACCGGGGCCACCGCCCCCCACGGCAGCCAAAACCAGCCGTGACCTCTCGCTAGCCAGAAAGACGAGTTTAACGCAGAAGGACGAAAAGCATGGAGAGGCGCGAAGATTGAGGGCAAGAGGGGGAGCAAGGTAAGGGGAATGGAAGAGAGGACGTGTCACATGCTCTGTCCTGATGGTCGTCTCCCCTGACAACTCCCATGGCAAAAACTTGCCTCTTCCACACATCTTGGCTATACTTGCCATCGAGGCAGAGGCACGATCGTGCGGAAGGGCATGCCGCCCAGGCGGCAAGGCGATGGAGCAGAACCGAGCGGTATGGGTAGAGGTCGAACCTTCCTGGGAAGAACAGACAGGATGGGACAAGGGGAGCAAGCGTGATGGAGACCTGGAGGAGGATTGTTGGCACGCGCCTTCGCGGGGAAAGCCTTCTCCTCTCTGGCCAGAACAAAGCTCAACCGTTTTTGCTCTTCCATGCGGATGAACAACAAGCCTGGGAGTTGCTGAGGCCCGCTGCGCGCTTCGGCGAAACCGCCGTCGAACTCTTGATGAAGCGGTGGATATCGTGGCGAGGCTTCTATTGAGCATAAGTATGACTAGAACTGAAAGGACAATGGTTGTATGTCACCAGAGAGCAACAAGTTGTTGACTCAGCGGGTGTGGGAAGAAGTGTGGCACCAGGGCCAGTTGAGCCGGATCGACGACCTGTTCACCCCCGATTTCGTGAGGCATGATCCCGGGGGAAGAGAGCTGCATGGAACCGAGCAGAACCGGCAGTTTATCAGCGGTCTCCGCGCGGCCTTCCCCGATGTCCACTATACGGTGGAGGATCAGATCGTCGAGGGAGACAAAGTCGTGGTGCGCTACCGCTTTCAGGGCACCCACCTGGGCGCATTTCAGGGGATGCCCCCAACAGGCAAGCAGGTCACTTATACAGGGATTCTCATTTATCGCATGGCAGATGGCAAGATCGCCGAACAATGGACCGAATTTGATCTGCTGGGCTTTCTCCGCCAGCTTGGCGCGCTTCCTAATTCCTGAGCAGGATCAGCTGCTGGTGAGTGGTCAACAGCTCCTTCCGGCTCGCTCTCGCGTTGCGTACAAGCTCCTGCATTTTCCAGGGAGGACCGCTTCGAGGGGCTTGAACTTGATCCCTCCCGCCACAACACGCCACCTCTTCCCCCTTGGGCTTCATGCAAAGGGAGGAAGAGCTGGCAACGGAGCATAACGCTGGTCTGACCCTGGCTGCGGCTGCCCTTTCGTCACATGCGGGAAGAAGCTGCTGTCCCGTCTCTTGAGAAGATGTTCGCATATTACCGTTGTGCCGTTTTAGTAAATAGCGTGAATGTTCGACGATTTTTCGGGTGAAACCTGGGAAATCAGCGTGAAACATAGGAATCTTCTCGGCTTCGTCTGGAGAAACCGCTTCCCATCTGGTATACTCTTCTTGAAGTTGGAAATCCCACGGGATGCTCAACGAGATCACCATATTTCAGGCGAACAGAGAGAAGAAGGAAGGGGAAAGGAGAACAAACATGAGAAAGCTCTGGGTGAAGGCGTGGATGACCCTGGATGGGGTCTTTGATGCGGACACGATGGATCACTGGTGGCCTCCTGCCGATGAGGCTGCTGTGGATTATGCGAGGAGGATAGAGTACATTGCGGAAGAGTACTCCAAAGGCGATGTGTACCTGTTGGGACGGACCACCTATGAAATGCTCTGGCCGGGCTGGTCCACACAAACCGATACGCTTGGATCAATCCTCAACCGCATGCAAAAATATGTGGTCTCGACGACGCTCCAAACCGCTCCCTGGAAAGACTCCACCATCATCAGAGGAAATGTGGTGGAAGAACTCACCACACTGGAAACAGCGGCCAGGCAAAGACATGATTATCGATGGCAGTGCCACGCTGGTCCAATCGCTGATGGGAACGGATCTGATCGATGAGTATCGGTTCTTAGTTGTGCCCTACATCATGGGAAGAGGAAGGCGGTTCTTCCCAGATGGGACGCAAGAGACGAAGCTGCGGCTTGTGAGCAGCAAGATGGTCAGTGCCGGGACCCTTGCTCTGATCTACCAGCCGGACAACAAATAACCGTCTGGGTTTTGCGGAACATGATCTCCAAGCTGTCTGGACATTGTGAGGTTTCACTCCCAAATGGACACGTTGAATGAGCCTGGAGAGGCATTTCAGCCGAAGATGCACCTCGTTGCGCATCCCGTGGGCATCTCAAATCACGAGAGGTGAGAGTCGTCGTGAACGATGTGTATGCTCTCAGATGAACAGAAGAGAAAGAGAGTGACCGTGATGCCTGACGCCCTATTTGCCGAGCCCAAACTGGCCGAAATCTATGACCTCCTTGACAGTCGTCCAGACCGACCGGACCTTGTTCCCTATCTCGCCATAGCAGACGAGTTCCACGCACACTCTGTCATTGACCTGGGATGCGGAACCGCTACGCTTGCCTGTTGCCTCGCTGAGCTTGGGTTTGAGGTCGTTGGCATCGATCCGGCTGCCGCCTCGCTCTCCGTCGCCCAACGGAAAGCGTATGCGCCCCTCGTTCGCTGGATCACTGGCACTGCGACACAGCTCAAGGGATTATATGCTGACCTCATCATCATGACTGGCAATGTAGCACAAGTATTCGTGACGGACGAGGAGTGGATGGCGACTCTTCGGGCGTGTCACGATGCGCTTCGCCCGGATGGGCGGCTTGTCTTTGAGGTGCGTGATCCAACCAAGGAAGCGTGGAAAGGCTGGAACCGAGAACAGTCCTACAAGACGATTGAAGCGCCTGGAATCGGCACGGTCGAGTCCTGGGTGGAGCTGATGAATGTACAACTGCCGCTGGTCTCTTTTCGCTCTACATTCGTGTTCCGAGAGGACGGGAGCGTGATGACATCAGAGTCAACCTTACGGTTCCGCAGCCGATCAGAGATTGCTGAGACACTCTCCCGTGCAGGGTTCACGGTGGAATCAGTTCGAGATGCCCCAGACCGTCCTGGCTTAGAATTCGTCTTTATTGCTCACCAATGATACCAGCAAAGCGACGCGCAGAAGGTGGCGGCTGGGCGTACCGGAGTTCTTGCTGCCCAGCCGCGCCGCCGCTTGTTCTAATACCAAGTCCGAAAATCACCCGCGTATAAAATCGTTCCCCAAAGGAGAAACTAAAATATGCTTTTTACCTCAGAGGTAAGATCGTCCGACTCGTCTTTTGTCCAGGCGATCTGGCGCACTCAAAGCGAAGGAACTGGATCTTTCATTTCTCCTGCTGCGATCCATTGGGACATGCTCTTGATGAGTTACAGAGGGAAGACGACCTTCACAGTGCAGGGGCCGGAAACGAAAGCGACCCGTGCATCCGTCCCGGCGGATGCCGAGTGGTTGGGCATCACGTTTCAACTGGGTACCTTCCTGCCGGATTTGCTCCCAATCCGTCTCCTGGATAGACACGATGTGAACCTGTCTGAAGCAACCGGGAAATCCTTCTGGCTCTCCGGCTCGACCTGGGAATTCCCAACCTACGAAAATGCCGACACCTTCGTCAATCGCCTGGTGCGCGCCGGGCTGCTGGTGCGCGACCCGCTGGTCGATGAGGTGATGCAGGATTATCTGCTCGACCTCTCTCCCCGCGCCTTGCAGTACCGTTTCCGGCGGGCGACCGGGCTGACGCACAAAACCGTGCAGCAAATTCAGCGCGCCCGGCAGGCAGCCACGCTGTTAGAGCAAGGTTGCCCCATCCTCGATACGGCCTCCCAGCTCGGCTATTTCGACCAATCCCACCTCACGAACTCGCTCAGGCGCTACATCGGGCAAACTCCCGCACAGATTTCGCGTGCCTTTCAGCCGGAGTAATTGCGTTTTTTTCCAAGACGGTGCCTTTTTCTCGGAGTATCATAGGTGCGAGTGGCAGGAAGGCGCTTAGCCGGAACTAGCGGCTGGCTTGAGGGCCTATTTTCACTTCTATATGACGAACTGAGGAGGTTCTATGAGCAAGGTTGTCAGCGATATATCGATGTCATTGGATGGGTTCATCACCGGACCGAACGTGCGCGTCGGTAATGGGATGGGGGATGGCGGGGATCGGCTTCATGACTGGGGTTTTGACCCAAAGACGAAGACGGAGACCGACGCTAAGATTTGGGATGAAAAATCTGCCTCGACCGGGGCGGTCATTATGGGGAAGCGAATGTTTGACGTTGGATTCGAGCCGTGGGGCGATCCTCCACCGTTTAGGATGCCGGTGTTCATAGTGACTCACGAAGAGCGAGAGCCCCTGCCAATGAAGGGTAGTACGACGTACACCTTCGTGACGGATGGGATCGAGGCTGCGCTTTCGCTGGCTCATGCCGCCGCCGGCGACAAGAACGTCGGCATCTGGGGCGGCGCGAACATCATCAGGCAGTATCTGAAGGCCGGGCTACTGGACGAGATGCAGATCCACCTCATCCCCATACTACTTGGTGATGGCATTCGGCTCTTTGAGGGTCTCGACCCTGAGGGGATCGAACTGAGAAAAACTAGCTCGACCGATACACCTACCGCTACCCACTTTCGGTTCGAGGTGGGGAAGCGGCGCACGTAATCTGGCGCTACGACGCTCTACTATGAGGTGGTGAAGACGCGCATGAGTAAATTTTGGCATTACGCTGTCGATTTTAGGGAATTATGCTGTCGAGAATATTTCTTTCCCTTTGGCTTCTCAAGCCGACTTTTCAGCGGCTGGTCACAAGAGAGTGCCTCTCGCCAACAGGATAATTACCGAGAAAATCGACAGCGTAATGTCAAAATTTACATCCTTGGCTTCTCTTTCTCCCTCCAATTTACAAGATTTCGCTGAGAAAAGTCTGACGAAGAGCGGTTTTGTCCAGGAAGTTTGTCCCAGTGTCCAAGATTGAGGGCAATGTTCCACGTTTGCGGGCCAAATCTGTCCACTTCGTAGGGTATTTACCAATTCCATCCTGTCTTCACTTTCTCGGTGCAAATTGGTCCTATCTCTATAGTGTGCGAGCACCAGCGAGCAACGCAAGATTATTCGTCGAAAGGCATGATTTACACCAATGGTATACTGTTTTTGACAGGACGGGTAAAGATCAGCCAAACGCGTTCGCGACGAAAGACTGAGATTTGGTCGTCGCCCAACGAGAGCGAAAGGCATAATCGATATGGAAGATATCCTAAAAAATAAAACAGCGGTGGTGTACGGAGCAGGTTCCATAGGCGGCGCTGTAGCTGCGGCATTTGCTAAGGCTGGCGCTACGGTATTTGTAGCCGATCACCATGAGGACGCACTCAAAAAACTGGCTGACAAAAATATACAGACAGAGCGATTAGATGTACTCGACAAGGATGCAGTTGCTGCTTTTGTAAAATCAGTCGTCGAAAAGACCGGCCATGTTGACATCTCATTTTGTGCCACCTCGACGCACAAACCGGGTGGCGAGCAAGGCGCAGCGCTGACTGAGTTAAGCTATGAAGATTTTTCGATGCCCATTATCGACTACACGAAAGCCACGTTTCATACGGCAACTGCGGTCTATCCGTACATGGTCAAGCAACACGCGGGCGTCATTATGGGCATGACGGCAGTGGTTTCTCAAATTCCTTTCCCCTACACGGCAGGCTTTGGTCCAGCATGGGCAGCTGTTGAAGCGATGCTTCGCTTGTTGGCAGCAGAATTGGGACCTCATGGCGTTCGTACCGTCTGTCTTCACTCGGCTGGTTCGGAAGGCGCGGCCGACAAGACGCTCGCCCATACCAACCCTGAGCTTGAGAAACGCGCCGAAGGATGGGGCCAACGCTGGATGAGCCGCAATCTGTTGGGCAAGGGTCCTACTTTGGAAGAAGTGGGGAATATGGCGGCCTTTATGGCATCCGATCTCGCAGGCGCAACGACTGGAACTACAGTCAGCCTGAACGTCGGCATGGTAAATCATTAGGGCGGATACAATCAGAGCTCCTGGTGGAAACCGACCTAAAGGAGGTGTACATCATTTGTCCAGAAGTGATGAGCAGCTTTTTCTCTTTACACAACTTTCGCTATGGCATCGATTTACCTGCTGAGATAGAACTATAGATCTCACTTTTCTTGATTGCCATTGAAAACTTCCTCCACCTTCTCTCAATGATTCCTTAGTATAACGCGACTATTCTACCAGATAGATGCAAACATGATAATACCCTCTGGTGTTAGCAAATCAACATTTTCTCTGACTGATCTCTAAAATTCAGGAAGAAAATTCGCAGGTCAAAATGTTATGTTATGGAAACAGCACGAGTTAGGGAAAGACTGGTAACAGTGAGTTTCCTGTTCTTAAATAAATAATCAGCAGTTTTGGTACTTCTTAATACCAGAGAGGAGTGACACGATGAAACGCGTGCTTGAAGACCTGTTTCTGGGCCAACTGGCATCACCATCTTTCAATCAGGGATTTCGCTGGGAAGACAGCCACCGGCGTGTACGGGTAGTCTTCAATGGTGTAACCGTTGCCGATAGCAAGCATGTCATGCTGTTACACGAATTTGGCCGCTTGCCCGTCTTCTATTTTCCGCTGGCAGATGTGCGCATGGATTTGTTGGAGGCGTCTGAACATCACACACACTCACCGCTCAAAGGCGAAGCCTCCTATTGGACACTACGGGTTGGTGACCGTAAGATCGAGCATGCCGCCTGGAGCTACCCCCAGCCTTTGCCCGAAGGGCCGCAGCTTCAAGGCTACCTGGCGTTCTATTGGGATCAGATGGATGCCTGGTATGAAGAGGAGCAGCAAGTCTACGCTCATGCGCGCGATCCCTATAAGCGAGTGGATATCTTGCCCAGTTCCAGGCATGTGCGCATCGTCCTTGGCGGCGTGACCATAGCCAACACCCAACGCCCCCTGCTGTTGCTCGAAACAGGGCTGCCCATCCGCTACTACATTCCTGAACAGGATATCAGCATGGAGTTCCTGGAACCGACAGAAACCACCACCCGTTGTCCATACAAGGGGATGGCAACGTATTGGTCCGCCAGGATTGGCGAAAGTGTCTTCAAGGACATTGTGTGGAGCTATCACAAACCGCTGCCTGAGTCTACACCCATCGCTCATTATCTGTGCTTTTTCAATGAGCGCGTTGATGCCATCTATGTTGACGATGAACTGATGTCCATGCCTAAAACGATCTGGTCCGAGTAACCCAGCCGCCTACGTAATGCCGTGACTTCGACGGCTTGCTCAGGTCTCGCGGTCGCCGCTCACCGTGAGGACGACGTTTCCGGTCTTCTGCTCCGTTTCGACGTACCTCGTCGCGTCGACCATATGACAATACATCCCTGAGTAGCTTGTCTCAATCTTCATAGCCGAGTTGCATAGCCTTTACATGAACTCGCTCAGCCTCTTCTTTTCTTCCCAGTGCCCGCAGCGACCCCATGAGATCGTCGTAGTTGAGGGTGACATCTGGATCAAGCTCAATGGCCTTTTCATAAGCCTCCACTGCCTCACTATACCGTTTCAGCTTCGCGAAAACGTCTCCCAGCCCAGCATAAGCGGTGGGTGTCGAGTCACAATCAATTGCCCGCGTAAAAGCGTCGAGCGCTTGATCATAGTCCCCTAGTGCGCAGAGCGCATTACCCATACCTCGAAGCGCATCAGCATCAAGTGGGTTACGATCAAGAGCACGTCGATACGCTTCTATTGCCTTTTCATAATACTCTCGTTTGTGGGCCTCTTCTAAAGCTCCTTGCGCTTGTCTTTGCCCAATCCTGGCACGGACGACTCCAATCGCTAAAAGAGCAATCATAACACCTACCAAAAGTAGGAGACCAGGAATGATAAGAGGACTAGCAGTTGGAGTTGGAAAAGAAGGAGTAGAAGTTGGAGTTAGAATAGGAGTAGCAGGAGGACGAAATGAACTTTTAACAAAAAAGAACAATGAAGAGAGTACACAAATAACAAGTCCAACGACGCCAAGAAGAAGTGGTGAGCGACGCCCTCCACGTGGTTGCGCTGCTGGTTGTCCTGCCGGCACAGCGACAGGCGGGGGCTCTGGCGATTGTGCTTGGGGTTCTGATGGCACAGCTGGCTCACCACCATACGGCGGAGGCTCCACAGGTAGCCTCGGTGATGTTTGTGATGACGGTAAATATTTTTGAGCTACTTTCTCGATGGCGTAAGCGATATCAACAAACGCGCTGTCGCGGTCCCGCCACAATACAATAGGTTTTCCGTTAGTAGGTAGCATTTGGAGTCTCGCAAATGGCGCATCCGTATAGAGTACCGGACGGAGGAGAATAGGGATGACAACAGCTTCCTGTCGCTCGTGGCGTTCCAGCGCCCGCAGCATTTCAATACTATAGCAATACTCCGACGCCATAAATGAAGCACTAATCAACAAAAGGATGACCTGAGCTTTATTGAGAGAGAGATCAATTTGTTGTGCCCATTCCTCGCCAGCGCTAATTTCCCTGTCATACCATGTAGTGATGAGGCCGCGATATTTCAAGTTGCTCAGATGCTCCTCTAGTCTATCTCTAAACCCCTTATCCCGGTGAGCGTAGGAGAAAAAGACGAAAGTGCCCCCCTCTCGCTCCAATGGCGGAGCAGGTGGCGTCAAGGGAGGTTCCAATACCATACCTACACCTTCTTGAGCAACACTGTAGCTTTGATAGCTTATCTATACTACATGAGCAGAGCGTATGTCAAAGATGCCATGCTCCACTTAGACATTTGGAGATTAGGCTTGTCATCCTGAGCGCAGCGAAGGATCTCTGCGTCCGGCGAGCCAGATCAGCACTCAAGTCCACTTGTATGAGTTACCAACCTCATGGCTGAACCGATCATTGATGCTAAACGACGTCGGAGGAGAATACGGGCTATTAGGACAAGACTGGCTGAATTGGTGAACGTACTGCGCGAGAATACGCAACAAGGGGATTAGTGAGTTTAGTGCAAATCGCTCCTTGGCCCCGATATCACGCATGTTGGGTTGTGGCCTCAGCTGGGAGCAGGAGCAGCAGCGCCTCAACCACCTGTGGATCGAACTGCGAGCTTGCACAGCGCCGCAGTTCCGCCAAGGCGGCGGCTGGCGCACACGCTTTTCGATAGGGGCGATCCACAATCATGGCGAGATACGCATCGACAACCATCAGGATGCGTGCCCCAAAGGGAATGGCCTTGCCCGCCAGATGGTCAGGATAGCCCTGGCCATCCCAGCGTTCATGGTGCGCACGAATCACGGGAGCCAGAGGACGCAACGCCGGGATGTGGCTGACGACCTCGGCTCCAACTGCCGGATGCGTCCGCATCAATGCCCACTCCTCTTGCGTCAGCGCACCCGGCTTCTGCAGCACGATATCGGGGACCGCGATCTTGCCCACATCATGTAGCCGACTGGCCAACGCGAGCATCTGCGCTTCGGCAGCAGGCAAGCCGAGGGCCAGAGCCAGCTGGAGCACGAGGTCGGCGACTTGGTGGGAATGGTGACCCGTCGAGTGATCGCGTGCCTCCACCAGGATCACCAGGGCTTCTGCCATGCCCACCAGCGTAGCTTCTTCCCGCCCGCCCTCGGGCGGGTTTGCGGCGAAGAGGGCGCGCACCGCCGGATCGGTAGCCGCACGCACCTGGTTACGGCCAAAGCGCTTGGCCCCATACATGGCCTGCTCAGCGGCGCTGAGCAGGCCTTCGCGCTCCTGGGCATGTATGGGATAGCTCGCCAGGCCCACGGAATACGTCAGATGGAGGCCGCCGCCGACGCGGAAGGTATGGGCTGCTACCGTGGCACGTATTTCCTCCGCCAGGTGGAGGGCATCCTCTGCTGACAGCTCCGGCAGGATCACCACGAATTCCTCGCCGCCCCAGCGTCCCACCGTATCCATGCCGCGTAGCTGGGTCCGCACCAGGTCTGCAAGCTCACACAGCACCGCATCGCCTACTGCATGCCCGTATCCATCATTGAGCGCTTTGAAATGATCCAGATCAAGGAACAAGAGAGAGCAAGCACGATCGTACCGTTGAGCGCGTTCCAGTTCCTGATCGAGCCGAGCAATCAGGGCACGGTGATTGGGCAAGCCGGTGACCGGATCAGTCGTCGCCAGTGCCAAAATGCGCTCCTGTTCGCGTTGCTCAAGTTCTCTCCGTTCAGCCATAACAGCTGCCAAAATTATAGATGTTATAGCAACTATTCCCATAAAACTCTGTAATAATAAAAGACCCTCACTGAGTCTGCCAGGTGAGAAAGAGGCTAAGCCTTGTATTGTCCCTACAATGGCGAGAATTGATAGCGCAAAGCTGGCAGATAGTGCTCCACGCGCGCCAAATCGCAGTGAAGCCCAAATGAGTGGAGGGAACACCAAATACGTCATTCCGAAACTTCCATGATCCGTATGAAGAGGTCCTAGAAAGACAATCAGGCCAATTGCAAGGACGAACAACGTGAGTATTCCCATTTCAGCAATGCGTTTTCCTGCTACGTTATCATGCGGCCATTTGCTCCAGGTAAGGAGAAACGGAGTGAGGATGAGGATACTAATCATATCTCCTATCCACCACGCTCTCCATGCAGGATAGTAAGATGAAAAAGCAATGACCTTCCCCAGGAAAAGACTGGACACCCCAAGAGTTGCACTGATGATGGCACTGAGGGGCATGGCAAGAAGAACCAGTAAAAGAACGTCCCTGAGGTGGTCAAGAGCATGGCTAAACCTATTACGCTTGAGCAAATAGGTCCCTACAAGGGCTTCAAGTGTATTTCCTATGCCTATGCCTACGGCAACCAAGAGTGGAGCACCATTGAAGAGGTTAACCAGAAACGCTCCCATGAGAATTCCTGGCCAAAGACGATACCCAAAAAGAAGCAGTGCGGCAATTGCGATCCCTGAGGGAACCCAGACGAGCGTGGCAAACCTACTGACGGCATCCACGGAAAGGCCGAGTCTTGCTGTGCTGAAGTAGATGGCAAAAAGCGTGAGTATTTCTACCAAATACGAGAACAGGGTGTTACTCCACTTGCCATCCATGCATCTCTCAAATGAGACACGCAAGGCAAATCGTCTCACTTCACAGATGTAATGAGGCGACTGGAGCGAGACCCTGGAGCAATATTCGTGTTTTATATGAGATGGATGCAATGGAAACTTCAGCTTCATATACTCATATGTCCTAAACAAGGCCAAGGGACTGTGCTTGCACTCTGATCTACGAATATACGCTTTACTGTCTCAGCAACACGAACAATGTGAGTATATATTAACTAATCAGTAATGAGAAGTAGTTTAGTACTTTTAGATAATTTTTCATATCTACTATCCTATCGTGTTGCATAATAATTGCAGCGATTGAGACTATACATTTCACCTCCGTCAAATCACCCTGACAGTGTGTTCCTGACAGGACTGTGTTTTGTCACTCCTGAAGGACATGCCTCGACGGGGAAAATAACCACCGTGGAAATTCTTGCTATTTGAATTCAAACAACGTAAACTGTCGCTAACCTTTCGAGGCTGAAGCTGCCGTCCCCGTCTTGATCGGCAAAAGCGACAGGGGCTTGAAACCAGGACATAGTATTTTCCGTGTAAGATAGAGCGAGCATGTGATGGCTAAATAAGGAGTCGCTGTGATAGGCTGGACTTTTTATAGCTCTGATCAGCCGGCCTCTCAGCGAGGGAAAGTGCAATGCTCTCCAAGAAAGATCTCAAAGATGATTGAGCGTGTGGGACAGCAACTTGGGAATTACCGCTTGAGTCGTTTGATAGGACATGGTGGCTTTGCCGAGGTATACCTCGGTGAGCATATTCATCTGAATACCCAGGCGGCCATCAAAGTGCTCCAGCTACGGTTAACAGGAAGTCACCTGGAGCAGTTCCGCAATGAAGCACGAACTATCGCCAGCCTTGTGCATCCCAACATCGTGCGTGTGCTCGATTTTGGTGTGGAGGATGATATCCCTTTTTTGGTGATGGATTATGCCCCCAATGGCACACTGCGCCAACGCCACCCCAGAGGAGTTCCTCTCCCGCCGGTAAGCATCGTGCCCTACGTGGAGCAGGCTGCTGCAGCTCTGCAGTATGCTCACGATAGAAGGCTAATTCATCGCGATGTCAAACCAGAGAATATGTTAGTAGGGCGTGATGAAGATGTTTTGCTGAGCGATTTTGGCCTGGTCATGATTGCTCAGAGCACGAGCTCTCAAACTACAAAAGAGATGGCCGGCACTATTCCTTATATGGCACCTGAGCAGATCAACGGAAAGCCGCGTCCAGCCAGCGATCAGTATGCGCTGGGGATCGTGATCTATGAATGGCTGAGCGGTGAGCGCCCTTTCCAGGGATCTTTTGTCGAGATAGCAACTCAGCATTTGATGACTCCTCCTGCTCCATTACATGGAAAGGCTGCAGGGATTACACCCGCTGTTGAAGAAGTGGTGTTCACGGCTCTTGCGAAGGATCCTCAGCGGCGTTTTGACAGCGTGCATGCTTTTGCTGCCGCCTTCGAACAGGCTTGTCAAACACCCTACTCAGCTTCATTTGCCCCTTGCTCGATAGTGAAACGATCAACCGGGACCTTACAGTCTACCTATGAGGTTCCTTCAGCAAGTGACACCCCGTCCACCCAGGTACCTCCATCAGGCGAGACCTCACAGTCAACGGTTACAAAGACTCCGCTAGACCAGCCACAGCCATTAACCGGAGTAGTCACCCCTTCAAGCCAGCCCTCAGGGACTACTGGCATGATCACTCCGCACGCCTACTCATCACGATCCACTGTAGAGCTCGCTCCACCGCGCCAGCCGTTAACCGCGCCTACCTATGTTTCACCGGACGAGCCACCACCCACGCCTCTTCGACGCCGTCGTCAATGGTGGTTGTTAATCGCAGCAGTCATATGCGCAGTAATTATCGCTACTATTGCCGCGTTTCCCTCTCTATTATCTCAAGGTGCGTCAAAAAGCGCTCATAGTAATACTACTTCGTTAACCTCGTCTTCGCTATCACCTACCTCAAAGCCGAAGTCGGCATCACCATTGACACCGACGCTAAACTCATCACCATTACCAACATCAAATCCGTCGGCGACGCCAGCACCATCCCCGACACCTGTTCCGTCCAGGCCGACAGCGACACCCAGGCCGCCAGGTGTGAATCCGAGTACCCTCAACTTTAACTTGACGCCCCTGAGTGGACCTTCAACGCAACAACTAAAGCTTTCCAGTGGAAGTCAGGCGGAATCCTGGTCAGCGCAAACAGGTGGCTTGTCATGGTTGAATTTGAATGTAATGAGTGGAAAGCTCAACCCTGGCCAGACTCAGTTGATCAATGTGACGGTCAATCCAACAACGCTCGTAGCAGGAACCTACACAGGCAAGATCACCTTCAACCTTAGTTCAGGAAAAGCTCTCACCGTGTCGATTACGCTTACAGTGGTGTAAAGCGAATTTACTCTCCCGATACAACCGCCACCGGCCTTACAGGCGAACCAGTAAAGGAACTGTCATCCTGAGCGTACTCCTGTCATCCTGAGCGCAGCGAAGGATCTCAAGGTGCAACTGCCACCGGCCTTACAGGCGAACCCGTAGCTCCCCACAGCTTGAGCGGCAAGCAAACGAAGGTAAATTCATAGCGCTCATCGCGAGCCAATTCCTCTATAGTACAAATGCCATAGCGCACCAGCAGAATCACATGTCCAGGCAGCGTTACCTTGAGATCGGGATCCACAACGCCAACCTCATCCCAGGCCACATTGTCGGCTCCCACTGCCCTGACCCCTTTGCTTGCAAGACTTTGCTGGCGAATGACACACCTCATTGAATCGGGCGTAGCATACGCCCTATTGCAGGGGGTCCCTTGCGGGTGCCGTCCCCTATCCGATGGCTTAGCAAGCGCGTTCGTGTAGAGTAGGGGCATCCTCTTGCGGGTGCCCTCGTTCGTAGGATTGCAGTCTATCTCGCATTCGCCAACAAAGTCTTGCAAGCCAGGAGGAAGCGCCAGCGCTCGCACCTCCCGCTTGCAGGTACATAGTTCGGCCCCTGTTGGACGAGCTAAACCCACGGGATGTGCAACAAGCTGGCAGCAAGAAGACGATACTGGGAATGAGCTTCACAAACAACTTCGCTCAGATCGCTTACTTGCTGATAGTTTTGTGGAATTGTTGTTTCATTGCAGGGCGTGCAATCTCTGCTGGGCGACGCTCATCCGATGCTGATACACCTCACCCAGCAGAGCAATGAGCGTCTTTAGATTGCTGGCCAACGATCGGCCCAGGGGCGAGCTGCTTCAAAGCAAGCCGAAGCACGCAGGACGGTCTTCTCAGCGAAGCGCCTCCCAACGATCTGCAAGCCGACTGGTAAACCACTGTCCGTGAAGCCCACCGGAACGCTCGCAGCAGGCTGACCGGTGAGGTTGAAGGGGTAGGTGAAGAATGGCTCCAGCGGACTGGAAACTGCCTCACCGGCGACCTCAGATGGGCCAAAAATGCCAGAAGCATAGGGAGGCGTGGCAATGGTTGGCGTCAGGAAGAGTTCGTACTGCTGGAAGAAAGCAACGAACAGATCATGCACAACATAGTCCCCAAAGATGGCCGCGAAGACATCACGGGTGGTCATCTGCTCACCAAGAGGCAGGAAGGACTGTAGGACCGGGTCTAGCTTCTCGGCAAAGCCTGCAGGAAACTCTTGCTCAAATTGGACCAGCAGACGAGGAACAATCATCCCCAGAAAAATCTGATCCGGGTTGGGAATCTGTGGGCTGGCCTCTTCGACGATGCAGCCGAGCTCCTCAAAGGTGCGAACGGCGGCTTGACAGCGTTCCAACACTGCCGGGTCAACACGACCATAGCCCGGAGTAGGGCTCCAGGCGACACGCATACCTTTGATCTCACCATCGCACGCCTCCAGGTAGCTGCCTGTCTGCTCGGGCAATGAGAACCAGTCACGCTCATCGGGACCGGCCATGATGTCCAGCAGCGCTGCCGCATCACGCACCGTGCGCGTGATCGGCCCTTCATGGTTGAGAATATACCAGCCATTGTGTCGTGGCCAGGAGGGAATGCGCCCGAACTGGGGTTTGAGGCCATAGACCCCACATACAGAAGCTGGCACACGGATCGAGCCGCCTCCATCATTGCCCACCGCCAGCGGCCCCATTCCGGCGGCGACCTGGGCTGCGGCGCCTCCAGACGATCCACCCGGCGAACGGCTCAGGTCCCAGGGATTGTTGGTGGCCCCGAACACCAGATTATCCGTCGCGAACTTCCCCCCATGATCAGGGGTATTGGTTTTCGCAAAAAGAGGACAATCGGCCGCTCGGAGCCGTTCGACCAGGATGGCATCCTGCTCAGGCACAAAATCCTGCCGCAACAACGAACCAAAGGTCGTGCGTATCCCTTTGGTTTCAATCAAATCTTTAATACTCACTGGAACACCACATAAAGGTCCACCTGTCTCACCCGCAGCGATGCGTGCATCAACCGAACGCGCCTCTTCCCGTGCGCGCTCCGTCACCAGTGTGACGACGGCATTCACCTTTGGATTGACGGCTTCCACACGCGCGACAATCGCATCCAGAGCTTCGACGGCACTGACCTCGCAGCTGGCAATGGCTCTTCCCAAAGCCAATCCGGACATTTGCCATAGTTCTGTCATGGAACACTCCTTTCCTTGCTGTTCTATAGAGGGTGATGAGAGAGCTGGTACAACCTGGAGAGCATCCTTGCTCTCCGCTCTCCTCTCGAATTGATACAGAGGTAATCTACCCCAGAACAGCGATTTGCCGCAAGGGCATTTCGTCTGGAAGCTTTGCGATGACGCGCGAATGCGAAGGGAAGAGAGCCAGCTCCGCCATGAATGCGGAAAATCTACTCCAGATCTTCATAGCCGAGTTGCCTGGTCCTTGCATGAACCCGCTCAGCCTCTTCTTTTCTTCCCAGTGCCTGCAGCGCCTCCATGAGATCGCCATAGTTGAGCGTGACAGTCGGATCAAGCTCAATTGCCTTTTCATAGGCCTCCACTGCCTCACTGTACCGTTTCAGCTTCGCGAAAACGTCTCCCAGCCCAGCATAAGCGGCGGGTGTCGAGTCACAATCAATTGCCCGCGTAAAAGCATCGAGCGCTTGATCGTAGTACCCTAGTGAGTAGAGTGCATTACCCATGCCTCGAAGCGCATCTGCATCAAGCGGGTTACGCGCAAGAGCACGTCGATACGCTTCTATCGCCTCCTCATAATACTCTCGTTTGCGGGCCTCTTCAAAAGCTTCTTGCGCTCGTCTTTGTCCAATCTTTGCACGAATGGCCCCAATCGCTATAAGAGCAGCAATAACAGCTATAAGAAGCAGGAAACCAAGAATGATGATAAGAGTAGGCGCAGTAGTTGGAGTAGAACCACCAATGCCTTCAGTTGCAGTTGGAGTAAGAGCAGCAGTTGGAGCAGAACTAACTGTTGCAGTTGGAGTTGGAGTAGAACCACTAATAATTTCAGTTGGAGGAATAGCAGGCGCTGTTGGACTTGGAGCAGCAGTAGGATTAGAAGTAGTAGGAGCAGGAGAGCGAGCAAGAAACAAAAGGAATGATGAAGAGAGTAGTACACAAGCAACAAGTCCAACGACGCCAAGAAGAAGTAGTGACGGACGCCGTCCCCATGCTTGCACTGGTGATTGAGTTGATGGCACAGCCACTGGCAGAGGCTCTAGTGATTGTGCTTGGGGTCTTGATGGCACAGCTAGCTCACCAACAAATGGCGCATGCTCCTCAGGTAGCCTTGGTGATGTTTGTGATGACGGCAAATATTTTTGAGCTACTCTCTCGATGGCGTAAGCGATATCAACAAACGCACTGTCGCGGTCCCGCCACAATACAATAGGTTTTCCGTTAGTAGGTAGCATTTGGAGTTTCGCAAATGGCGCATCTGTATAGAGTACCGGACGGAGGAGAATAGGGATGACAACAGCTTCCTGTTGCTCGTGGCGTTCTAGCGCTCGCCGCATTTCAATACTATAGCAATACTCTGACGCCATAAATGATGCGCTAATCAACAAAAGGATGACATGAGCTTTATTGAGAGAGAGATCAATTTGTTGCGCCCATTCCTCGCCAGCACTAATTTCCCTGTCATACCATGTGGTGATGAGTCCGCGATATTTTAAGTTGCTCAGATGCTCCTCAAGTCTATCTCTAAACCCCTTATCCCGATGAGCGTAGGAGAAAAAGACGAAAGTGCCCCCCTCTCGCTCCAATGGCGAAGTTGGTGGCGTCAGAGGAGGTTCCAACATCATCCCTCTATACCTTCTTGAACAACACAGTAGCTCTGGTAGTTTATCTATACTATCTATACTACATGAGCAAAGCTGATGTCAAAGATGCCATGCTCCACTGCTTTTGCTCCGAGGCAGCGGGATTTTCGGCATGACTCGAAGAGCAATTGTGAAGTATAAAGTGCCAACTCCTCAACGCAATAGGCCTTTTCTTATGTGATGGTATATCTGTTTGTTCAAGAAACAATCGCCACCGGCCTCACAGGGGACCCCGTCGCACCTCTTAACTTAAGCGGCAAGCAAACGAAAGTAAATTCATAGCGTTCATCGCGAGCCAATTCCTCCAGGAAGAGATTTTCAATAATATAAATACCATAGCGCACCAGCAGAATCACATGCCCAGGCAACGATACCTTGAGATCGGGATCCACAACGTTAACCTCATCCCAGGCCACATTGTCGGCTCCCACTGCCCTGACCCCTTTACTGGCAAGCCACAGCGAGGCACTACCACTTACCCCTCCTGCCTGTAGATACACTGCCGGATCTTGCCAGAGCGCACCATTACCAGTACGTACCAACACAACATCTCCCTCACCTATCGAGACTCCCTGCTTTTGAGCCGCAGCTTCGAGCTCATCATGCTTGATCGGATTCCCGGCTCCAATATGGTCAACCGCTCGATAACGTGCAACATCAAGTAATACTCCGCTCGTAACTATCGGAGCAATCGTCTCCACTCCCAACTCGGTAAATCCGTGTGGCGTCTGAACACTGGCATCAACCTCTCGACCACCGTACAAATGTAAATCCTCAGCCTGGTGGCACAGAGCATCAATATGTGTACCCGAATGTTCCGTCGTGTACATAAACCCGGATGCACTTGTCCTGGCTTCTCCACCACCACGCTCATGATGGCGATGCAGAGTATAGAAATACCCAGGTGCGTGACTTGGATAGATCGGAGCCCCAAAATAACGTGGCTGTTCAAGATCATAAACATGCTGATTGGATGATATTTGCATACTTGCCCTCCCTGTGAAATAATAAAATTCATGCTATATTATATAATCGGCAGAACGCGGAAGACGTAAAGGATATCCCGATGTGTCGAACCATCATGAGGCGATGCTGATGGGCAGGCCTCCTATCATTTCACATACCGTGGCCCGCCAGGTTGCCATCATGGCTCAGTATCTCGCTGATCCACGTCCCAGCCCCGATGCCAGTGGCATCATGGAGGTGATCAACCGGCTGGGATGTCTCCAACTCGACCCGATAAACATCGTGGCTCGCAGTCATCTCCTCGTCCTCTGGAGTCGCCTTGGGAACTATGATCCCCTGCTCCTTGACACCCTGCTTTGGCAGGAGCACTGCCTCTTTGAGTACTGGGCGCACGCCGCTTCCATAGTCTTAACAGAAGACTATCCCATCCATCAGATGGAAATGCACCGCTACGCCAAAGATAGCTCCCACTGGTCCCAGAAGGTCAGGACCTGGATGGAGCAGAATGACACTCTGCGTGTCTCCATTCTCAATGCACTGCACGAGGGGGGTCCTTTGCGTTCCCGCGATTTCGAGGATACCTCGGTGGCAGCGTGGCAATCGACTGGTTGGACTCATGGTCGCAATGTCAGCAGGATGCTCGACTTTCTCTGGATACAAGGACAGGTCCTGGTTGCCAGGCGGGTAGCTGGCGAAAAGTGGTGGGACCTGGCGGAACGGTGCTTGCCCACTTGGATCTCGTATGATCCCTTTCCTGAGCGCGAGGTAGTCAGCCGTGCAGCCCAGAAGTCTTTACGCGCGCTGGGAGTGGCGACCGAACGCGATATTGCTCAGCACTTTACCCAGAACCGTTACCCTGGCCTATCGGACGTCTTGACTGAACTGGAGACCTCGGGGCATATTGTGAGGGTGCGCATCCATGAGCAGGACAGTGAACTTCCTGGCAAGTGGTTCATCCACGCAGACTTTTTGCCCATGCTGGAGCAGTTGACGGCGGTATGGCAACCACGCACGACCCTCCTCTCCCCATTCGACAATTTGATTTGTAATCGGAGACGCACACAACTTCTCTTCGACTTCTCCTATCAAAGTGAGATCTACACCCCAAAAGACAAACGTCGCTTTGGGTACTATGTGATGCCTATCCTCTATGGTGATCGACTCATCGGTCGCATTGATCCAGCTCTGAATCGCGCACAGCGCACGCTCGTAATCAACGCTATGTATATCGAGCCGAATGTCCCGATCACTGGCGAAATGGGTCAGGCAGTAGTAAATGCCATTCAGGAATTCGCACACTTCCTAAACGCAACGACGATTAACTACCTTCATCAGATGCCACCCCACACCACGTAGGGACGGGGGCTGCTGGGATGATGGGTGGGGGCGCTTGCGCCGTCCTGGTGCCCCACACGATGATCTCCTTCTTCTACCACCTGTGTGGGGGCGCTTGCGCCGTCCTGGTGCCCCACACGATGATCTCCTTCTTCTGCCACCTGTGTGGGGGCGCTTGCGCCGTCCTGGTGCTCTACACACCATGATCTCCTTCCTCTACATCTCGTTTACGGACCTTTGCGTCGCCCTGCTGCCTTACGCCAAAACCACCGCAATCGCCATAAAAGAACACATGTGCTATACTGGTAATGAACCTGGTAAAAGAACAGAGAAAACAAAAAGGAGCACTCGATGAAACTCATTAACTTCCGTCTGCTGGTAAGCGATTTTCCAGCATCGCTCAAATTCTGGCGCGATATCATGATGTTACCTATGACATTTGGTGACGAGACAATGGGCTATGCATATTTCGACACGGGCAACGCCGGATTGGAGCTTTTAAGTCGCGATGGATTTGCCGCCTCTCTAGGCGAAGCGACGCCGCCTCCCATACAAGTAGGTCATCAGGCAGTCATCGTTTTTCGCGTAGATGACGTCGACGCCACCTATGCCGATCTCGTCAAGCGCGGTGCTAAAAAGATCGCCGCTCCTGTGGATAGACCAGTCTGGCAAGCCCGCACAGCCCACTTCAGCGACCCCGATGGCTATCTCGTTGAAATTTACAGCCAGCTTCAAGCATCAGACGCACCCACAACCTAGCTTCAATCCTGAATATCAACTTGCGGATGCTCAACCATATCCACCGGCCTATCTGGCTCATTCGTGTATAGTAGGGGCGTGCCCTTGCGGCCGCCCTTGCGGTGGGGTGATGGTATCCCTCGCCTCCAGTTCCTCTTCGCACACGCTTTTCACCCAATCAAATTCTGCTTGCCATTGCTGCACAATGTGCTGCATGACCCGCAATAGATTCTCCAGGAACGCGGGAGTAGGATGATCGGCCAGTTCGTGAACAAGACTATCCATCTCAGATTGTATATGCAGAATAAGGAATCATTGACAACTGATTTCAAACAGTCTATCTTAAACGCAACATTTTCCCTAAGATCATGATACAAGCATTCCCAGTCTTTCACTTCGGCAGGCGGAAAGGCTGAGAACATAAGTTGTCGACTGAACACAACAGTTATGTACTTTTGTATGAAGGAAACCTATCTCTGGGGATGTCTTTTCTTCCAAACTGAACTCAAACCCTGGCAGTGAGAGCAGGTATCGCTATTACAGTCCTGATTTCGGGAGGCTCACCCAATACTATAGTAGGAGGGAGCATTGACAACTATGTCCAAAGAACCGAAGAAAGCGCGCCGTCGTCTCCCCGTATTTCAGGGTATACTCCCAATAAACTTGCACTATCTACCAGCCGAAATCATTGCTGGCATAACCCTTGCAGCGCTCGGCATCCCCGAGGTCATGGGCTACACGAAGATCGCTGGCACCCCGGTCATCACTGGCTTGTACACACTATTGCTTCCAGTGTTGGTCTTCGCAATGCTCGGTTCCTCGCGACATCTCGTTGTGGGAGCCGACTCCGCCACAGCGGCGATCATGGCCTCTGGTCTTGCCGGACTCGCTGCACAGGATACACCACAATATATAGCCCTTGCGGGAGCGCTGGCGATAATAGCCGCGGTATTTCTGATCCTCGCGCGCCTCATCCAACTGGGCTTTCTCGCTAATTTCTTATCGAAGTCCGTTCTCATCGGCTTCCTCACGGGTGTTGGTATCCAGGTCGCTCTCGGGCAGGTGGGAGGGATGCTCGGAGTGCAAACCCATGGCAGTGGGACGATCCAGAAATTCGCAAGCGCGATTCAACAGATCCCGCAAGCGAATATCGCGTCAGTCATCATCTCATTGGTCGTCCTTCTTATTATCATCGCCGCTTCCAGGATCAACAAGATGATCCCAGGCGCGTTGATCGCCGTGGTGGGTATGATCATAGCAAGCTATGTGCTCAACTTCTCCACCAAATATGGTGTTGAGATACTGGGCTACGTGCCTCGTGGTCTTCCGAAGTTAGGCCTGCCAGATGTAAAGTTGACCCAACTTCCCCAGTTACTCACAACAGCCCTATCAATCTTTTTCGTGATTCTGGCTCAAAGCGCCGCCACTTCCCGCGCCTATGCCTTACGCTACACAGAAGACTTCGACGAGAATGTAGATCTGATCGGCCTGGGCCTGGCGAACATCGCCGCTGGCATCTCTGGCGCGTTCGTCGTCAATGGCAGCCCAACCAAGACCGAGATCGTTGACAGTGCAGGTGGGCATACTCAAATCGCACAGATCACTACGGCATTCATCGTACTTCTTGTTCTCCTCTTCCTCACCGCTCCGCTCGCCTACATGCCGACTGCCGTCCTCGCCTCAGTCGTTTTCCTGATCGGGATACGCTTGATCGACGTTAAGGGCATGAGAAGGGTCTTCCACTTGAGCAAGGCAGAGTTCATCGTAGCCGCAATCACAACCGTAGTAGTAGTAACCGTTGGTGTTGAGCAAGGCATCCTCCTCGCGATTGTGCTATCCATCATCGACCATCTCCGTCATAGCTACCGCCCTTTCGACGCCCTGGTGGTGCCTACACCTTCCGGTAATTGGAAACCAATGCCCGTTGAGCAAGGCCACCAGGCTGCACCGGGCCTTGTCGTGTACCTTTTCGGTTCGGGTCTTTACTATGCAAACTCGACTCGCTTCAGCCAGGAAATACTCAAAGTCGTCGAGAGCGCGGAGCCGAAGATCAAATGGTTCGTCATCCACGCAGCAGCCATCACATACATCGACTTCACAGCAGCCGACACCTTTCAGCAGGTCCACAAGACACTACAGAAACGAGGTGTGACACTTGTGCTCTCCAACGTGGTCGACAACGTTAAGAAGGAACTTGATCATTATGGCCTGACGGCCTTGATTGGCGAAGAACACTTCTTTGATACCATCCCCGAGGTTCTCGAAGCCTATCAGAACGAGATCAACCAGGCAGTGGAAGAGCCTGCCAGGGAGGAAAACATCATTTCGTCGACTCCATCTAACGAACCATAAACCAACTCCGCTGAGATCCTCTCATAAAAGGGGAGTGCAGAGGGGCATAGCTCCTCTGCCGGGGTTCGGGGCCCGCGCATCTGGGGGATGCAACAGCGGGCTCCCGAAATACTCTTTTTATCTTGTTTTGCCGCCGCAGGCGGCAGTTATAAGTGGATGTTAGTCTACTTCCCCTTGACAAAGCCCAAAAATTAACTATACTTAAATTAAGACCAATCGGTCTCAAATTATTGCGAACAAAACAGACCGAATAGTCTGTTACTATAACAAACAATGGAAGGAACCGAACTTGACCGACCTTGTAGCTCCTCGAATTATCGAGGGAGGACGTACCCGCACAATTTCCTGGGAAGACCCAACAGCAGCCGTTCAAATAGGCAAGACCATTAGCGGTATCGCCTACCTCAAAGCTTTGCAATCAGGTGAGCTTCCTCCACCACCCATCGCCGTCTTGTTAGGTATGTCTATAACCGAAGTGAGTGAGGGTCGTGTTGTTTTTACTGCCGAGCCATCTGAATACCATTACAACCCTCTTGGTACCGTACATGGTGGGGTCATGGCCACACTCCTGGATTCGGCGCTCGGTTGTGCCGTACAATCTATGCTCCCAGCCGGCACAAGCTACACCACCCTTGAACTCAAGGTCAACTATCTGCGACCCGTTACAGCCAAAACGGGATCAATTTACGCTGAAGGAAAGATCATTCACGTTGGAGGACGCATAGCCACCGCCGAAGGCCGCTTAACCGACGCCGCAGGCAAACTCTATGCTCATGGAACCACCACTTGTATTATCCTACGCCCATCGTCACCTAACGGAACCGGACAAGAATAATAACCATATATTGACACGTTGGCTCGTATTGAGATTCCGCGTAGGGACGGGGGCTGTGGAGATGATGGGTGGGGGCGCTTGCGCCGTCCTGGCGCCCGACAATTACTGGTTGACAAACCGCGTAGGTGCCGATGTATCGCCCACACCGCCGATTCATTGGCCCAGGTGGATTTCACAATATCCACATCATCAAAAGGAGACACCATCCTTGCTAAAAGCAAAAACATACGCTTCAAGCGAAAAATCTCGCAACACACACATCTCCCGTGTAAAAACATACAAAACACCCGCGGGGCCATTGTTCCTACGTACGTGCTGTACACCTTCATTTGTAGAAGGATTGAAAGCAGATGACGGCCTGCGTGCCTTCGCCCGTCTTCCCGAACGCGAACATAACCTGCTACTCTCCATTGCTCAGCAACCAGAAAATAGGCTTACCCTGGCTTACACTGCCACAGGCACGATAGTTGGTCAGGCCACCCTTGCGCCATTAGATGGTTGGTGGCAAGATATCAGTAATGCATACGAAATCGCGGTTGAGGTCAGCTCAGGTTGGCGCAAACTCGGCATCGCACATCAACTGCTCACCCTTGCGCTTCAGTTTGAGTCCCTGGAAGAGTATCTTATACTCGGATTAGGTCTCTCCTGGCATTGGGATTATGTAGGACTGGGCATATCGCCCTTTCACTATCGAGAGTTGATCGCCCGGCTCTTTGCAACTCATGGTTTTACCGAATACCTCACCTCCGAGCCCAATATTCGTATGGATCCCGCGAACATCCTGGTAGCTCGTCTTGGTAATCGTCTTGCAGAAGAGAGCATAAACCGCTTTTTTCAGCGCCTACTCCAGTCAGATACCCTTCCAGGGCTCTAGAAAGGAACGTATAGATGAGTAAAGGTGAACAGACACGCGAGAGAATTCTCGCACGCTCAGCCCAACTCTTCAATCGCCAGGGATACTTTGGTGCATCCCTTGCCGACATCATGCGCGAAACCGGCCTGGAGAAAGGTGGTATCTACAACCACTTCACAAGCAAGGAACAACTGGCCCTGGAATCGTTTGATTACGCGTATGGCCTGGTTCAACAACGCGTGGCGCACGAGCTTAAGGGAAGGTTCAACGCCATTGAGCGCCTTCTCGCTATCGTCTCCGTCTTTCAAGGCATCATCGAAGACCCCCCCGTTGCCGGTGGCTGCCCAATTCTCAATACCGCGATTGAGGCAGATGATGCCAACGAAATGCTGCGGGACCGTGCCAGATCTGCCATGGATAATTGGCGCACCACCATCCATCGTATCGTGAACAAAGGTATCGAACGCAAAGAAATTCGTCCAGGAGTAGATGCTGACGAGGTAGCATCAATCCTCATTGCCACACTCGAAGGCGCAATTATGCTGAGCAATCTCTACAAAGATCCCACCTACATGCAGCGGGCCGCCGAGCATATGGATCGATATATTGAAACAATGCGGCTTACCGATGTATCTAATACTTACTCATAAATGACTGGGAGTGCAGAGGACGCAGTCCTTTGCCGGGGTTCGGGGTTCTTTCGAAAAACTCCTTTTGTCGCCCATGCAAAGGACTAAACAGGAGTGCAGAGGACTGCGTCCTCTGCCGGGGTTCGGGGTGTCCCCGAAAAGTTCCTTTTGCCATCGCAGGCAAAGAATTAAACAGGAGTGCAGAGGACGCAGTCCTTTGCCGGGGTTCGGGGTGTCCCCGAAAACTATCTTTTACTTTTTTGCCGCCGTAGGCGGCCAGTCAAAAAGCGTGGAAAGGGACGTATTCCATCTCAAAGTCACATATAAAAACTACTATCAGAACCCTAAACGAAGGAGGACAAAATGAACCAGGAAGGACGAATCACCACTGAGCGCCAGGGACATGTACTACTGATTGGCCTCGATCGCATTGCCAAACGCAACGCATTCGATAGAGCAATGCTCAACGCGCTAGGTCTGGCTTACGCTGAACTAGAGCATGATAACGAATTGCGCTGCGGAGTGCTATTTGCGCACGGAGAACACTTCACAGGAGGATTAGAACTGACACAGTTTGCATCATCCCTGGGACATTTTGAATACTCAGAGGGTGCCATTGATCCACTTGGCATACAAGGACCGCGCCTCACCAAACCTATCATCTCCGCTGTACAAGGTATATGTCTTACCATCGGAATTGAACTCATGCTCGCAACAGATATCCGCATTGCCGCTTCCAACGCACGCTTTGCTCAAATCGAAATCAAGCGCGGCCTCTTCCCCTTTGGAGGTGCGACCCTTCGATTACCACGCGAAATAGGCTGGGGCAACGCCATGCGTTATTTGCTGACCGGTGATGAGTTCAACGCAGCAGAGGCGCTGCGTATCGGTTTGGTGCAGGAAGTAGTTGAACCGGAACAACTGCTTACTCGTGCAACAGAACTGGCTCAAGTCGTCTCAGCACAGGCTCCACTGGGCGTGCGTTCCACACTCAAATCTGCACGACTGGCCATAGCCGAGGGCGAAGAGGCAGCAATACAACAATTCCTACCCGATCTGCAAGAGATAATGCAGAGCGAAGACATCAAAGAGGGCATCCAATCCTTCATCGAGCGACGCCAGGCCAACTTCAAAGGGCGTTAATAAGAGAGTCTCTTTAGCTCAGTTTGCAAATCCTTAACCACTATGGTAAACTTGTGAAGTACTTGAAGAGAACGATATCAAAGAAGATTCACAATAACATCTAGGACGATCAAAACCTGGATGTTTTTTATTGCCTATTAGATGTAGGGGCGACCCTTGCGGTCGCCCGGTACTATATCTGATTTTTCGAGATAATTCACAGAATCATTCCCTGGCTCGTTTAATTAATAAAGAATTGTAGTGATAGAAAGTGAGAAAGAAAAAATGACTGATACAAAGCAACTTGAACGGAACATGCAAATTATACATGCTCAGAACGAGCATAGCTCATATTGTGAGTGCATCTGGTGTCTTGAGAAAGATACCCAACATGTAAGAACCTCAGATCTTGCTAAGCAGGAGATAGAGCAAGAAATGGCGGCAATGCTGAAGGATTTACCCCTCCCCATCACAATCAAAAAAGAAGCTGATCTTCACAACGGTGAGTACATCTGGCAATTCATGGGCACAACTGGGAAAGCCTATTCCTTCGTGGATGCAACCAGGCAAGCCTTGCAATCATTTATTACAGTTTCGCACTAGTTCAAGAGGCCGGATCATCCGGCCTCTTGTCTTTTCTGCACCGCTCTGGCGATGATGACGTAAGGCTGGCAAACTTATCCTATTTACGCCCCAGCGATATTAACCCAACTCCAACCAATATTACAATCATCGCCACAACCGTCAACACAGTGACACTCTCTCCCGCGAGCGCCACTCCAAGACACACCGCAACTACAGGATTAACATAGGCATAGCTGGTCGCAAGTGCAGGACGTACTCGTCGCAGAACGAAGCCATAAGCAGAAAAAGCAATCAATGAGCCGAATACGATCAGGTAGAACAAAGCCAGGAGCGATTGCATAGTGGGCAGGCTTGTTATCCTTTGTCCGAGGATCAGACCCATGATAGTAACGAATACTCCTCCAATCAGCATTTGGGTCGCGCTCGCCATCAGACCCGATGGCAGTTGGAGATGATGACTCCAGGCGGATCCGAATGCCCAACAAATTGGAGAAATGAGCAGGATGACAGCTCCTAATGGACTTGCCCAGAGCCCACTTCCCAGATTTAGTAACACTACTCCAACAAATCCTAAACCGAGACCCAGCCACTCGGAACGCACAGGCCAGCGTCCCCAGAGTCCTGCAAAGAGTGAAATCCATAAAGGAGCTGTGGCTATACAAACAGCAGCCACACTTGATGGAACCCACTGCTCGGCAGTCGCAACACCTCCCATACCACCACCTATCAGTAGTATCCCAACGGCTGTTGATCCCAACCATTGTGACCGGTTGGGAGTTGGTACACCACGTATACGTAGGAAGAGGTAAAGGATCCCGCCAGCTATTATAAAACGTACACCCATCATTAATAGTGGGGGAATGCTCTCAATTGCAATGCGAATGCCAAGATATGTCGAACCCCAGATCAAATAAAGCGCCAGTAGCGCCAGCACTATTGCAAGGGGGTTAGGCTTAGAAGCTGTTGGTGAAATTGCTGCTTGTCTTTCCTCTTGCCCGCTTAATTGTTCAGAAAAGGATTTGGCTTGAAAACTGTCTTTCATCATGTTCGCCGATCTTGCAAGATGATTACTCACTGTAATAACCATAGTAACAGGTGATAAGACTCCTTACTACAGCCAATCCAGATATATACAAAAGCCACACGTCCTATTTCCAAATCAATGGTTGTGCTTAAAAATAGCGCTCATTTTGAGCGCTATGTGAGCGGTATTTTCGCTAATGAAGAGAAAATTAACAAGGAATAATCGATAATCCCCTTAAGAAGGAGCATTAACGCCGCTAACAGTAAGCGAAGGCATGGTAAAGGCTATTTCGCTAAAGTCGCTGGCCTGGTCCACGTATTGCACAAGCATGCGTCCATCGTGGCTGAAATATGCCCTGGCATTCTGTGTCGTAAAGGGAGCAGATTGAGTGAGATGGATGATGTCCCAAGAATTGGTTTGCCAGTTATAGAGAGCAATATGAGAAGAACCATTATGTTGTCCTCCTGGCTGCTCGCGAGGTAATACGGAGGGATCCACTGGCTGACTGAGTGTCATTGTTTGTACACGAAAGTGCTCCAAGGATGGCAGACTATATTCAAAAGTAATCTGGCCATGCGCAAATGCATAGGAACCAGATGAAAAAAGATGCGCTCCCAAAGCCTGCGTATCCACTAATCGCCCTGGTATAACATCTGCAGGTAGAGTCAGAGATCCAGTAGCATAACTAAAATCGAGATCCGCAACCACAGCCGTCTCATGTAAACCGCCTGGATGAATATCGTTAACAGTTACAGCATTCTCTCCTGCCATAGGTTGATCCGCCCAACCAATCAAAGTGGCTGATGAACCTTCAGTTTCAAAAGAAGAGTTGGTACAATGCGCAGCAGTAAGCATGAACGCAAGCAAACTTAGATGCCGTTGCTTTGCGCTCAGTGACTGGCCGGCGCTTCGAACAAAGAGGTGGTCGTACTCGGTAATTATGCCAGCTTCGCCGTTCACCACCTGCTTCACCAGTGATCCGCACGCCGCCTGACCTCCATTCGTTGAGGACGCAGTTAGCGAGAGTGTAACCCTGCCTGTCTGACCCGCAGCCATGTTACCAATGCGCAAAATACTATGTGGCATCAGTAAATACACATCACTAAGCGCAGTTGGCAGCGTATTGGTCAAGGTTCCAGATATCATTCCCTCACTAAGCACAAGATGAGAAATAATGCCCCCTGGTATTGATATATCCTGCTCAGCCTGGAATGCACCTAAAAACCTGATATTCGTATCGGATACTTTCACCTGTGTTGTCTCTGGGATTGCAGTGATAGCAGCTTGTTCCGATTGTTGATTAGCATCAACATACGGTTGCACAAGGGACCCACCAGGAAGTTGTACCTGAATTGTGCTGTTAGCAGACACAAAAGGGGTATAGACACCATGGTACGTTGTGCTATGGGCAACCGGACTACCAGCAGTGAGCTGGATGACTGAAAAACTGTTGCTGAAAATGGAGGCTCGTTCTTGATAAAAAGCGACAGCATAGTTAAGCAATGTGAAAATGACGATAGTTCCCAGGATGATACGCCAGTTCCATTGCCGCCGCTTCGTCCTGTGTACGATGAGCCAGCGAATAGGCCCAAGCATCAAAAGATAGCCAAAGAACAAGAAGAGCAGTAACCATGGTGCAGGAGATGGATTGGAAAACAACAAGTGTTGCAATTTCGCCAGATAGAATGGCATGCCCCCGCTCAGACCTTGCGATGGATCACTCAGTAGAAGCTGCGCGCCAAGCGAACGAATAATCAAACTTCTCCAGAGAACTGTTGCGCCTGGCCAATGAACGACGGGTTCAAGAGTAGGATCATAGGCGAGATAATAGATAAGACCTTGCCCCGATTGTGCCTGAACAAGCAGCGGTGCATCACCAGCGGACACAATAGTTCTTGCACCCGCCAAAACCATTGCACTACTTACAGGAATCGGCACCTGAAGCGTATCAGAAATCGTGATTCCTGAACTGGCTGATGTTGAGATACCGGCAGGTATGAGACGTGTGCCTGCTGGCAAGGCGCTTGTTCCATGAATGTTGGCAGGCAGTAAGTTAGCAGGCAAGGCGCTTAATGTTTGCTGCCAGTGTGGACCGCCAACTTCAATCAGTGACCCTCCTTGCTGCACCCAGAGATATAAGGCCCGCAACTGTTCATGAGAAAGACGGCTGGTCTGAAAAGTATCCAGTACGATCAGATTGAAGTTGGCCAATACAGCTTCCATGGAGGGCATGTTCTGCGCGTTGAGGTACTGCACCAGCACCGAATCGCTCGAGTTTGGTAGCACAACATTTCTAAGCGCATCGAAGCCGTTCACCTGATCTGAGAGCAGACCTACGAATACATTCTCCGGAAAAAGCTGGTGCAGCAAGACACTTTGTGACTGGATCACCTTCCCGTAACTATCAAGCAACTGTGCAATAATACTCACAGTGGTAGATTGAACAGTTATGGGAAGATACAAAGTTACCTGTTTCCGAGTTCCACGCGGCACCGTAACGGGCTGCTGGTATATCGAGGAAGGAACCATCGAAAACGTGTCTTGCTGTACAAGACCTTCTGGATTACTCGTCGTAAGCACACCATTGAAGTCAGGTCCATTATTGTGCAAGGTAATGTGAAGAGGAACCCAGGCTCCCACGCGAAAATACGTGCCAAAACCCGCACTGACCTGCAAAGTTGGACTGCTCGCAGGTACCATAGAAAATGCTGATGGCCTTGTTGAAAAGAACGAAAAGGTTATAGTAAGCAACATTGCAAGGAAAAGAGCGAGCACCCCACGCCACCTCCAGAACGTTACGACTCTACTATATACAGCCTTTGCAAACCAATATACGCGTATTGTAGGGGCGGGGTTAACCCTCGCCCGTGCCCCTTGCGCTCGCCCTCGGGTTGGAACGGAGTAATCCCCCTGCTCGCACAGCGAATTTCTGAAATGCACCCAACTTGCTCCTTCTGGTTGCTACGTTTTAAATTGAAAGGGTATGCTTTCTCTTTGTACCATATGCAAGATAGTCACTATACCTTCCTTCGTTCCAACATGTACAGCAACGATGCCACCGCTGAGGCGATAGAAGCGTACGTCGCTCCATCCGACCTCTTCCATGATGGCTTTTAACGTGGTCACATCTGGGAAAGTTGTCAGCGAATTAGGCAGGTAGTTGTATTCTTCGAAGGCCTTGCCGATAATTGTACCGAATAACGGCGCAAGTTTGTAGAAGTAGAGATAAAAGAGGGAGCCGAAAATTTTTCCAGGTGGATGGCTAATTTCCAGGCAGACAACTCGACTACCAGGGCGTACTACACGCAACATCTCACGGAACCCCTGACGAATATCAGTTAAGTTTCGCACTGTGAACGCGGAACAGCAGCCATCAATGCTATTATCAGGTAAATCAATACGTTCCGCATCTCCTACACGCAGGTCAATGCGATCTTCTAAGCCTAAACGAGCAATCTTGATGCGCCCCACTTCAAGCATTTCAGGCGTAATGTCCATACCAATCATGCGCGTTCCAGGTCCAGAGTTGCGAATAACCTCAATCGAGAGATCAGCTGTTCCTGCACCCAGATCGAGTCCGAGTTCGCCAGTACTTAGCGCCAGGTAGCGGGCGGCAAATACACGCCAGCGCCGATCTAGCCCAAAGCTCATCAAGCGATTCATTGGGTCATAGACGCGAGCTATTCTTCCAAAAAGACGTTGCACATAGGGACCCTTGCCGCCTGTTGCGCGGAATTTTTCTTCTAATGAGAGTTTTGCTGTCATAATATAGGCCTCGAAATTGCAGCTACGACAATGCCTAACGCGAGCATCACTCCAAATTGGAGATGTAGCATCGCGGTTCTCTTGATGCCAATGGCAAAGGCTTTGCGGTCAGTCGCAGCTAGGACTGACCGCACATTAGTAAATGCAAGGGGAAAAGTGATCCAGACCACTAGGCTGAAAAATGGCAATATTCTAAGCAGCACAAAAATGGTCACTGCTACATAGCTTCCTATCAGTAGAAAAGCGTGGAAGCGCTGACCAAATAGCTGACCGAAACGCACAGGTAATGTTAGCTTATGAACCGCTTTATCGTCCTGTATATCACGCGTATTATTCATGTTTAGGATAGCTACAACTAAAAAACCGACCGGCACACTAGCAGCGAATGCGAGCCAGGACCAACGCGGAATCTGTACATAGTAAGCCCCCCACGTCATAAGAAACCCCATTGCGATGTAAACCAGGATATCACCCAATCCACGAATAGCAAACTGGAATGGTTTGGCGCTATAGAAATAGGCTATCGCCATACCTGCTAACCCAAACAGAATAATAGCAGGGCCAACTAGATAGATCAGTACAAGGCCGAGTACAGCGGCAATGACAAAGCAACTAATTCCGCCAGCTAGAACCTGAGTAGCCGTCATTTCATGACGAAAAATGACCGTGCTAGCGCCCAGGGATCCTGAGTGATCAAGCCCATAGCGGTAGTCAAAATATTCGTTGAAGTAGTTCGCTGCTATTTGTAAAAACAGGCATGAAAGCAGTGTGACCAGAAAGACTGCAAGATGAAATGTGCCCTCGTACACTGCAACCGCAGTACCAACTAATATAGGGCTTACCGCAGCGGTTAATGAAAAAGGGCGTGCCGTTTTTATCCATACTTTCCAGAAAGCCGATTGGCTTTTCTTCTCTGTTTGTGCCTGCACATTTCCCAGGCTCATTTCATTCTTACCCATATCTTCTCGCTCTTAAAAGGTTGGACAGTGTTTGTTATACATAATAAGCATAGTTCGCCTGAGCTAAAACGTCAAATGGATGGGAACATGGACTTCACATTACACGACCACCCAGGCCTTTAAAGCTACTTTAAAAGCACTAGAATGATTTACCTGAAAACTCTGAAGCATTGTTGTATACTGGGGAAGCTAAGACATTACGACAAGTAGGATTGGAGTTGATTGATGTCCATTCGCATTGATGTATGGTCTGATTTTGTTTGACCCTTTTGCTTTTTAGTAGCCTCCAGTTTGGAGAAGCTTCAAGAGCACTATGATATTGATATCCACTGGCGGTCGTTTGAACTACGACCCGCAGGTTCACCCCCTATACCACCTGAATACCGGAAACGAATAGAGGCGTCGCGTCCGATGTTTGAGAAAAGAGCGCGCGAACAATACGGGCTGGAAATCAACGCCGGGCCGTTCGGTATCGATAGTCGTCCCGCATTAATTGCTGATAAGTATGCAGAGTCGCAAGGAAAAGGCGATGTTTTTCATAAAGCTGTCATGGATGCATACTGGCAACGAGCTCGCTCGATTGACGATAAAATCGTGCTGAAAGAGATCGCGGAGCATGTTGGTCTCAATACTGAGAACTTTGAGGCTATTCTGAACGATCAAACATACAATACCGAGGTATCAGCTGATATCGACCTTGCACGTGGGTACAGGCTGGATGGCGTCCCTGCACTCATTTTTGCTGAAAAGTACCTGGTGATGGGCGCCCAGCCCTATGAAACGTTAAAACAGGTTGTCGAAAAAGTTCAAGAAGAAGAGGGAATGTAGCCGGGCAACCGCGAGGGGAAAATGTAGGGGCGACCCTCGCGGTCGCCCGGTCTCGCCGTCGCCGACCCCTGCAGTCGCCCGGTCTTGCCATCGCACGCTGGCTTAATTAGAATTATTCCTCTTTTTTAGCTGTGACGATGATGCCTTCAATCTCATCGGCTGTAAGAGGTTCGAGATCAATGCGTCCACCTTCTACAGTGAAGAGTAAGATTTTCTTCTGGCCTTGAGGACTTGTTTCGCCATGTATGAAATCGTGGAGAGTCTGAGAGACACTATGTGCAGCCTTTGCTGCTCTCTCTCCACCTTTCGTGATGCCTATAGCGACAAGCGCTGGCGCAGTCGAATCTTTCGGTTCGATTAAGTAGACATCTACATCACGAATGTGTTTCAATTGGCTTTCGAGAATGTGAAGGTGCTCCTCTGAATCGGAGAAGAATTCTATTGTGACGTCTGAAATATCCAATCTTTTTTCCTGCTTCTTTCCTATTTTACATTCATAGAGCTTTGTTTCTTTGAATCCTACCTGGGTATTTTACACGAAGCATATTTGGGTTGCAATACAGATTCATCGTGGGTTCGCTCTCATGCTTCCATTGAAAAGTCGCAGGTCAATGCCTAAACGTTCAAGCATTTCATCATCGAGAGGGGCTTGTGTTTGAGGCGCTATGTAAAGCGTTGAAATTGGTGAAATTTGAGCTTCAGGAAGCTTTGCCAACGGGACATTTTCAATACTTGGATCGAAGATAGGGTATTCAGCCGCCTCATAAACGATAGCAGGATGAGTGGCATCATAGTACTGGCATAAATATTCGGTCAATACATGAAGACCGCGCGTGCCATATGGTTCCAGGCTAAAAGTCGGGTCTCCAATACAGCCGATTTGCCACAGAATCAACGCACATCCTGTATCGAACTTACGTTTGTGGATTAAGAAATCGGTCGCTTCGAAACTCTGGCATCCGGTCCTGGCAGGATCAACACCCAGGTCAGCAAATAGACAGTCTTCTGCGGAAATTCCTGGCAACATCTTTGCGCTGTATCCCTCGATTCGCGCCTGCTTAATCGCTTCATGCGACGGGTAAACAAAGACTCCAGGATGTCCATAAAACGCCGCACATACTCTCAAACCCTTACGAACTTCACAAAGGATGCGTTCGATCATCCCCTCGTAAGCAATCATACGGGACTCGCCCAGTTGATAGCAAGGATAAAGCGACTCGGCTGACGGATTGATGTCTTTGATCCAATCGGCGGTTATAGGATCAGAGACCAGGAACAATACTTTTTCTGCTTGTTTAAGGTGTGCCCGTGCCTCAATCGTCATTTGACCCGCAAATTGTATACCCGTTCCTACGATGGTAAGTGAGCCTGGTTTCAAATGCCCCCCTGACAGATCATTAGGGCTTACGGCCAACAACACTAAAAAAGACGCCAAAATCGAAGTACTCACCGCGTTCGCTCAGTCGTTGCAAATCATTCCTGATTTCCGCTATGTCAACTGCGGATAAAATATCGAGTTGTTGCCCCATTGTGAAAACAAACTCCCAGTAGCCGTCTTCAGGATTAAAGTCGGTAAAATACAACACCATAGGAAACACACGAATATCAGTCAGCCCGCAACGCTGGAATAGACCCGGTAATTGTCTACCAATCCATCCATTGCGGACTACATCACATTTTGCCTTAGTTAGTTTCCTCGCTAATGCATGATTGGTCAGAGAGGTAATCATAGAGTCATAATCGACATCAACAACAACTATGCAACCTCCTGACCGTACAACACGTACCATCTCTGATAGCACCTGCTCAGGATTATCACAATGTTGCAAGACGCGTTCTGCACGACAACCATCGAACGTTGAGTCAGCAATGTCCAGGCAAGAGACATCTCCTAAAACGAATTCGCCTGATAAATCAACCCCTTCAGAGCCCTTTCGCGCGATATCGAGCAATGTTTGGCTTTTGTCAATGCCCACCACTCTCCCATCAGGACCAACTATCTGTGCAAGGGCACGAACATCATCACCAATCCCACATCCTATATCCAGGAGACATTTACCTGCCTGTGCTTCCATCAAAACATAGCTCAGTTTTTTCAGCACTTGAATATCATTGACATCTCGCGATCTCTCGAGGTAGTGCACGATACTTTGTGGATTGAGCGATTGATCTACATCCGCAAAATCCCACTGTTGCTGGCGAGACAAGGCTGGGTTTTGGGTCATCGGGATTTCACCTTTTGGGGAGTCGGCGAGGGCGAACTTTAAGGGGAGACTATCATCGGTAATCGGGCTGGAAGAGACTGACTTGCAGGTATGCCCATGGCATTTTTGAGGTCTGGATCTGCGAGCAGATGCGCGCGGACTCCCAGCACATCTCCAGTTAAAATCATATTTTGTTCAGTAGGAGTCAGACCTGCTTGAGTCATTTCAGCTACAGGATTTTGTTTAAAAGCTTGTAATCGTTGTGGGTTATCACCGAGTGAAAGTAAGAAATTCGTTAAATTTGTCGCCATGGTTTCCTCCTGTGAAGAAATATGCGGTTTCTCAGGGCAATCATGCTACAGATTCCACAGTTGCTAGAATGTCAAATATCGCAGTATTTGCTTTCGAAATAAGTGTACAGTTACTTATATGGTTGTGTCAAGGAAAATACGCACATACTCAAATGAGTTTTCGATCAATGGCATAGCGAGTGGCGGCACTGCGCGAAGAGACCTGGATCTTGCTATAAATCGAGGTGAGATGAGCATTGACAGTTCGACGACTGATCACCAATTGCTCAGCGATCCGTGCATCAGTCAAACCTTGAGCTACCAGACGCAACACTTCCAATTCGCGTGCCGTCAGGTTGTTATCATAAGATGGTCCGGATTGTGCTCCGGCAACGGAGGTTGAATGACTCATAGAGAGGGCGAGCTCCGGCGTGCCTTCAGGTTCAGGTGCCTCCAGTATTTGTTCCAGGGTCATCATGCGACCTTTGGCCCATGCTGCTGCGAATGCCTGTTCGCCTAATCGAGCACGCACACTTCCAACCGTTCGCTCATAGTCATCACGTTCTTTTGGACTCAGTTCTTTGTTGACATCAAACCTTGCCTCTGCAGCGCTATACAAACGAGTAGCATATGTAAGCTGAGCCTTTGCAACAGCAACTCTTGCTAATCCCATGAGTTGCCAGGCAATGAATGTTTCGTTTCCAAGCTCTTTGCCCAATATGAGCCCTTCGGTATAGAGTGCTTTAGCTCGCTCAAAGTCACCCTGAGATAATAAAATAGATCCCAACGTTCCAAGGATCGAGAAAAGAAGAGACTTAGCACCTGTTTCCCGGAGAAGCGTTAGCCCCTCTTCTGCATCTGCTCTGGCTTGCTCAAGGTCGCCCTGATTCCATAATAAGTGCCCTAAATTGTTTAATGCGTGGGCGATTTGGACCTTGTCACCCAGTTCTCGAGCAAATATGAGACTCTCCTGTGTCAGAGCTATCGCCTGCTTCAAATCACCTTCAAGCCATACGATGTACCCTAACGCGAGCAACGAACGCGAAAGCTCCCAGGTGCTGCCTGACTTGCGACACAGCGTGATGCACTCTTTCAGCAATGAAGCCGCTGCCACATGATCACCTTGTCCGAACATGACCCCTCCCAACGTGGACATGGGGCTAACTACTCCGTAATCGTCATCCAACTCCTGGCAGAGCGTCACACTTTCAGTGAGGAGCAAACGTGCCTCTTGTAAATCACCCTGGTCAGCAGCCAATTCTCCTGCTGCACTCAACACTTTGGCTCGCAATACCGTTTGTTCTCCAGCCTCTGGTAGTGCAAGCACAGTTTTCAGCCAGCGCCGTCCCTCGCTCCAGTAACCCCGCATTTGCCAGAACCACCATAACGCTCCACAGAAGCGCAAAGCTTTCTCACTCTCCTCGTGTGTAATCAGCCAGCTCAAAGCAACTCGCAGGTTCAGTTGTTCTCGATCCAATCGTCTCAGCCACAGGAGTTGCTGCACTCCCCTGAGATGTGGCTCGGCTTCCTCTACCAGCGCAAGGTAATAATCTGCATGCGCTTCCCGGACGCGCTCCTCCTCTCCACTCTCGCGCAGGCATTCCAACCCATATTCGCGCACAGTTACCAACATGGAGAAGCGTGGTTCTTCTTCCTCTCGCTCGATCCGCCGCACCAGGCTTTTATCCATGAGTGAAGCGATGCCATCCAATACCGATACGTCATCCTGCGTTTCACGAATCGCGTTGCCCAGGGCCTCCACAGCTTCAAGCGTCCAGCCATGCTCAAAAACAGCAAGCTGCCGGAAGAGTTGCTGTTCATTAGCATCTAACAAATCGTAGCTCCACTTAAGCGTGTTGCGCAGCGTTTGCTGGTGTACTGGCAGTGTCACTGCCCCACCTGTGAGCACCTCGAACCGCCGTGAGAGACGGCTCAGCAGTGCCTGCGGTGGCAGAAGGCGAATGCGAGCCGCCGCCAGCTCGATTGCCAAAGGTAGACCATCCAACTGCACGCAAATCTCCGCAATAGTGCGCGCATTGGATTGCGTTAGCTGAAAGTTAGGATTCACCATCCGGGCACTCTGGACAAAGAGGGCTATGGCCGTAGATTGTCGAATACCTGTATCATTGGGGGACCGCCCGAGATCGGGTAAAGTAAGAGAATCCAACGGATACTCGAATTCAGCCCGAAGCCTCAACACAGTTCGACTGGTAACAATGATCTTAAGTGCAGGGCATGCGGCCAGCAGATCTTCGACGAGAGTGGCCGCCGCCACCAGTTGCTCGAAATTATCAAGGATAAGTAACAGTTGCTTGTCATGTAGAAAAAGCTTTACCTGTTCAAAGATAGACAGATTGCCAACCTGTTGAATGCCGAGTGTCTCCGCAATGATCGATGGGATCAGTGCTGCATCAGAAGTAGAGGCTAACCACGCAAAGCAAACGCCATCAGCAAAGGATGATCGCATGTGCGTCGCTATTTGTAAGGCCAGACGGGTCTTGCCGATACCTCCTATTCCCGCCAACGTTAGCAAACGCACCTCTGGGCATAACAGCATGGCCTCTATCGCAGCAACATCCTGCTCGCGTCCGATAAACGGGGTAAAAGTCGTTGGCACTTTCCATAGCGGTTCTGGCTTGACAACATTGAGCAACCCTTTACCGGCCTCAATTGGTGCGGGAGAAGTGAGTGGAGTTGAAGGAGCCAATGCAGCATCTTGCAAGGCCACCGCAAAATCCTGCACTCTTGTGAAGCGCTGTTCAGGCTCTTTGGCTAGTTCCCGTAGCACTACTTGTTCAATGGCAGGTGCCAGTTCAGGTAGTTGCTCACGCAGAGGTGTAGGAGGCATTGTGAGGTGTTGCATGGCAACTTCGATGAGAGTTCCATGGAAAGGAGATGTACCGCAAAGCCACTCGTAGACAACCACACCCAGGGCATATTGATCACTGGCCGGTTGTGGATGCCCTTGCAACTGCTCTGGAGCCATATAGCGCGAGGTTCCAGCAACAGATTGCGCAATATGATTTGTACTGTACTGGGGTTCCGTACGGGATGCAAAAACAGAGATACCAAAGTCACTGAGTAGTACCTCTGAACGGGTTCCAAGCAACATATTCTCTGGCTTGACATCACGGTGAACGAAACCCTTATCATGAGCAAATTGTAATGCCGAGGCAACTTGCGCAACATAAACAAGAATAGAATCCAGCGGCAAACGCGACCCAGCAGGATGCCGTTCTCGCAGCGACCCATTTGGGGCATAGTCCATTACCAGATAGGGTTGATCATCTTCCACATCAAAATCGAGCACACGCACGATATTAGGATGTGCTAACTGCGTCAACGTCTGGGCTTCCTTCAGGAAAGCAGTTCGCTCTTCATTGGAGAGCGACATGCGCAGGATCTTCAGCGCAGCAAGGCTTTTGAGGTACACATGCTCGCCCAGGTAGATATCGGCAAATCCACCACGACCAAGTAGACGAAGCAACCGATAGTTGCCAAGCTGATGGCCCACCCGGTCGATCATAGTGCCCTCCCTAGAATTTGAAGTCCATTCTAACTGAAGTCCATTCTAACTTCTAATGGAACGACGCTTAACAGATCCTTAAGTATTAGGAATCGCTACTGATGCAGTGAAGAAGTGATAGTAACTTATCATTGCTTTATTCCCCATATTTACTATACTCTACTATGTGGATAACTTCAATACTAACATCCCTTTCAACAGGATAGATAGGGCTCATGCCCCAATGTGGGAGGGTTTTTGTAATGCTCATGCTCTCAATTGCACTTTCTAACTGGCCAGGGCACGACAGATGAATTCAACTTCGTTACCGTCGGGATCATCTATGTACATGGTGCGGCTGGCAAGGACAGGATGGACACCACCGCGAGGTTTGTATCCCGCGGCTACTAATGCTGCGTGCTGGGTATCGAAGGCTTCTTCAGGCAGTTCGAAGGCCATATGGTGCAATTGATAACCAGAGGGTCTGCTCTTAACTTCATCATTTTTGGGCACAAGGACGATCATTTGCGGGATACCAGCATTGCCCTCGCCCGCTTTGAGAAAGACGTTGGGAAGAGTAGGCGGGGAAATTACTTCCAGACCGAGGAGGTCGCGATAGAAGTGAAGCGCCTTCTCTTTATCTGCCGTCCAAAGTACGATTTCTGAGATTCCCACAATATTTTTCATAGGGAAATGCTATCCTTTACTTTTGAGTTTCAAACAAATCAAATTATACTAGCTGCTCCTTTGTTAACGACCCGCTACCTGTATTTTTTCTACGACTGGGATAATCTCAGTAGCAAGTAGGTCAAAGGGTTCCAGGTCGTAGACGTTGGGCATGCTGAAGATGGCCTGGTCAATGCCCATGGCTGCCAGACTTGCGAAATGCTCGATAGCAGCAGCCGGAGACATCGAACCGTTGCGTCCGTCACGGCTAAGTTGGAAAGAATTGAGTGTGGTTTTCTCAATCTCTTCGTATGGGCGACCAATTGACTGGCAATGATCACGCAGGACATCTAGTTTATGCTTAAGTTGGTCATCACCAAGACGAGCGAAGAGGTTACAGCCATCACCATACTGGGCGACCAAACGAAGCGTTTTGCGCTCACCGCTCCCGCCGATGAGTATGGGAGGATGAGGCTTCTGCACAGCCTGTGGTGAATTAAGTGGCCGTGCAAGCTGGTAATGTTTGCCCTCAAAGGGCTTTTCATTGCCAGACCACATCTGATGAGCAATCTGGAGTGTCTCTTCCAGGCGCTCGAAACGTTCAGACACCGATGGGAATGGAACCCCTAATCCGCGATGTTCTTCTTCATTCCAGGCTGCGCCTATACCCAAATAAGCACGCCCATGTGAAAGGACATCCAGGGTTGTGACTGTCTTGACCAGAAGACCTGGATGGCGATAGGTGACACCAGTAACCATTGTACCGAGTTTGATACGGTTAGTATGGCCAGCAGCAAATGCGAGCGCACTATAGCCTTCGAGCATTTCGTTTTCGGCCGGGCCTACGTTCCGAATCTGGAAGAAGTGATCCATTACCCACATGCTGTAGAAACCTGCGCGTTCAGCTCGTTGGGCAATAAGGCCAAAGGTATCGCCGAGGTTTTCCTGGCCATTGGGCCAGGTGAAATTTGGGACTTGTAATCCAAGCCGCATAATGTATGTTTCTCCTAACGTATTGCCGTATGTAGAACCCAGCAGTAACTTACTTTTGCATAGTTAATATACAACGGGAACTATAAGAGGAGCAAGGGCAAATCATGCCAGTCGGTCTAAGTTAAGGAGTCAATGATACTTGCTCCAGGGATGTTCGTCTACCTTCTGTCCATGCCATCTGGAAAGCTTCTTCATCCAGGCTTTCACGGGCGGCGGCCACTGCTTGTATATAATCAGGGCGGTAGATCGGTGGCATAGGAGCTACAATCTCAGCACGGACAGTAGCAGCTATCCCCCATAGCTGCACAGCCCATCTCGCCTCTCCCTGTGCCACCAGCACCTCCCCATATCCTTCCAGGCAGGCAGCAGTAAGTTCCCTGTCGCCTATCGCCCGCAGCAGTTCCCAGCTCTCCTTGTAGCAGGTCTGCGCGGCCTCGCGTTCGCCTCGGTAGGCTAAAATACGAGCTAGAGAGATGAGAGCCACGGCGGTGCCGGAACGTTCTCCCAGCTCCTTGAAGATTGTGAGACTTTCCTCCACCATTGAATGTGCTCTTTCGTCTTCACGCTCAACAAGTAGGATTTCACCCAACAGGATAAGCACGTATCCTATGAGACGTCTATTTCCCACCGCTCGAAAGAGTGTGAGGCTCTCTTCTGCCAGGTCGCGCGCCTTCGCACGATCGCCTCTTGAAAGAAAGAGTGCCAGGGCCTTGTGATAGATGGGATATGCGTTGCTAAACTGCCGCTCCAGTGCTCCATAAGAAGCCAGAGTTTCTTCAATAAGAAATTGCGCTCTAGAGTAGTCGCCTTGTCGAATGGCAATCTGGACTAATGCTTCGCGGGTCCAGGCTGCTCTCTGCAGATCTCCGAGCGTCTGGTAGATATTCAGAGTTTCTTCGAGCAAGCGCCGGGCAATCTTATAATTATTTTTCATCATGGCGAGATTTCCCTGCAACCGCAGGATATTCGCCATCCCAGCTTTGTCTCCGCTTTCGCGGAACAGGATCTGACTCTCTCGTAGGAACGCCTCTGCTCGCGTGTTATCATCCTGCATGAGTGCTAGAAATCCCGCATAATGCAGCGCCTGGGCCCGCAAAGATGGCGTGGCATCCTTGCCGAGGGCCAACGCACGTTCCATAAAGGTTAAACCTTCACCGGTGTATCCACGGATTTCCCAGAATACCATCAGCGCCACACATAATCGGAGCGCCTGTTCCGCTTGTCCTACCTCTATCCCGGTTCCGTCTAACATCCACTCGAGAGCTACCCGCACATTTTCATACTCACGGTCCAACTGATCCAGCCGGTCCACCTGTTCCGCCCCTAAAAGCATAGGAGTAACCTGCTCTACCCATGAGAGAAAGTATTCCGCATGTGCTGTCTGTGTCGCCAGCAGTTCTCCTGCTTCAGATAAGCGCTCCAGACCGTACCCACGTAGTGTCTGTAACAACCAGAAGCGCATCTCACCGTTTTTCCGTTCCTGACGCTGCAGCATGCTTTTATCTACCAGTTCCTCTAACACCTCCAAGATACTCTCATCTATTGTGCCTGCTCCTATGCACACTTGCTCAGCCGCCGCCAACGTTGCCCCATTTGCGAACACTGCCAATCTTCGGAACACACGCTGCTCAGTAGGCCCCAGCAGATCGTAGCTCCAGGCGATAGCTCCCTGCAAAGTCTGCTGGCGTTGAGGAACATCCGGTGCCTTTCCCTGCAAGATCGTCAATCCTTTCTCAAGCTGTGTAAGCAGGACATGCGGGGAGAAGTGTCTCGTGCGAGCGGCTGCCAATTCGATAGCGAGTGGAATACCATCCAGGCGAGTACAAATTCCCGCGACATCTGTAGAATTATCAGGAGTCAGTTGAAAATCTGGCGAAACTGCCTGTGCCCGTTGCAGAAAGAGCGAGACCGAAGTATTTTGTGACAACGCTTGGAGATCGACCAGAAGTTCAGATGCTGGAAGTGGTAATGGGGATACTTCAAATAGTTGCTCTGCCTGAAGATGCAACATCTCACGGCTGGTAACCAGTACCTTTAGCTTCGGGCAGCTAGCCAATAGGTCAGCTATATTCAGTCGAGCTGAAAGAACCTGTTCAAAGTTGTCAAGCACGAGTAGGATTGATAGTCCACGAAGTGTCTCTTTCACTTGCTCAACAAGGGAGCCTCCCTTTTCTTGCTGGACACCAAGCGCCTGGGCAACAGCAGTTATGACCTCATCGGCATCATTGCACTGCTCCAGGGATACAAAGCAGATACCATCCTCGAACTGATCGGTGAAGGCTGTTGCCACTTGCAAAGCCAGGCGCGTTTTTCCAACCCCGGGTGTACCAATCAAGGTGAGCAGACGCACATCTGATCGACGTAGTTGAGCACAAATTGTGGCTATCTCTTGCTCACGACCTACGAACGAAGTTGAGAGGGATGGGATATTATGGAGAGGACGCTGTTGACTCGGGGTTGAAGGAGGCGGGAATTCGGCTGGTAAACCTGGAATCACTAGTTGGAAGAGTCTAGTAATTCCAGCAATATCTTTGAGACGGTATTCCCCGAGACCTCTCAGGCTTAGTTCCTCAGGCAGTTCGGTGACAACCAGTTCGTATGTTGCCTGGGAGAGCAGCACCTGCGTTCCATGTGCCGCACTCATTATACGCGCAGCCCGATGGACATCCATGCCAACATATCCCTCATCTGTAGATTGCAGCTCACCGGTATGGATTCCCATCCGAACGCGGACAATTGCTCCATCAGGCCAGCGAGCACTTTTCAGCGCTCGTTGAGAGGTGACAGCAGCCAAAATTGCGTCAGTAGCTCGCTCAAATACGACAAAGAAAGCATCGCCCTGGGTATCGATCTCATAACCATGCCACTCTTGAAAAGCTGCACGCAGCAATCTCCGGCACTCTCGCAGCATTTCAGCATAGTTGTTACCGAGTTGCTGTAGCAAAAGTGTGGATCCCTCAATATCGGTGAAGAGCAGCGTCAAAGTACCGGTTGGAAGTTGGCGCACAGCATTTATCCTCGCTACGTATCTTTGAATATAGTATACCTCCCCCTATACAACGGATGATATCATGCGAAAGTTTTGTTATGTTATAATATGTATTGTTCATAGATAAGGTTATAAGGAAACATACCGCTGACAGGTATGGGTTGTGAGAAGGCCGACGTAGCCTTCTGTCATTTGTACACTACTTCTTTCCACATCGTTGTGGAATGCATTACCTCATGATTGATTACCGCTCAATGTGCAATGTAGCACTCCTCCAATGCTGACGATGGTAAAGCGCTGAGAACGAAGATTCCCTGGTGCTGCTAAGTGGGTATAGTGTATGAAATACTCCGTTAAGAATACCAGTAAATATACGTTATTCCTGTGCCTGGAAAGAGCATAACAGGAATACGAAAGGTAAATCATAATGATTGAACGAAAGAAAAGAATTGCCCTTGTGGCACATGATAATAAAAAGCGCGACCTCTTAGAATGGGCCGAATATAACAAAAATCTGCTCGCAATGCATGAACTCTATGCAACGGGAACAACGGGTAAACTGTTAGAACAGCAACTTGGCGTTGAGATTCACAAACTGCAGAGTGGACCGCTGGGTGGCGACCAGCAAATCGGAGCAAAGATTTCAGAGCACGAGATTGACTTATTGATTTTCTTCTGGGATCCGCTAACACAGCAACCACATGATACAGATGTGAAAGCCCTCTTACGTATTGCTGTTGTGTGGAACATTCCGGTTGCCTGCAACCGGGCCTCCGCTGATTTTATGATTTCATCGCCATTAATGTTTGGAGTTTACCAAAGCCAGCGGCCTGATTATGAGGGTTATACTGGGCGTCAGTTAGAAGATATTATTGTATAATGTACCTTCCTGGAATAAAGGAGTTGTAAAGTATGTTATACTAGTTGTATGACGTCAGATGTTGTTGTTTCGCTTATGTGGGAAGAGTGTGTTTCCACCGAACGCAATAAGTTTGTTGGCGTCGATGTGGGAGCATATCGCTTTGAGACTTTATGTAGGAAGCCTGTCTTATCAGACAACGGAGCAAGAGCTTGCTGATCTCTTTGGGCAAGTTGGACAGGTTGTTTCAGCTACTGTGATTACTGATCGTGATTCAGGTCGCAGTAAGGGTTTTGGTTTTGTAGAAATGAGTAACGATGACGAGGCTCGCAAGGCAATTGATCAGTTGAACGGCACTACCCTGGGTAGTCG
>WNGE01001891.1_pt1 | contig 59530 bp, 48 predicted proteins | sample 5400651 | NCBI WGS metagenome assembly WNGE01 (sample SAMN13153370, study PRJNA577476) | soil metagenome | isolation source: 60 cm soil or saprolite under grassland replicate 2 | place: USA:California | collected 2016-06-15 | reverse complement strand
CTGGATGACATGGACAGCCGTTTGGCGGAATTCAAAAAGCGTTACATGGGACAGCTGCCCGGCGATGAAGACAACAATCTGAAAATTCTGATGGGTATGAATTCCCAGCTTGATGCCAACACCCAGACCCTGAATCGGGCACAGCAGGACAAGGCCTATACAGAGTCCATGCTGGCACAGCAGCTCTCCGCGTGGAAGTCCTCGCAGACCTCCACAAACCCGCAAACTCTGCAGCAGCAGTTGGCAACGCTGCAATCACAACTGATCGGTTTACAGGCGCATTACACCGAGGACTATCCGGATGTGCTCAAGACCAAACGCGACATCGCCGAAGTGCAAAAGAAGCTGGATGAGATCAATGCGGCGGCGGCGAATCCGTCCAACGTCGCGAACGAGAAGGAGAACCTTTCCGAACCTCCTGAGATCCGTCAATTGCGAATGCAGATTCACCAGTATGAGCAGCTGATCACACAAGCGACGCGCGACCAGCAAAGACTGCAGGACCAGATCAAGGTATTCCAAGGTCGGGTGGCGCTGAGTCCGGCGATCGAAGAGCAGTACAAGCAGTTAACGCGCGACTACGACACGGCACAGAAGTTTTATGACGACCGGCTTGCCAACAGAAAACAGTCTGAGATGCAGGTTGTAATGGAGCGGGAGCAGCAAGGAGAGCAGATGTCAGTGCTGAACCCGGCTGACCTTCCCGATGCGCCCAGCTTCCCTAACCGGATCGTTTTCGCCGGCGGTGGGCTGGCGGGCGGGTTGGCTTTGGGCTTGGGACTTGCCCTGTGGCTGGAAATGCGCGATACGTCACTGCGCACCGAAACGGATGTACTTGCCGCGCTGGACTTACCAGTACTCTCGCAAGTTCCCTGGGTGGGGGTAGAGGCGGAAACGAAAGACGGAAACCGGAAGCGGAAATCAAGATCGAAGTCCGGATCCGGAGAAGAACAGAAGGAAACTGTCGAGGTCTAGGGCGGAATGTATAAGGATTTTTTTCATCTTCGGGCAAACCCGTTCAACGTAAATCCCGACCCGCGTTATTTGTTTCTTACGCGGCACACGGAGGAGGCGTTGGCCTGCCTCACCTATGGCATTCAGAGCCGCAAAGGCTTTGTCCTGCTGACGGGGGAGGTGGGAACGGGCAAGACTACGCTCATTAATAAGTTGCTTGAATGGTTGCGCGCCCAGCAGGTGCCGACTGCTTTCATCTTTAACTCTCGAATGAACGTGCCGCAATTCCTTGATTACATGATGGCCGATTTCGGTATTCCCTGCGACACTCGGTCGAAAAGCCAAATCTTGCTGAAGCTCTACAACTGGCTGTTGGAGCGCTATCGCGCCGGGGAGACAGCGGTGCTGATCGTGGATGAAGCACAGAATCTGGCCGATGAAGTCCTCGAAGAAATCCGCATGATGACCAATCTGGAGACTTTTACAGAAAAGTTGCTCCAGATCGTTCTGGTTGGTCAAACCGAGCTGGAACAAAAGCTGAAACAGCCCAACTTGCGCCAGTTAAGGCAGCGATTGACGCTGAGGGCGAAGACCCATCCTCTGACACTCGATGAAACCAAATCTTATATCCAGCAGCGCCTGCGGATTGCCGGCTCGAACGGGCAACAGATTTTCGAGGGCGATGCGTTAGGTGCAATTCACCGCTACTCGAGCGGCATCCCGCGTGTGGTGAATCTGATTTGCGAGCACTGTCTGGTCAGCGCCTTTGTGGATCAGCAGAAGGTTGTAGGCACAGGCATTGTGGACGCGGTGGCGCGAGACTTCGACCTCGGGGACAATCACGCGGCCATGCCACCCTTGCCACCGCAAACGCCCGACAAGTTCGACTTGGTGGATGCACTGAAAACCATTTCCAATCTGGCGGAGCGATTGAAAGAGTCGGAACGGGACTCGACTAAGGAAGGAAAACTATGAGCCGAATTCATGAAGCGCTAAGAAGAGCCGAGCAGGAAAGAGCGATGTCGCAGTCGAGCGCGGGAATTGAGACTGCGCCGACGGCGGTATTTGAACCTTCGATCAATGCCGGCATTGTTACGTCCGCTTCCGTTTTGTCCGGGGCCGCTCCGACCATGGCTCTGTCGCCTGAGATCTCGCTCGCTCGTAGCCGCCAGACCAAATGGCACCCTGATCCCAAAACCATGTTGTTCTTCGGAAGTGAAGAACACGCGCCGGGGATGGAGGAATTCCGTACTCTCCGCAGTCGTCTCTATCAAGCTCGTGAAAAGCAGCCGCTGTCGAAGTTGCTGGTGACCAGCGCCTTGCCTAAAGAGGGAAAGTCGTTCACCTCGGCGAACCTAGCTCAGGTGATTGTGAGGCAGCATGGGAAACGGGCGCTGGTGATTGATGGAGACTTGCGCAATCCGCAATTACATGGCCTGCTCGGGGCAGAGCCGGGACCGGGTCTGTGCGAATACCTGCGCTCCGAAATCGACGAGTGCTCGGTCATTCAGCGCGGGCCGATGGAGAACTTGTTTTTCATCCCTGCGGGTCACAACTCCGGTAATCCGGCCGAGCTGGTTGCCAATGGGCGATTGAAGTTCCTTCTCAGTCGTCTGGAACCGATGTTCGACTGGATCATCATTGATTCTCCACCTAGCGTGCTGGTTTCTGACGCTGGCTTACTGGCGAATTATTGTGATGGCGTTCTACTCGTGGTCCGCTCCAACAGCACTCCAGTGGACGCGGCCAAGCGGGCGAGGAAGGAATTCGCCGAGAAGAATGTAGTAGGCGTCGTCCTAAACGGCATCAGCTCCGAGCTGTCGCCTTATTCGCAGTACTACTATCCATCGTACGGGGCTCCCGCCAAGGTCGAGGCGACTAACTGAGGGCAAGAACGTGATCCGGCTCTTCAACGTCTATTACCCGATCCGCACGCTGGTGCTCCTTGGAGGCGAGGCGTTGCTGGTCTGGACTTCCTTTCTGATGGCCGCGATCCTGCGGCATCCGGAAGACTACTACGTAGTGCTCAATTACGAGGGCGGCTATTTTAAGGTTCTAATCGCAACGGTCGCGGTCCTCGTGTTTTCACATCTATTCGATCTCTATGAGCCTGCTCGCTGGAGCGCGCGCGGCGAACTCTATTTTCGTTTGCTGTTGGTTCCGGGAATCCTGGCGCTTGCGCTGGGCGCCTTGGCTTCAGTATTTCCGCGAGTGCTGTTAGGCAACAATGCTGCAGTTCTGGGATTGATGCTTGTGACAGTGACTCTGTTCGGCTGGCGCATGATGTATGCCTGGCTTTCGCAACAGCCCTACTTGCGCGAGAGGGTTTATGTGCTTGGAACTGGAGAACGCGCGCAGCGGCTGGTGAATGGTCTGCGCACGCGGGCGGAACTGGGCATTCAGGTTGCCGGTTGGAGCGGAAATGTAGAAGGCGAATTGACGCGCGAGGCTATTGCTTTACACCTGATGGAACTGATTCGTGAGCACGGCGTCCATCGTGTCATTGTTGCCATGTCGGACCGGCGAGGCACCCTTCCAGTGATGGAAATGCTGCAGTTGCGCTTGAGCGGCATCAAGATTGAAGAAGCAACTTCCTGGCTGGAGAAGATATCCGGCAGGATTGAAGTGGACAATCTTTATCCGAGCTGGCTGATTTTTGCGGAAGGCTTTCGCTTCAGTGCCGGATTCATGCTGCTGCGCCGCATCCTAGCGGTGATAGCGGCTGCGGTGCTTCTTCTGATCGTGCTGCCCATTCTTCCATTCGTTTTTCTTGCCATTAAACTCGATTCCCGTGGCCCAGCATTGTATCGCCAGAAGCGCTTGGGGCTGGGGGGTAAAGTTTTCCATTGTTACAAGTTCCGCACGATGCGCCAGGATGCCGAGGCTGATACGGGAGCCACTTGGGCGTTGGATGATGATCCGCGTATTACCAAGGTCGGAAAATTTCTGCGCACGACACGCCTGGATGAGCTGCCGCAGCTCTGGTGCGTGCTCAAGGGAGACATGAGCTTTGTCGGGCCGCGACCGGAGCGTCCCGAGTTTGTGGAAATGCTGGCTAAGGAAATTCCGTTCTACGCCGTGCGTAACGCAGTGCGGCCTGGCATCACGGGATGGGCGCAGGTGAAGTACAAATACGGTAATACGATTGCCGACGCCAAAGAAAAACTTCAATACGATCTTTACTACATCAAGAACATGTCTCCTGGTCTCGACATGATGATCATGTTCCAGACGATCAAGATTGTGCTGCTCGGCCGGGGTGCGCAATGAGAGGGTGCGCGGCATGAAATTAATTTTCTGGATTTCGGCGGCGGTCCTGGCGTACACGTACTGCGGCTACCCCGCATGGTTGTGGCTGCGCTCGCGCCTGCGCGGTCTTCCCGTGAGTGCCGCGACGTTTACGCCATCGATTTCGATTGCCATGGTCGTCCGTAATGAGGCGGGAGTACTTGAACGCAAGCTGAAGAACTTGCTGGAGCTAGATTATGCCCGCGAACTGAGCGAGATCGTGGTCGTTTCGGACGGTTCTTCCGACGCGACCAACAACATTCTCAACTACCACGCGGCGGATTGCCGGGTGCGAATTGTGTTGAATCCGGAGTCGCGAGGGAAAGCTGCCGGCCTGAATGATGCAATTGCGGCGGCGCGCGGCGAGATTATTGTGTTCACCGACGCACGCCAGCAAATCGAGGCCGGAGCTCTGAGACTGCTTGTGGCGAAATTTTCGGATCCTCAGGTCGGTTGCACGAGCGGCGAATTGATGCTCGGCGATCCCTGCGGTGGTGAAACGGCACGCGGGATGGGTCTCTACTGGCGCATTGAGAAAAAAGTGCGAGAGATGGAGTCTGCGTCGGGTTCGGTGGTTGGCGCCACTGGCGCGCTCTACGCGGTACGGCGAACCCTAGTGGTGCCAGTGCCTGCGGAAACGATTCTGGATGACGTGTACATTCCAATGCATGTGGCGCGTCAAGGGTTCCGCGTGATCTTCGCTCCCGAAGCCCGTGCCTGGGACGTTGCCGACCAGGGCTCCGAGCGTGAATTCTCCAGAAAGGTCCGGACACTGAGCGGCAATTATCAGCTGGTGCAACTAGCGCCCTGGCTACTGACCGCGCAGAATCCGTTGCGCTTCGAATTCATCAGCCACAAATTGCTTCGCCTTGCTGCTCCATTCTTCCTGGTGACCGCATTCGTTTCGACGCTCTTGCTGCAACAGACGCTTTATCGCGCCGCATTAGCTTTGGAAGTAGCGTTCTACACGCTGGGCCTGCTCGCGTTAATGAAACTGGCAAGAGGGCCGTTGGCGCGGACGGCCGATGCGGCCCGTACTTTCATGGTGCTTAACACAGCGGCTATGGTTGCATTCTTAAAATTCGTTTCACGCCGCAAGGTGGCCTGGTCGTCACGACCAGCGGAAAATACTCGAGCAACGGTTGAGGTAGGGTGAGATTTGGCGACTAGCGCAGTGATGAATTCCACGCAGAATGAAAAAAGCCGCTTAAAAGGCGCCGGCATGGCTTTCTTCTGGCTAAGCGCTTTTTATCTCGTCTATTGCGCTCGGCCCGAAGACTGGATGACTGGCATGGGATTTATACCATTGGCCAAGATCACCAGCATAGGCGCCGTACTCGCCTTCTTGTTTGGTTCAGCAAGGGCCAGACGCAAGTTTCGCGAGCTTCCAGTTGAGGCACATTTGCTGCTCGCCATGATTGGGATCCTTTTTCTTTCTTCTATGCTCTCGCCGGTATGGAAGGGCGGGGCCATTTCCAGGACCATGGACTTCGCCAAGGTCTGGGTGATTTGGATACTCACATTTCTGCTGGTGACGGACCTTGCCAAATTTCGGCGAATCGTTTTCATCCAGGCGGCTTCGGTCCCGCTCATCAGTGTTCTTTCCATGGTGAAGGGCCGGCACACAGTGCGACTGGAAGGCGTTCTAGGCGGCATCTATTCGAACTCGAATGACTTGGCGTTTGCCATCGCTTTGTCGTTCCCTTTATGCCTGATGTTTTTCCTGAATGCGGGTAGCCGGTTTCGCAAGATCTTGTGGGCTGCCGCGATGGTGGCGATGGGAGCAGCCCTGATGATGACCGCGTCGCGCGGCGGATTGATTACATTTTTGTGTACGGCAGTCATCTGTCTTTGGCACTTCGGAGTAAAAGGCAAGCGCTTCTATTTGATCGCAGCCACCGCCGTCGCAGGTATCGTCCTCCTTGCTGTAGCAGGAGGTCCGATGATGGACCGTCTAAGCACTTTGTGGGGTGGGAACAAAGGCAGACATCCGTTAGAGGAAATGCGGGCCGAGGCTTCACTTGAGCAGCGCCAATTCGTAATTGATAAGGCAATCGAGGGCATTGAGCACTATCCAATTCTGGGCATTGGCACCCGCAATTTTGAAATCTACTCGACGGTATGGCTCGAAGTCCATATGACGTATTTGCAGATTGCTGTTGAGGGCGGAATTCCTTGCCTAATTCTATTTTTGGTGTTTTTCGCTCGCGGGTTTCTCAATATCAGGAGCCTGCGTAAGCGTAAGAACCTGACTCCGGAATTGAAGCTATTCGTTGGAGCTTTGCATAGCGTACTGGTTGGCTTCATCGTCGGGGCGCTATTTTCGCCGGAGGCCTATCAATTCTTCCCCTTCTTTGCTGTGGCCTATACGTCGGCGTTGCTGGCTTACGTTCAGGGAAAAGATCGCGCTGCTGTTGCCAGTTCGATCCCTCGACTAGAAAAACCGGTTGGCCAACTCTCTCCGACGTTTGTGAAGCAAGCACGAGTGCTGGTCAACCCGTAAACAGGAAATTAATTGATTTGATCATCGAGCACCCATACCGGACCACAGAAGGAAGAAAGGACATAAAGCCGTTCACGGGCGCAAGCTGGGCGGCGCAGTCGGAAGCCTACGCTGAGGCGATAGCTGAACATCTGCATCCGACGGCTCGCTGGCTTGATGCCGGCTGTGGATGGAGATTGCTGGAGGACGACCTGGAGGCAGTTGAAGACTGGCTTGTGGGGCAGTGCGGCACAGTTCTGGGCATGGACATGGTAGTGAGTCATCACCGGAACATTCGGCAGCTTCTGGAGGGCTCCATTAATGCGTTGCCATTTGCAGACGCCAGTCTTGATCTAGTTACGTGCAACATGGTCGTGGAACATTTGGATGACCCAGCCAAAGCGTTCGCGGAGATCGCGCGTTGCTTGACGCCGGGAGGGGCTGTGATTATCAATACGCCAAACTTGTTGAATTACGGAATCATAGCGAATGCCGTCGCCACCAAACTGCTGCCTGAGAATTTGCGTTTGCGCCTGGTCCATACGTCTGATAGCCGAGAACCGGCGGACATTTTCCCTGTGCGCTACAGAGCGAACACGTTGCGACGGCTTGTCCGCTTGCTAAATAAGTGTGGCTTGCAGATCCACAAAGCATCGGGCTTGCGTCAGCAACGGCCCTTCATGCGCAAGGCCGCAACGCTGGAAAAGTTTCTGATGAAGGTGACGCCGAACTCAAGACTACTGGTTTGCGCTTGCAAGCGTGCCTAGAAGGACCAATTTCTCTAAGGAGCCACGGTTTGGAGGTCGTCAAAGCAGTGAATCGCCAAGACGAGAATGCGTAATCCATGCTCTTCGATACTCCCATATTTATTTTCTTCCTCACAGTCGTGGTTGCCGCCTACTGGTGCCTGAAATTCCGCGACCAGAACAAGTTTTTGTTGGTAGCGAGCTATTTTTTCTATGGCTGGTGGGACTGGCGCTTCCTCTGCCTGATGATCGGCTCGACGCTGATTGATTATTTCATCGCGATCAAGATCGGCGATACCGAAGACCATCGTGTTCGCAAGGCGCTGCTGATTCTATCGCTGGTGATTAATTTTTCGATTCTTGGATTTTTCAAGTACTTCAATTTTTTCGCAGACTCTTTGGCTGGCGCGTTGTCGGGTATTGGGATACAAGCTTCGTTGCCGGTCCTGCGAATCATTCTTCCGCCGGGAATTTCGTTTTATACATTTCAGGAAGTCGCCTACATCGTGGACGTCTATCACCGGCGGCTTCCGGCTTCGCGCTCATTTCTCGACTACGGCTTGTTCATCAGCCTTTTCCCGCACCTCATCGCCGGCCCTATTCAGCGCCCTTCGCATCTCTTGCCGCAGGTGCAAAAGCCGCGATCGTGGGATTCGGAGAAGGTATTTTCCGGGCTGCTGCTTATCCTTGAAGGCCTTTTTCGCAAATGTGTGATAGCCGACAATTGTGCGCTCATTGCCAATGCAGCGTTCGGCGGATCGTTCGGTAAGCCCAGTTTGCCCGTTGCGCTGCTCGGCATGTATGCCTTTGCCTGGCAGATCTACGGTGATTTCAGCGGTTATAGCAGCATCGCTCGTGGCTGTGCGCAGCTCATGGGCTTTCATTTCATGGTGAACTTCCGGCAGCCTTATTTCGCCGAGAGCATTCAGGACTTCTGGCGCCGCTGGCACATCAGCCTGAGCACATGGTTGCGGGACTATCTCTATATTCCGTTGGGTGGCAGTCGCCACGGTGAGCGCAAAACCTATCGCAATCTCATGCTTACCATGTTGCTGGGAGGGCTCTGGCACGGGGCCAACTGGACATTTGTGGTATGGGGTGGCTTGCACGGAAGCGGCCTCGCGGGGGAGCGGAAATTCAGGAATGAAGCTGCGGTAGGCGCGGGTACGGTTTGGAAATGGCTGCGGCGGATTTTCATTTTCCATGTTGTCTGTCTGGCATGGATTTTCTTCCGCGCACAATCGCTCTCGGCCGCCTGGGCGATGATCAAGGGATTCGCGACATGGAGCTGGAGGCCCGAGTTCCCGTCGGCGTTTTTCTTTCTGGCGCTGTTCTCATTGCCGCTGTTGCTGCTTGACCTTTATCTGGAGTCTTCTGGGGACGAGTATTGTTTTGCCTCGGCTTCGGTACGCCCGCGGGTTGCATTCGGACTTGCCTGCGCGCTAATCATCGCATTCTTGGGAGCTAATCAGGCCAATGCCTTTATCTATTTCCAATTCTGAAGTCGCGGAAAACCGCACGAGAGCGGCCAGTCGCGGTCCCATGAATGCGGGCAGAGGTATTGCCGCGCTCCTAGGTGGGCTCGTGCTGATCTTCCTCGGATTGGAAGTCTCTTCGCCCGTGATACTTTCGCATCTTAGCCATACTGAGCGGCGCATCGCGATCGAGCTGAAAGCCGCGCAGAAATTGCGGCCCGTCACCAGCGATGGGCGGCCAACAGTCCTGTTCGTGGGGAACTCTTTGCTTTTGGAAGGTGTGCAGACGGACGCCTTACACACGGAGTTGGCTTCGCAATATGATGTCAGCCGGTTTGCGGTCGAGCAGACGCATTATCTGGACTGGTATTTTGGCTTGCGGAAGCTGCTGCAGGAAGGTTCCCGGCCCAGTGTGATCGTGCTCAGCCTCGCCACGGATCAACTAGCTTCGCACTGGACAATGGGTGAGGCATTTGCTCACCGCCAAATGAGCACGCACGATTTTCCGCTGGTCGTGCGGGAGACGAATCTGGATCGAACCATGGCCAGCAGTTACGTGTTGGCCCATTGGAGCAAATGGCTGGCTGACAAGGGTTTCATTCGCCAATGCGTGATGATCTTGACTGTTCCAAAATTCCGTGACCTTGCTGCCCGCATCGCAGACCATGGACCTCACGTGAATGATCCTAAAGAATTAGTCGCAGCGGCGCAGGCGAGACTGCCGCAGCTGGCAGAGCTCAGTCGCGAGTACGGCGTCCGCATCGTTCTGCTGATTCCCCCGACCTTGCACGAAGACCAATCGAGTGAGATTCAGCAGGTCGGAGAGAGAGCGGGGATTCTGGTGTGGGTACTGTCCCCTCCAGGAGAGTTTCCCCGCGATTACTTTATGGACGGTTTTCATTTGAATATGCACGGGGCCGGGATTTTCACGACGCGGCTCTCGCAAGAGCTTCGGACAATGCAGAATATTCAGGCGAACTGCAAAGGCTGCGATCAAAAGCCGGAACGGGATCCGGGCAATAGCCTGCGAATGAGACCAGCTGTGCAGGTTCAACAAGGGAGCCACTGACAGTCTGACGAACCAGGGATTCACGATGAATGACAGTGCCAACAAGAGTGGGATGGGAAATCCGCTGATTCGTAAGTTGAAGTACGCGGCGAGTTGCCTTCCCAGCTATGTCTGGCAGCGCCTTACCAGGCACGCCGTCGGCGGCACTGTGCACCTGATGATCACTGTTGCTGACCATTTCGAGCCGAGCAGTATGCCCGGGTTTCTCGCTGGCTACGCTCCCAGAGATGTTCAGGAGAAGCGGCTCGAGGCCTGGTGCAAGGAATATCCGCGAAAGTTTGATGGATTCAGAGATGCTGAGGGTCAGAGATTTAATCACACCTACTTCTATCCCGCGGAGCAGTACGACAAGGACCTCGTGCAACGACTCGCAGACTTCTGCCACGCAGGTTGGGGAGAAGTTGAAGTTCATTTCCATCACGGCCTGACCGAGCCCACGACGGCTGAGGAAACTGAGAAGCAATTGATCAGCTTCCGCGATGCGTTGGCACACGATCACGGATGCCTTTCGTATGAACAAGGTGATGCCAGTCCTAAATACGCTTTCATCCATGGCAACTTTACCCTCGCAAATTGCGCCAATGGTTTTGCCTGCGGTGTTGACAATGAAATGCAACTGTTGGCGGACACTGGCTGTTACGTTGACATGACTTATCCAACGGCGGTGTTTCATCCTGCACAAATTGCCATGATTAATTCGATCTATGAGTGTGGGTTGCCGCTGGGGCAGAGAGCGCCTCAGCGCCGCGGAAGAAAATTGCGAACTGGACGGCCGGTCGGCACGTTTCCGTTTCTAGTGCAAGGGCCCTGGATGATGGACTTTGACCGCTCGGCACGCAGCGGCTGGGGGCGAATTGAGAACGGTGCATTGACCAAGCCGAATCCGCCATCGTTGCGCCGATTGTCGCTCTGGAAAGAGGCGGGAATTACGATCATGGGAAGGCCGGATTGGATTTTTATTAAGCTGCATACGCACGGAATGGCTCCGGACGACACTGAGACTATGTTAGGAGCGCCTGTCCAGCGGTTCCTGAAGGATTTGATTGAAGGAGCGTCGGACCGCAAGGAGATACTGCACTTCGTTTCCGCGCGCGAGATGGCAAACATCGTTCTGGCCGCTTGCGATGGACGGGAAGGGAATCCTGGTGACTTTCGGGACTACCGGTACAAGCTTGGGCGGGCTCGCGTTTCGAAAGCAGCGCCTGAGACAGCAGGGTTGGCTCTGAGGACATAAAGGACATGTGTGGAATTGCTGGAATCGTAAGCTCAGACCGGACGGAACGGATCGAGGAAGCGCTTGTCCATCAGATGTGCGAAGCGATCGTGCATCGCGGTCCGGACGACGAAGGCCTGCTCGCCCGCAATAACGTCGGCCTGGGAATGCGGCGACTGAGCATCATTGACCTCTCTGGCGGTCATCAGCCGATCTTCAACGAAGACCGTTCGGCGTGGATTATTTTCAACGGTGAAATCTACAACTTTCCGGAACTCCGCCCCGAGCTTGAGGCACACGGCCACCATTTTTCGACGCACACCGACACAGAAATGATCGTCCATCTTTATGAAGAGATGGGCGCGGAGTGCGTGCAGAAATTGCGCGGAATGTTCGCTTTTGCACTTTGGGATGATCGCCGCCAGGCCTTGCTGATCGCCCGCGACCGCCTCGGGAAAAAGCCGCTGCATTACGCGTTGCACAATGGAAAGCTGTATTTCGCATCTGAGATCAAATCCATTCTCACCGTTGCTCCGGAGCTCGCGGAAGTAAACCGTGCGGCACTCATGCAGTACATGTATTTGGGATACGTGCCTGATCCTGCGACGGCATTCTCCAAAATTCACAAACTGCCTCCAGGGCATCTGCTGGAATTCCAGCGCGGCGAGCTGCGTGTGCGCAAATACTGGGACCTCCCGGAATACGGCACTCATCCTCCGATGAGCGAAGAGGAGTGTCTGGAAGAGATGGAAGCCCGGTTGGCCGAAGCGACGCGCATTCGCCTGATTTCGGATGTGCCGCTGGGGGCCTTGTTAAGCGGCGGCACGGATTCCTCGACGATCGTGGCGCTAATGGCGAGAGCGAGCTCAAGACCTGTCAAGACATTCGCTATCGGGTTTCGGCAGGCTGACTTTGATGAATCCCAATATGCACGGGTGGTCGCGCAGAAGTTCGCCACCGAACATCATGAGCTGGTACTCGATCCGGATGTCGTCGCGAGTCTGGAGAAACTCACTTCGTCGCTGGAGGAGCCGTTCAGCGATCCATCCATACTGCCTACTTATTTTGTGTCGTGCCTGGCGCGACAACATGTGACAGTCGCGCTGTCCGGCGATGGCGGCGACGAACTCTTTGCAGGATACACGCGCTATGGCATTCAGCAGCGCAGGCAAGTGGCGGCCTTGATTCCACAAAGCGCATGGCGTTTTTATCGGGAACGTTTGTTTCCGTTGCTGCCGAAAGGAATGCGAGGACGCCAGCTTTCCTACAATCTCTCGCTAGCATGGCAGGAGCGTTATGCTGACGAAGTCTGCCTGATTCCGGCATTCGAGCGCGATATGCCACTCCTATCGCCGGAATTTCGCGCAATCATTGCGCAGAGCGGCGATCCGCAGGAAATCCTGTTGCAATTGTTCGCAAGCGCTCCGGCGAGCGACCCTATTAGCCAAATGCTTTATGTGGACACCAAAACCTATTTGGTTGAGGACATTCTCACGAAAGTGGATCGCATGAGCATGTTGACCTCTCTCGAAGTCCGCGTGCCGATTCTCGACCATTTGTTTGTTGAATGGGTGACGTCGCTCGGACCGGAATGGAAGATGCGCGACGGCAAACAGAAATACATTTTTCGCAAGCTGGCGGAACGACTGGGAGTGCCGAGGGAAGTCCTCTACCGTCCGAAGCGCGGTTTTGCACTGCCACTCGTGCATTGGACCCGCAACGAAATGAAGGAACTGATCCTTGGGGTGCTGCTTGATTCGCGTACGCTGCAACGCGGATACCTCGATCCGAAGGGCGTGCGCCACTTGTTGGATGAGCATATGAGTGGTAAGCGTAATCACTCTGGTCGAGTGTGGCGCTTGCTGCTCTTCGAGCTCTGGCATCGCAACTTCTTGGACAAGTTTGCCGGGGCCGCTTCGTCAGAACCGATCGAAGTGACAGCTTCAGGAGTAGTCGAATAATGGAAGTGGCGGAGGAGATTTCGCGCGACCACAGCGTGATTCGTGACGCTGGTTCGAGGCGATTGCGTGTAGCGATTGTAGCGCCTTCTCTGCAGTACGTCGGAGGACAATCCGTGCAGGCGGACTTGCTGCTTCGATGCTGGAAGGACGACGCGGACGTGCAGGTCAGTTTCATTCCGGTTGATCCGCCGTTTCCTACCGGTCTGCGCTGGGTCAAGCGTGTCCCTCTATTGCGCACTATTGTTCGAACACCGTTCTATTTGGCAGGCCTGTGGCGCGGGCTGCGAGATGCCGACATCGCGCACATCTTCTCGGCTTCCTACACGTCGTTTCTGGTTGCGCCATTTCCAGCCTGGCTGGTTGCGGCCATGCTCGGGAAAAAGACGTTGATCAATTATCACAGTGGAGAGGCACGCAATCACTTAAATGGTTCCTGGTTTGCGCGCACCGTCCTGAAGCGTGTGGGCCGCGTGGTGAGCCCCTCTGGATATTTGGTTGACGTATTTCGCGAATTTAACTTGGCCGCGGAATCTGTTCCAAATATTGTTGACGTCTCTCAGTTCAAGTATCGCGAGCGTGTCCCGCTTCGTCCTCATTTGGTCTGCACACGTGGCTTCCATCCTTATTATTCAATTGACATTGTCATTAAGGCGTTTGCGCAGATCAAGAAGGAATATGCCGACGCACAATTAGATTTGGTTGGTGACGGGTCGCTCGAAGGCGAGATGCGCCGGCTAGTAGCTGACCTCAAGCTGACCGGCGTGAATTTCTGGGGTGTGGCATCTCGGGCGGAGATCGGGCGCTATTACGACCGAGCCGACATTTTCATCAACGCCTCGCGGCTCGACAATATGCCGGTTTCGATCCTCGAGGCTTTTGCCTCAGGTACGCCGGTAATTAGCACCGCCCCCGAGGGAATGCGATATTTGGTGGAGGATGGACGTACCGGGTTGCTCTCTCAGGTCGGCGATCCTAGCGCTCTCGCCGCGAATGTGTTGAGAGTACTGCGCGATCCAGAGTTGGCGCATCGTTTGAGTGCAAATGCAATGGAGGAACTGGGCCGTTATCAGTGGGGCTGTGTGCGAGAGCAGTGGCTGCGGGGTTATCGCGAACTGGTTCCGCGAGCAGTCGCTGTTTCGGGGGAACCTGTCTCGAGTGTCTGAAGAGTTTGACAATGGAATCCACCGTGGAAAATCCGGCGATCGCGAAGAACGCAAAGGTCGTCGTGCGCTCCAAAGCGCCTGTCTTCGTTGTCGGCTGCCCAAGGTCCGGGACCACGGTTCTCTATCACATGCTGCTCTCGGCGGGGGATTTCGCGGTGTATCGGGCTGAGTCGAACGTCTTCAGCGTACTGCAGCCGCGCTTCGGCGACCTCAGTTCCGAGAGCAATCGCCGCGAGCTTCTTCGCTACTGGCTAAAAAGCAAGTTGTTCCAAGTATCAGGACTGGATGCTTCGGCAATTGGCGACAAAATTCTGCGGGAGTGCCATGGCGCAGGCGATTTTCTCCGCCTGGTAATGGAAGAGATTGCCAGCGCACAGGGAGTCAGGCGCTGGGCGGACAGTACCCCTGATCACCTTTTATATATGCGCCAGCTCAAGCGCGAGATCCCAGATGCTTTGTTTGTGCACATTATTCGCGATGGGCGCGACGTGGCACTGTCCTATGCGAAGCAGGGGTGGGCGTACCCATTTCCGTGGGACCGGAATCAGCAGGTTGTAGTTGCCGGGTTGTATTGGGAATGGATTGTCCGCAGAGGGAGAGAATTTGGCGGTGCACTAGGGAGTGATTATTGCGAACTTCACTACGAAGATCTGGTTGAGAAGCCTCGTGAAACCTTGCTCGCCCTGAGTGATTTTGTGGGTCACGACCTTGATTACGATCATATCCAGCGAGTTGGCATCGGCTCAGTCAGGGAACCGAATTCCTCTTTTTCGTCGGGACGCGATTTCCGCCCGGTGGGCCGCTGGGCTGAACAGATGACGCCGAAACAGCTCGCCAATTTCGAAGCCTTGGTGGGCACCTATCTGAAGGAAGTTGGATATCCGCTTGCCACGAATGCCAAGGCAGGTGCGAGGGAAGCCCGATTCCGGGCGACTTATCTTCCCTGGTTCAACCTGCGACATTGGCTGAAGAGCAGCACACCGCTGGGACGCTTATCGTCGATCGAGCGGATGGAAATCAGCGACACGACAGCCCAGTAACGATCACTGTGCTTGCGAGGCGAGCACTGGTTTGTTCTGATCCAAGAACCCTTGTGATTCACCTTCCAAGCAGACACGATGCCAGAGCTCAAGGTTCAGAAGGCGCCAGATTCGATCGTAATGATCGCGATGGCCGCCGCGATGCTCGGCTACTAAGCGCTGAATTGCCTGGCGCTTGAAATATCCGCGCTGCAAGCTTCGCGTTTCGAGTAGTAACTTTTCGATTGCATCCAGACGGGAACCCGTGAGCCATCCGCTCCAGGGGGTTGGAAACCCGAGCTTGGCCCGGTACAAGATGGAATGCGGTAGCAAGTCTGCAGCCGCCTTCTTTAGGATTTGCTTTCCAGTGAGACCTTTCAGTTGTACTTCTTGCGGGACTTGGCTCGCAAACTCTACAAGCACATGATCCAGGAACGGAACGCGGCTTTCAATGGAAGCCGCCATGCTCATGTTGTCTTGCTTCATCAACAATTCGACCAAATACGTTTTGATGTCGGTGTAAAGCAATCGCTGTAGCAGGGGACCTTTGGATTGTTCCCAATATCCGAGTACGTGCGCGTAGGCCGAGCCTCGCGGAAACTTCTGCAGCGCTTCATCGGTCAATAGCTGCAACTGCTGGGCCTCGCTGAACGCCGAAAAGAAATTATCGAAATAGGAGATGCCGGAAGAGGCGTCCGAGCCAAGAAATGTGTGGGCCAATTTGCGGCGAAGTCGGCCGCCGATGAGTAGCGACCCAGCGATGGTCTGGCGCAGACGGGAGCGGAGAAACGCAGGAGTCAGGCCCCGGTAAATTTTGTCCCAAGCCTGGTTCTTGAGGGTGAAAGGGTAGCGGGTGTATCCGCCGAGCGTTTCATCACTGCCTTCGCCAGTCAGCACCACCGTAACGCGTTCACGCGCAAGCCGCGCTACGAAGTACAGCGACACGCTCGACGGCCATGCGACCGGCTCATCTTCATGCCAAATTAATTTCGGAAGTGCATCGAAGAAATCTTCCTCACTCACGAGTACTTCGTGGTGTAGAGAATTCAGATGTGTGGAGACGGTGCGGGCATACGGCAACTCACTGTAGGTTTGTTCGGTGTAACCCACTGAAAAAGTCTCAATCGGTTCGCGCCGCATTTTCGTCATCAGCGCGGCAATAACGCTGGAGTCCACTCCCCCACTTAGAAATACGCCGAGCGGAACATCGCTCATCAGGTGACTGCTGACAGCCTGCTCGAGCCGATACGTCTGAATGTAGTAGCTTTCGTCGCGGACGGTTTCCGTGCTTGAGGTGTCCAGGTCCCAGTACTGTTCGATCTTGAGTTCGCCCCGGTCGTTCACCTCGAGCCAATGCCCCGGCATCAGCTTGAGAATTCCGTTGTAGAAGGTCTCTTCGCCGGACAGGTAGCCGAAAGCCAAATACTCCGGCAGCACTGATACATGGAAATCTGGACGAAATCCGCCGTGCGTCAGAATGACTTTGATTTCCGAGCCAAACAGAAATGAGTCTGAGCTTACACGGTAATACAACGGCTTGATGCCCAAGCGGTCGCGGGCGACGAACAATGTCCCTTTTTCGCGGTCCCAGATGGCGAACGCAAACATACCGCGCAGATGAGTAACGCAATCGCGCCCGTATTCTTCGTAGAGGTGAACAATGGTTTCGGTATCACTATTGGTGCGATAGCGATGGCCGCGCTGTTCTAGTCCCTGGCGCAGTTCGGCATGGTTGTAGATTTCGCCATTGAAGACGATCCAAATTGTGCCGTTTTCATTGCTCAGAGGCTGGTGCCCGCCGGCAACATCAATGATGCTGAGGCGGCGCATTCCGATTGCAGTTGGTCCGTCGGCGTAAACGCCTTCGTCGTCAGGGCCGCGATGGGTCATGACAGAGCACATTCTCCGCACGACGCCGGAATCGGCGCGTGAGTCATGCCCAAATTTCATCAACCCAGCGATGCCACACATGTTTGAGTCTCGTCCGCTAGCTATTGCCTTAAGGGTACAGCAGTTCGGTTGCGAAGCATTTCCTGATCGAAAAACTTGAGTAACTTGGGGTCAGAAGCATTCAAGCCCTCAGCCTTGGTCCATTGCAGCCAACCTGTGGCGCTCTCGGAACGGAAGACCGGCTGTCCATTTGACTCCACAAAGCTTGCGCCAGAAAGAATGAGCAACTCTAATTCGCCGCGTTCGCTGCGAGCAAACAGAAAGTTCGCATCGCTGCGAAAGGAGCCGGAAGTCCAAGCTATGCCCGATCCTCCGAAAATGAAGGTGTCGGTAATTGCCTCGTGTTCGTAGGTGTAAGCGGTTCCTTCTCCTGTGATGGAAAGACGGAACGTTCCTGGCTGATCTGCGGATCCGAGGGGCAACAGCAGGGTCGCGTTTTCTGCAGGAAGCTGGACTCGTGATCGCAATACACCCACAGTGGCCGGTTCTTTATTGCCATATGCGGGCGAAACGAAGCCTTGCTCGATGGCTACATTCCATTGGCCGGGGGCCGCGCTCAAGAGAAGGAGCGATTCACCGTCAGGGTGACGTGCGTTGAATCCTTCTTGAGCCGCTGAAATGTGCAAGCCCGGCGCAAAATGCCAAAGCACTTCCAAATCATGGGCGCTTTTTCCGTCTGCCACATCGCGCACTAGCCAGTATTCGCCAGGTAGATGGAAAATCATTCGCCGATGAACGACGGGATCAGAAAGGCGCGTGTACCCGGTATGGCTCCCAGAGAAGAAATCGAAGCGCGGTGCCGCGATCCATTCCTCCGTCTGAACTTCTGGCAATGAGGCCCACGAGAACGGTCCGTGAATGATCGCCTGATCGAGTCCGTCTACGCAAAGCGTATTGTGGGCAGCCGTTCCGCGAAATTGGTCTCGAGACTGAGCTTCCTGTTCCGGTACGACGTAAACGTACGAACCTGGATCAACCAGCCACGGCCGTCTGTTGATCGAGAGACGCAGGCTCAACGCATCGGCATGTCCATGGCCGCCGCGTCCTGAGCCGTGCGGGCCAGCGTCAATCAACATCTGCATTCCAGGGCTGGCCATCACGTAGAGCCCCCCACTGGGAAATGCTGCGGGAACAGCATTTGAGTGTTGGAGCCCGCTTGTTGCCGCAACCACTTTTTCACCGAAGATCCAGACGGTTTCCTCGGTAACAGGGGTTGAACCACACAAGCTTTGATCCTGGTACAGAGCTGCCCCAAGCGCGAGAGGATCGCTCATATGCTCTGCGCGATTGCGTCGCGGATTGAATACACGTCCGCCGTCATCGTCGCCAAAGCTCTGGGGCACACCGTTGCTTGAGAGCACGCGCAGCACTTCCAGCATTCTCCTCGACTTGGTTGCGCGAAGCTAGAGCGCGTGCATGTAAAAAGAAATCCAGCGCATATACGTGGTAATAGAGCGATTGTTCGAAGTAAACGCCATCGGGCCGGACCTGGCGTTCGGCTTCGGCGAGGACAATTGCCAGGCCTTTCTGTTGCCATCTTCGGGCCGCGGCGATTTGCGGACATAGCGTGCCAATAAAGAAGAGGGCAACGGCTTCTCCGATGAGGTGAGTGTTCGGAGAAAAATAGGTCGAAAGAAAGCGTTCAATGTACTTGCCATTCTGTGCCAGACCGCGCAGAAGGTCCCGATCAAAGGACTCAGGCAACGCAGGTGCCTGCGCCAGCAGATCGCGAAGCCACAGCCATGACAAGCTCCTAAACGCGACCTCCAGGCTGCTACCCCAATTAATTCCCATCGGATAGGGGTTCGCGAGCTGCCATGAATAAAATTGCTGTGAAATGTCGCGGAGGTATCGCTCGTCACCACTGAACGCCCACGCCTTTGCCAAGGTCACCAAATGCTGGTGACGGTTGAGTTCCCATATAACTTTGTGGTCGCCAACTTCGTCGAAATCCAGGAATTGGATTTTGTACCAGGGCTTCAGAGGAGCGCGCTTGCCGTGCACGGCATCCAGGTGCCAATCGATTTCTGCGCCATAGTTCAGGTCGCGATAGCCCAGCAAGGTGAACCGATGCTGCAAAATTTCTTCGGCTTCCCGAATTGTTTCTTCGACAGCCGATGGCAGGTGCTGCTTGAGCAGTGCAATCCGTCCCTGCAACTCGGCAGGTTGAAAAAAGAAGTTGGACTCGGAGGTCGCCTGGCCGAGCGTTTCCCCTTTACCTGGGGAGCGGCCAAGCCGATACAGCGCAAAGTCGGTGCGTTTGGTGAACTCCTGGGACAGCCGGGTTCGAACCTCGTCCCAACTAGTTCGAGCCAAGCGATTCAAGGATTTGCGCACAGGCAGGCTCACTGATTGATCGTATCGTCTTGAGAGGCGCAGGACAAATTACTTCCAGGGACAAAAGCAGAGCTTCGGCGAGCACCGCATCCCCGGTCATGTGACTGTGGTAAGTCGCTGGTAGAATTGTGGTTAATTAGAATTGTTCCTTAGCCTGCTTCCACAAAATCCAGGAGTTTAGCGTGAGTTTATCTATCAGTCTGTTCGGTCTTGGATACGTCGGTTCGGTGAGCGCGGCGTGTTTTGCTCACATGGGTCATAAGGTCACCGGCGTGGACATCAGCAAGACTAAAGTCGAGATGCTCGACGGCGGACGCAGCCCGATTATTGAAGCTCGGATGGATGAGCTGGTCGCCCAGGCCAACAAGTCATGCCGGCTGCACGCTACTACGGATTCAATAGCTGCGGTCCTGGCTTCCGACGTTTCGTTCGTCTGCGTTGGTACGCCTAGCTTGAAAAGCGGCAAGCTGGATTTGAGTTACGTTGAGCACGTCTCCAGCGAGATCGGCACCGCATTGACGCAGAAGAAAGCCTTCCATACTGTGGTTCTGCGCAGCACCGTTCTTCCCGGCACCACCGAAACTGTGATGATTCCCGCCATCGAGAGCACGTGCGGCAAGAAGCATGGCGTGAATTTTGCGGTTTGTTACAACCCCGAATTCATGCGTGAAGGTAGTGCAGTGGGGGATTTTCTCAAGCCGCCATACACGATTTTGGGATCACAGAATCCGGAGCACCTGGTTTCTCTGCGTGAGCTCTACAAAGATGTACCCGCCGCCACTTTTGAGACTTCGATTCGCGTAGCCGAGATGGTGAAGTACGTTTCGAACCTTTATCACGCGGTGAAAGTCGGATTTGCTAATGAAGTTGGAACCCTGTGCAAGCATCTCGGAGTCGAGACCGATCAAGTCACGAAGATCTTCATGTCTGACACGAAGCTCAATATTTCGTCGGCGTACCTCGCGCCGGGATTCGCGTTCGGAGGATCTTGCCTCCCCAAGGACTTGCGCGCGATCACGTATCGCGGAAAGGAACTTGATCTGGAACTTCCGCTGCTCGAATCGCTGATGCCCAGTAACGCTCAGCATGTGGATCGCGCGGTTGAAGCTGTGCTCGGCACCGGCAAGCGCAAAATCGCGATGCTAGGGCTGAGCTTTAAGGCAGGCACGGACGATCTGCGCGAGAGCCCGCAGGTGCAGCTTATCAAGCGGCTTCTCGGCGAAGGCTGTCAAGTGAAAATTTGGGATAAAGATGTTTCCCTGGGACGACTTGCAGGCTCAAATCGTCAATACATTGAAGAAGTCATTCCGCATATCGGTTCATTGCTCTCGGCAGACATGCCTGAAGTTCTGCTGGGAGGAGAAGTGGTCATTGTTGGGACAAAGATTGATAAAGCGGACCTCGGCAAACTACTTGTTCCGGGCCAGATTGTGATCGATTTGGTAAACCTTGATCCGGCGCGACGCCCAGAAGCGAACGCATATCAGGGAATCTGCTGGTAGATTGTCATCTCACGTTCGCCAGCATCTGCTCTAGCTTTTCAAGATCAGCGCCAAGATTCTTGCCATCGGTCCCTGCATGCAGCGCCGGCGAGATTTTCTTGCACTCACCGTTTTTCTCTTTGCATAGCTCGTAAGGCTTGCCTTCAGGACCGCTGAGTTCGCGAATTCCAGCGCTATGCAGATCCTTTGCAGAAATATTGCCGGTAGGCCAGCCTCCGTCCCCAATGAATAAGTTGTGGGTCATTGAAGAATCTGCAAAGCAGTTTTTGAAGACCGACCCCGGCCCCTGTCTTTCAGGTTGAAATGCGCAGTTCGCCGGACCGCCGCCCTGGTTCTCAATGTCAATGTCCGAAGAACCAAGGATGTTGCTCTCAATTTTGAAGTTGGTGAATTGCCCGCGGTTTGTAATTCCGAGGATGGCGCGTGGAACAAGCGCCGTGACGTGCGCAATCTGTACGCTGCGCATTGGAGGCGCGGCTACGAGCAGCTGCGCAAACAGACCTGAACCTGCAAATCCGTTTTGCCGACCTCGAACGCCTGTTGCGACAATGTCGTGAATGCTGTAACGCTCGCCGGCAGTGGACTCTCCGCCCGCATCTGACCGTACGTTGATCAGCGAGAAGACGGCACCGACGTTTTCGATGCGGTTATAGCGAATGGTCACATCCGTGACCGTGCATACGGGGCAGCGGTTTTCCTGATTTTTCGGACTGAGGAGGATGGCGTAACCGTTCTGGCTGAATCCTCCCCAGGAATTTTCAAGGATGTTGCCTTCGAACAAAACGCGTTGAGCATTCTTCAGCTCAAACAGGTTCTTCACGATGAACGGCCGGCCGGAGGCGCCTCCGACAAAGCCAGGTTCTCCGGGCTTCCAGATCAGTGGTTTGAAAAGATGATTGCTGCGAATCTCGATGTCGGTTGGAGTAGCGGTGGCAGGAGTGCCGCCGAACAGGATGTTTTCACCAGAGGCCTCAAGAAAATTGTTTACGACTTTGAATGGGCCGCTGGGCGTGTTGCCACCACCGGTCCCGAGCACCTGTGAATCGGTGCACGACCCTGTTGCGGCGACACAGACGAAGTCCGTAAAAAATGAGTCCACGACCGCGACATGCGACATTGCCGTCAGATAGATGGCGCGGGTGGTTTCATCCCGTCCGGTCCCGTGCATCCAGACACGGTCAAAAATCACATGATCCACAGGCCCATTCTGACGTGCGATTGCGAGTGCGGATACCAACAGCGTGCCCGCGCGCGTGATTTCAAGCCCGATAAAGCGGTAGTGATTTGCGCTGGGTTCAAAGAGCAATGGACCGATGGCCTCCCGCTCGCGAAGTTCGAGCCGCGCCAATACGTTGTGTGTCGCAGCACAATGAAAATCCGGCCTGCCAGGAAGTGACGCAACGCCCGCAAAGCACGGCGTCAGACGTGTTCCTTCCGGCGGGAGTGCTGAGTTCGGCGCGCTGGTGCGGACGATGATCCAATGTGCGTCATCGCAGGATTTCTGCGGGAAGTGAAAGGCGCCAGTGAACACTTCGCCGGATTGCAGCTCAATCGTGTCGCCGCAACCGGCCCTGTTGATAGCAGCCTGCAGGTTGTCTCTCGCATGCACGCTGATGACTTTGCCGGGCGCAGGCGTATCTGCAAGAGCGCTACGCACGTAAACGCGAGGTAATTCCGCCGGACCATCGAATTGCGCTTGTTGAGCGAATGAAGAGGCGCAAACCAGGAGAGTAAGCGAAAGGAGCCGGAAGCAAGTATGAGGCCGCCAAGAAATCTCTGAGAGTGCCCCCATAACCTAAAAGAGCATAGCATGCTGCCGCACTCCTTACGTCTTTTGACAATTCACTGAGCGGGACGTAGGTGACGCCAGATTTAGCGCCTGCCGCACTAGTTCTGTGGTACAAACCTGCGATGCCCGAATCCGGCCAGCCTACGCTTGTCCGTGCCATCGGTCGCTGGAGCCTGGCCGCCCTTACCATCAATTGCATCATCGGAAGTGGAATTTTTGGGCTGCCCTCGCAGCTCTCGGCCTCCCTGGGCAGGGCCAGCCCGTTCGCCTGGATATTTGCTGCCATTGCAACCGCCCTGGTGATGGCGTGCTTCGCCGAAGTTTCCTCTCGATTTGATCAGACAGGCGGCGTCTATCTCTATTCGCGGACAGCCTTCGGCCGTTCAACGGGGATCGCCGTCGCATGGCTCGGCTGGCTGGCGAGACTCACAGCTGCCGCCGCCAACGCCAATCTATTTGTGATTTATCTGGCAGAATTCTGGCCAGGTGCAAAAGCGCCGGCGCCGCGATTGCTAGTCCTTACACTCGTGTTAGGGGCACTCACAATCGTCAACTACATCGGTGTGCAACGAGGAGCAACTCAGAGTAACCTGTTCACCGCCGCCAAGCTGGTTACGTTGGTTGCATTCATCGTTGCAGGATTGTTGTTCCTCGCGCTGAAACACCAGTTGGCGGTCATTGCACTACCTAGCGGCCCTTCTGCGAAATGGTTGCACCCTATTTTGTTGCTGATGTTTGCCTATGGCGGATATGAAACTGCCCTTATGCCGGGAGGAGAGGCCAAGGACCCGAGGCGAGACTATCCCTTCGCGCTGCTCGTGGCGTTGATAACGTGTGCAGTCATATATACGATGACGCAGTTGGTCGTCATTTCGATAGTTCCACAGTTCTTTACAACGGATCGCCCAATGGCGGCCGCTGCGGGATTCATGCTTGGTCCGAAGGGAGCCATGCTTGTTAGCGCGGGAGTTCTCATCTCGTGCTACGGCTATTTGAGCGCAAATATTCTTGGCTTTCCGCGCATTCTGTTTGCCATGTCGGAACAGGGAGACATGCCCGCGTTAATGGCGAGAGTTCATTCTCGATATCGAACGCCACACGTTGCGATCATCGTTTTCGTTGTCTTGCTTTGGGGATTTTCGGTCGCCGGAAGCTTTGACTGGAATTTATTCATATCGGCAATGTCGCGCCTCATATATTACGGTTCGGTGTGTGCCGCACTTCCGGTTCTGCGCCATAAACGCGATGTGCCGGAGGCGAGATTCCACCTGCCAATGGGGAACGTCATTGCGGTGCTTGCAGTGGGCGTCTCTCTGCTACTGTTTCCCAAGTTGGACAAGGCTGGCGCAACCGTCCTGGGAATAGTCGCGGTGCTGGTGGTTGGGAACAGCATGTGGGCGGCGTGGCGCGAGCGAGCTAAAGCAACGTATTGAAGGTGACAGGGTGAGTTTCGGCGACCATCTGCGGACCACTGGCTCCGCCCTAAAGAACTGGGCAGTGGCTCAACTCCAGGATTCGCTGGCCGTCGGAGCACTGTGGTTGGTTGGATTGTATGTTCTGCACATTCCTTGGGCTCCGGTGTGGGCAGTATTGGCGGCACTGCTTCAAATCGTGCCGCATCTCGGACCGATCCTGGGATTGTGCGGCCCATTGCTCACAGCCGCCATCACGTGGAGGGATTGGCAACATCCTGTGGGTGTGCTGATTCTGTATGCAGTCATCGCCGCGCTCGACGGCCTGCTGCTACAGCCGTACATCATGAGGAGGACTGCCAGGGTCCCCGTCTGGGCGTCGATCTTCGCGCCGATCGTCCTCGGAATTCTATGGCCGTTCTGGGGAGTGCTTCTCGCTCCGCCGTTGCTGGCGGTGTTGTATGCATACAAGGCGAGGTACGGGAGGCGTGAGTTGTGAACTGGCGATGGCAGCCACTGAGAGTGGCTACTTCTCAACTCCCCACCCGCCACCTCCCGGCGTTTCTATCCTTACGACATCGCCGCTCTTTGCCTGCAAGCTCGACTTCGCTTGAATTTCTCGACTCTCGTTTCCCGAAGTATGAATCGCAAGTCCGGCTTCGCCCGGCTCTCCTCCCGCCAATCCATAGGGGCGGAATTTTCTACGATCACTCAACAACGTAACCTGGGAGTCTGCCAGCAACTCGATTTCGCGAATCAGTCCATCGCCGCCGTGGAATTTCCCGGCGCCTCCTGAATCTGGGCGATAAGCATATTTCCGCACGCGAAAGGGGTATGCATACTCAAGGGCCTCAACCGGCGTGTTCAGAGAGTTTGTCATGTGCGTGTGCACACCCGAGAGCCCGTCGGCATTGGGACGCGCTCCCATTCCTCCGGCGATGGTTTCGTAGTACGCAAACGGCTTTCCTGTGCGAGGATCGGTGCCGCCGATGGTGAGATTGTTCATGGTTCCGGAGCTTGCGGCGGGAATGCGATCAGGTAGAGCTTGAGCCAGCGCACGCAAGAGAACGTCAACGATTCGTTGCGACGTTTCGACGTTGCCGGCTGCCACTGCGGCTGGCGGAACGGCATTCACGATAGTCCCTGCGGGAGCATGGGCCGTGATGGGCCGCATCAGTCCGGCATTGGCGGGCGCGTCTTCGGGAAGCAAACAGCGGAAAACGTAGTAAATCGCGGAATAGGTAATAGCGAAAACGGCATTCATGCTGCTCGCGACCTGCGGGCTCGATCCGGTGAAATCGACGTGCGCCGAGGTGGCGTCGGGATCGAATGTGATGGAAACATGAATTCTGATTGGCGCGTTGCTGAAACCGTCGTCATCCAGGAAATCTTCTGCCCCGAATGTTCCACGCGGCATTTGCGCGAGTTCAGCCCGCATAAGTCGCTCGGAATAATTGAGCAGCTCGGCACATAACTGCTGCACCTTATCTTGTCCGTGGCGAGCAACAAGTTCCTGCGAACGCATCTCGCCGACGCGGCAAGCGCCGGCTTGCGCGGCCAGATCGCCTTCGCGTTCTTCCGGTGTCCGCACATTATCCAGGATCATCTTCAGAACGGTTGGGTCAGTGTCGCCTTTCCGGACGAGTTTGGTTGGCGGAATGCGAATTCCTTCTTCGTCGATCGTGCGGCACAGTCCCATGGAGCCGGGATATTTTCCGCCGACATCGGCATGGTGGGCCCGCGAAGCAACGTAGAAAACAGGCTTTTTCTCGGGCGGGACAAATACCGACTGCACCATTGTGATGTCCGGCAAGTGCGTTCCGCCTGCGAATGGATCGTTCAGGATGGCAATGTCTCCGGCCTCGAGTGTCAGTGCATCCATCGCAGCCCGTACCGACATCGGCATGGATCCGAGGTGGACGGGCATGTGATCGCCCATAGCGATAGCCTGACCGGAGGAATCGAAAACGGCGCAGGAGTAGTCTCGTCGTTCTTTGATGTTGGGCGAAAACGCCGTGCGGCGAAGGATCGCGCCCATTTCCTCTGCAACTGAGCCGGTTGCGCTCTTGAAAACTGCGAGTTCAAGTGGGTCGAATGTAGCCATAGTTGCCTAGACCTCGATCACAATATTCGAGTACTCGTCCACGTTGGCACTGCATTGCGCAGGGACAACAGTGGTCGCGCTGTACTCATGGACAATGGCCGGCCCCTCGAAGCAGTTTCCGGGTGTGAGTAAATCGCGCTGAAAGACCCGAGCGTCGAGCCATTCGCTGTTAAACATAACGCGCTTTTGTTTCAGGATCGCATGAGTAGAATCGGAGTCCCCGAATGCTTTGCGTGGAAGCGTGATCTCTTCGGAGGCAGCTACCATTCGCAGTCGCACATTGACCACTTCCACTTGCCTGCGCTCATCGGCATGTCCGTATCGTCTGTGATGTGCGGTGTGAAATTCATTTAGCATTTGCGATCCAGCTGTGACGTTGAGTTCATATCCCTGACCTACGTAGCGCAGATCGGCGGATCGGGCCCCGACTCCGGAGAGTTCTTGTTCACGAAACTCGGCAGCGCCTTTGACTTCGAGTTCAGCGAAATGCGGCGCAAGGAGAGCATGAATGGACGGGCGGGACGCCCGTCGCCCCACTGGCAAGCCAACCATTACTGTTCGCGAGTAATCCCGCACCACGTCGGACATCAAAATACCCAGAGCCGAAAGCGCTCCTGGCATTGCCGGCACCAAGACTCGCGGAATGCCCAGCGCGCGGGCCAGGGAACAGGCGTGGAGCGGCCCCGCTCCTCCGAAGCACACCAGCGTGAACTCGCGTGGATCGTGTCCACGTTCCACGGAGATCAAGCGAATCGCCTTTTCCATTTCCGCTTCAGCAACGCGCACAATTCCGGCGGCGAATTCTTCCACCGAAGGAATGGATCCACGTGACTCGTCCAGAAAGCGACGTGTGCGCTGCTCGTCAAGACGCACTGTACCCGCGAGGCTCAACTCTGAATCAAGTCTTCCGAGAACGAGATTTGCGTCCGTAACCGTGGGCTGTTCTCCGCGGCCGTAGCAGATCGGACCAGGATCAGCTCCCGCCGATGCTGGCCCAACATGCAAAATGCCGCCGCGATCGAACCATGCAAGCGATCCGCCGCCGGCACCGACGGTGTGGATGTCGAGCATCGGCACGGAAATTGGGATGTTGGAAATACGGGCCTCGCCGGTGGTACGTGGACCGGCACTGCCGATCAGCGAAACGTCGGTGGAGGTACCTCCCATGTCGAAGGCGATAATGTTTTCAAAGCCGGATAGCTTCGCCACGCGATGTGCACCAATGACCCCGCCTGCAGGACCGGACAGCACCGTGCGTACGGGTTCGTTCGCCGCCAGCTTGCCCGAGATGATTCCGCCGGACGATTGCATTACGTAGAGGGAACCAGCGTGCTCGCTTTGAATTGCCGATTCCAGCCTTTGCACGTACCCGCCGGCTTTCGGCGCAAGGTATGCGTTAACGACGACGGTTGCACCGCGTTCGTACTCGCGAAACTCAGGCAGGATTTCGTGAGAGATGGAAATCGGCACAGTCAAACTGGAGGACATAGACCGTGTGGGTCGGACACTCTTGTCCGACACTTCCTTGGTTACTCCGATGCCCATAGTAGCAAGAAGCGAAGGTGGTGCTGCATGCCTTTGTCGGACAGGAATGTCCGACCCACACAACCCTTCCTGTAGCGTCGCAGCGACCCGTCTTTCATTTTCCGGATTGGCAAATGAGAAGAGTAGGGAAATCGCGATGCTTTCAGCACCGCTGGCTCGGATGTTCTCGCAAAGTTCGTTAAGCTCTTGCTCGCTCGGTGAAGTCAGAATCTGACCCTCCGCACTGACTCGCTCCCCGATGCCGAATCGCAGCTCCGGCAGAACCAGGCACGGCTTGGGCGTTGCCATCCAGCTGTAGAGGTCTTGCCGTGCCTGGCGGCCGATCGCGATAGTGTCCTCGAAACCCTCGGTTGTAACGAACGCGACACGCGCGCCCTTTCGCTCGAGGAGGGCATTGGTGCCAATCGTTGTTCCATGGCGAACTTCGAGGCGATTTGATCCCGCGCGCTCACCGGGGCGGGACTCAGTCCCATCCGACGAAAAGCGCGCCGAATGGGAGCCCTGGAGGGCCGCTCCTGCACCGGCAACGATTCGCCGAATCGCTTCGAGAACCGATCCCGCAGGATCATCCGGTGTCGAGAGGACTTTGAGCACGGCGGGTACGCCATCGTTCAGGTAAACGCAGTCGGTGAATGTGCCCCCGGTGTCAATGGCAATGCGCATGAAATTGTTCACGACTTCTCAAGGAGATTAGAGGCTATCCAAACCCGTGCTGTCTAGCGTTGGTGGTGTACTAGCAAGGTTGCGAGGATCACGGAGGAATGTCTTGGGCCTTGGATCCGAGCTACTCCGACCTTCGCAATTAATTAACACTCCACTTGCAATTCCCTGTGCTACACTCTCCCGCCGAAGGGAGTTTGTCATGGCAAAAACTGTTAGTTGTCGGGATGTTGGAGCTGACTGCGATTTCGTCGCGCGCGGCAATAGTAATGAGGAAATTCTTAGCCAAGTTGAGGAACACGCCCGCACCGCGCACAACATGGGCGAGATTCCTATTGAAATCAGAGAGAAGATCCACGCTGCAATTCGCGACGAAGCAGCGTAACCAATTCAACGCATACTGGTTCCACACGCAAAGTAGCCGGGATACTCATCATGTCCCGGCCTTTTCTCTTTATGCAGCCCGCTTCTGTGTTCCTGAGGTGAGTGCAGCAGTTGCGACCAGCACCGGACGACTGAACTGCTGCCCGGCATCCGCGGTGCGTGATTTCTTTTGCTCTGCCTTTAGATAAGTCTTCCTGAGCTTGGTTGCCAATGCCAGTGCATGCTCATACTTCGACTCGCTGATCCGTTTCAATTCCTGCTGCAGCCGGCAGCCAGACCCGTGATCGAGTACATCAGCGGCAATCGCAATCAGCTCTTCCCAGTCGTGCCATTCGCCGATAGAGTCTTTTACTTCGTCCAGGTCTTTCACAAATTCGGCTTGTCCATTTTTCTCGGCCATTTGCAGCACATAACGAAGCTCCTTCACTTTCAACCGATAGGGATGCAGATTGCTCCGATTCAGTCGAGGCGGGTCGGTGAGCTGTGAAGCAAGTTCTAAGGCACGAGCCCCGGCCTGAGCAGCCGCCTGCTCGGGTTTGCTGTCCTCCATTAGGGCATCCAGCTCGGCGACTTCGCGCTGCAAGGTTCTTTTCAGCACTGCGGACTCCTTGAGCACGGTTGAATGCAGTTTCTTCGCATACTTGTGACGTTGCGCTCCCAAATGCTCCAGTAACTGCACCTCACAGTCTCCCTCACTATTCACTTTGACACTGCAGACATTCGCCGTGAGAACGTCCATATCGCGAATCTTCCCGGCGCGCCTTCGGATTCGCTTTACGCTCTTTAACAGCCGCTGTTCGTCTCCATTTGAGTCAAGTGACAGTGCATGCAACGCGCTCTCCAATTTGCGGGTATTGGTTCGCAGGTCGTGGACCTGCTCAGGCGTCGGTTGCGCGGGCGCCTTCTTGACGAACTTTCTTATCTTCCGAACTGATTTTTGGATGCGATCAACGTCGACTGGCATAGCTCATTTTTGATGTCAATCTTTTGATGTCAATCGGGGAATTGGGTTTCTTCAGATCTTCTATCAAAATCGGCCCTTGATTTTGGTTCCGGGCCATGCAAATGGAGAAAAAGGCCGCGTAGGGTCAGCTTGTGCCTGTGGAGCGGAACTCTTCACGGTCAAGATCGCGGTCGCGCACACCTAACAAATAGAGAATTCCATCTAGGCCGAGGTGTGACAGGGCATGCCTCGCGCTCTTGCGGACTAGCGGCTTCGCGTGGAAAGCGATGCCCATGCCAGCGACGTTCAACATGGGGAGATCGTTCGCGCCGTCTCCGACTGCGACCACTTGATCCAACGAAATGTTTTCCCATTGCGCGATTTGCGCGAGGAGTTGGGCCTTTTTTGCGCCGTCCACAATCTCTTCGGCAACTTCGCCAGTGACCGTACCGTCTACGATTTCGAGTTGGTTCGCGAAAGCGTAATCAATGCCAAGGCGCTTTTGCAGATGCTGGCCGAAGAAGGTGAACCCGCCCGAGAGGATTGCGGTCTTGTAACCGAGCGTCTTGAGAGTTGAAATCAGGCGTTCGGCGCCATCGGCGAGCGGCACCGAATGCAATACTTCTTGGACGCGTTGCTCCGGCAATCCTTGCAGCAGCGATATTCGCCGGGTGAAGCTCTGTTTGAAGTCGAGTTCGCCGCGCATGGCTGCGGCCGTGATTGCAGCGACCTGGTCTCCCACCCCGTGCAATTTGGCCAGTTCGTCAATGACTTCACCCTGAATCAGCGTGGAATCCATGTCAAAGGCGACGATGCGTCGGTTACGGCGATAAATGCTCTCGCGCTGGAATGCGATATCAATCTCGAACTCGTGAGTAAGCTGCATAAGCTCGGCACGCAGCGGGCTTGAAGTGTCAGTGCCCCCGCTGATTTCAAATTCAATGCAAGCATTCGCGGTATTGGTGCCGGTGAGCGACCGCCGGCCTGACAATCTCTCGATGCGGTCAATATTCAGCCCATGACTCGAAATGGCTGCGCTAATCTTCGCCAACTGCCCCGCGGTGATAACGCGGCCAAGAATACTAATAATGAAACGAAATTTGCCTTGCGATCGTACCCAATGTTCGAATGCCTCCTTACTGACAAGCGTGAACTGTATCTTGAGATCGAGATCATGCGCTCGCACGAGCAAATCTTTCTTCAGTTGTGTGAATTCTTCTCCGGAAGGAACCTCGATCAGCATTGCGAGTGCTAATGTCTCATGCACGACGGCCTGGCCGATGTCGAGCACGCGGACGTTACAAGTGGACAATGCCTCGGTTAGAGAGCTTGTAAGCCCGGGCCGGTCGCCTCCCGAAACGTTAATCAGAATGATCTTGTTCATTGGAAGGGAACTCGCAATACAGATTAACAGGCAGGAACGGACGGCAGCGGGAGCACGTTGGCGCACAACCTCACGTGGCAGTGCGCTCTCTAAGTGGCAGGAGGAAACATGCCAGCCAAGAAGAAGTCAAGCGGGCGCCGCTACAGCAAGGGAGCAAGCAAAACAGTAGCGAGTGCAATGCGTCGCAGTAAGAGTGGAACGCTTCGCTCTGGGAAAGGCGGCAAGGGCGGAAAAGTGAAGAGCCGCAAACAGGCGATTGCTATTGGACTATCGGAAGCCCGAAAAAAAGGAGCAAAAGTTCCCCGCAAGTCCAGTTCGAAAGCGGCATAACGTTCCGTGAGGGGAAAGGGGAGCGTCCTCCAAGGGCTCACATCTTCTCGAGCCGGATATCCCCATCGCCGGTGTGTAGTTCGATTGGAATTCCGCCGCCATTGATTTTCCCTCTGAGAGCATGTTCGGACTTAAGTTCCGACGCATCGATCTGAAACGCGATCTTTATATTGCCGTCGCCGGTGCGGGCGCTTAGATCGGCGCGGAAATCGTCGGGCAGGCGTAGACGCACATTACCATCGCCGCTTTGGAAAGTCCAACCAGGTTTGGGTGTCGGTGATTGGCTGACTTCGGCATCGATGTCGCCATCTCCGGTGCGAAGTTCCAGCAAGTCGAAGCGGCCGGTTACGTTGACGTTGCCGTCGTGAGTATTCGCGCGGAGGGAGCCTTCGAGGTCTTGGAGGCGAACGTCCCCGTCGTTGCTCTCAATGTGATGGTTGCCGCGAACGCTCTCCACGCGGATGTTCCCGTCGCCCGTGTGCACCTCAAGATCAGCCTCACGCGGGACGCGAAGTTGCACGTGAATGCTCTGGAAACAGAAACCAAAACAGCCCTTAGTTTTGGTGTGAAGTCTGAGTTCCACTCGATTCTGAGTCCCATTGGCTTCAATTCGCAAGTCATCGTTGATCTTCCAGCCATGGGCAATGACCCTCGCTTCTACTCGCTCACTTGAGCCTACGAGGACCTCGACGTCGCCATCATTGGTATCCACGACGACGGCGGGCGTGCCAGAGACCGGGTAGGTGTGCGCCCACTCCTCGGCGCGGGCCAAGGCCGAAAGCACTAGAAGAATCGCGAATGCAGAGTGTCTGAAATAGCGCACACATCACCTCCGAATAGTGGACGGTAGAAGTACGCGGAGGTAAGCAAGAAAGTTCACTGAGCTTTATTTGGCTCCGCAGGCGCAGCGGGCTTATCGAAAATCTTCGGGTCCACTGCCGGATTGATTTCGATCTTGGTGAACTCGGTGCTGCTCGAATCCTTTCCAGCCTGCCTGTTATCACGGTGGAATGGCAGGTTGAGTCCATCCACCGTTTTCCATTCTGAAAAGGCAGTTTCGGAATCTACCGGGCCCCCTTGACCGAGAGATTTATAGGTCTCTCGTACCAGCCTTCCACTCGCGGGATCCACAAACCAACGCATGCTCACGCCGGGCCCTGAGACGTCTACTATCGCCAGTTCGTCATTTCCGCTCTTCTCTTTGCCGGCGGCCGCGAATGAAAAAGCAGAATCACCCACGTGCTGGCCTAGATAGATCAAGTCACGACGAAGTTGCTCCATGGTTTCGTTCTTACGGGACGAGGGCATGTCCTGCACCTGACCTCCGGCGGCCATGAACCCGGCTTCCGGCGTGGCGATCATCGAAAACGTGCCTTGAGCGGTCTGCAGATCAGCTCTCAGCCGGTCCGGAAAGACGATCGTGCTCTCGACTTGAATGCTGCCGGGAGTGTTTCCAACCTTTTGTGTCAGCGTGAACGCGGACCTAAGCGACTTCACAGTTTTCAGTTTCGCTTCTCCGCCCAATGCTTGCGCAACTTTCGCGGCGAGGGCTAGACCCTCGGGATTCGATTCTTTCTTCTCGCCTTTGTCAGTATCTGAAGATGCTCCTGATTTTTCGCCTGGCGGCGGAGGAATTGTGATGTCCACGTGGCTGACCGGGCCGAGAGTTGAAAGCGGCTTATCGAATTCGGCGGCATTGCCAGCCACCAGAACGGCAAGGTCGTCCTTATGAAGATATTTTGAAACGCGCTTGATCTCGCTGTCGTTTATGGGATTGGTTTTGAGCTTGTCAATTTCCGCGTATAGGCCTTGAATAGCTTCAACCGTGGTGCTGCTCTTCGTTCCTATAACCAGCTGCAGAATGCCGGGGTGGTCAAAGCGAGTGCCGATGCCACCACCAACGCTATAGGCGAGACCCTGCGCGGTTCGAAGACTCTGGATCAACCGGGCTGAGAATCCGCCCCCGAAGGCTTCGTTGAAAACTTCGATTGCGTAATAGTCAGGATTGTCGCGAGTGGTCCCGAGGCCGACCATGTGAATGTTGCTCTGGTTCACGTCCTCCTTTTTCACTTGGTAATAGCCGGGTTTCGCCGATTCAAACTTGATTTCTGGCGCCTTTACCGCGGGGCCTTTGCTCCAATCGCCAAAAGCACTGCGCAACTTGGCTTCCACCTGGGCTGAATCGAAGTCGCCCGCGAATCCGAGAATGACGTTGTTGGGATGGATGGATGTCTGGTGCCAATCGAGCAGATCTTGCCGCGTGACCGCAGCAACGGTCGCGTATTCCGGTACCCGCGCATATGGATTGTGGGCGCCATACGCCAACCTAGTGGACTCACGTGCGGCGATCTGGCCGATGTCGTCGTTGCGGCGTGAAATACCATCGAAAATTTCATTCTTGGCGAGGTCGAGCTTTTCGGCACGGAACTCGGGCTCACGGATCAGTTCGACGAATACTTTGAAGACGTCGTCGAAGTCTTCTTTTAGGCAGGAGAGTGAGACAGTAGTGGAATCGGCATTCGCGCCCGTCTCCACCTTCGCCGCTCGAATCTCAAGATAGTCGTCAAGCTGGTCGCCGGTTTTGGACTTTGTTCCTCCAGTGCGCCAAACTTCGCTGTAGAGCGAGACCAGGCCGGCCTTTTCGGCTGGCTCAGAACGTGTGCCGCCGCGAATGCGCGCGGTTGCGTCAATCGTAGGCAACTCATGGTCTTCCTGCAAAAAGACGACCATGCCATTGGGTAGTTCAATGCGCTTGGGCTCTTGAGGATGGAATGCAGGCAGTTGCGGGATCGGGATACGCTTCCACTCCTGCGCATTGAGAGGATGGCCGGCGAATGTGCCGCAAATGATTAGCAAGATCAAACATAGAGGAGCGCAGAAGAGAAGTTTCTTCATTGGGCACCTCCGCTGCCCGCTGCCGCGGTTTCGATGATGCCAACGGTCCGGTTGGTCGGAACGAAAACCTGGTTGGCAACCCGCCGGATATCGGCTTTGGTCACGGCGTCAATACGGTCCACGGAGCGGAACAGCTCACGCCAGTCGCCGTAGAGAGTTTGAAAAACTGCAAGATTTTGTGCCAGCCCGTCGTTGCTGTCCAGGCTGCGAATCAGATTGGCTTTCGCCCGAGTCTTGACCATCTTCAATTCGTCGTCGCTGATGTCTTCCGTCTTCAGGCGCTCAATTTCCGCGTGGATGACGTCGCCGATCTCTTCCGGCTTGTGACCCGGAACCGGCAAAGCGAAGAAGTAGAAAAGATGAGGGTACTTTACGCCGGGAAACCCGGTGCCGCCTTCTGCTTCGGATGCGATCTTCTTGTCTCGCACCAGGGTCCGGTAGAGGCGGGACGTACGCCCTTCGGAGAGCAAGTCCGCGAGTGTGTCGTACACGGCATCATCCTTGTCGCGAAAGTCAGGACGATGATAGCCCTCGAGATACATAGGTTGTGAGTGCTCGTGCAGGATGACCCGGCGTTCGGAATTCTGAGGAGGCTCGGTTGTGGTCCGCTCATCTGGCTTGGCACGCGAAGGGATATGGCTAAAGTACTTTTCGATGACGGCCATCGTCTGCGCAGGATCAACATCACCGACCACGGCAACGACCATGTTGGAAGGGATGTAGTACGTGTCGAAAAAGTGCTGTGCGTCAGTGGCGGAAAAGCTATCCAGATCCGAGTAGTAGCCGACCCCTGGGCGATGGTAGGGGTGCGCCACGTAAGCCTCGGCAACGAACTGTTCGATGAGACGCCCGATGGGGTTGCTATCGGTGCGCATGCGCCGCTCTTCGGTGACCACATTTCGCTCTTTATAAAATTCGCGAAACACTGGATGCGTATAACGCGAAGACTCAAGATAGGCCCACAGTTCAAGCCGATTAATAGGGAAGGAGTAGAAATACCCGGTGTTGTCCTCGGCGGTGAAGGCGTTGGTACCCTCCGCGCCATTGCGGTCAAGGATTTCGCTGAATTCGTTGGGAACCACGTACTGCTGGGCGGCCTTGATGGAATCCTGCCAGGCCTTCTCAAGCTGCTTCAGTTTTTGCTCGTCACGGCCAACACTCTTGTCGCGCTCGTGAATGTATGCAGCATAAGCATCTTCAACTTTTTGCAGTGCAAGCTTTTCAGCCGCATAGTTCTTGGTGCCGATGGCTTCCGTTCCCTTGAATGCTTCATGCTCGAACATATGCGCCAAGCCGCTCTTACCCATTGGATCCTGGACGGAGCCGGCGTCCACATTCGTGAAGAAGGAGAACACCGGAGCACTGTCGGGACGCTGGCAGACGACGGCAGTGAGTCCGTTGGACAGTTTTTTGACCGTGACACGCTTTTCGAACGATGCGAGGTCTTGAGCTAAACAAGTTGCAGCAAGTGCCACGACCAGGGCAAAGAACTTAAGAGCACGCGACATTGAACCTCCGAGGGAACGAAACTGTGGGGCAATAGTGAAAGACGTGAAAGACGATTTGAAGTGAGCAAGCGGGAGTTTGTCAAACGTCGGCACAGAGTACAGTGAAGAGTGTTGCAGAGTTGCCGATTTTCACCTATAGATGTACGTTTCAATAACGGAAGCTAAGATCCGGCTCGAAGAACTAATCGACCGTGCAATCAAGGGTGAGGAGATCATTATTTGTCGCCGCGGAAAACCAGTCGCCAGACTTGTGGCAATCACAAAGCCGCCTGTCAATCCCCACGATCGCAAGCGCAGCCGCAAGCGCTAGGCGACATCCCATTCACCCTCTCCTTTTCCCCTTCTGCTGCTAATTCCCCGCAATTCTTGCACTTACGTTGACCCAGGTGATACTTTCCGGTAGCTTTTCAAGAATCCCGTCGAGGGAAAAGTGTATCCTTAGAGTATCCAAATTAAAGGACTGACCATTGTCTGACAGCCAGAAAACCCTACTTTTGCTGAAGCCGCGAGGATTTTGTGCCGGAGTGGTGCGCGCGATCGATATCGTCCGCATTGCGCTCGAGGCGTTCGGACCGCCGATCTACGTTCGCAAGGAAATCGTTCACAACCGCTTTGTGGTTGAGGAGCTTACCGGCAAGGGAGCCATTTTCGTTGATTCGGTGGACGAAGTCCCGGAGGGCGAACGCGTGATCTACAGCGCGCACGGGGTCTCCCCGGAGGTTCGCAATGCCAGCAAAAATCGTCGGCTTAGGGTGATTGACGCGACCTGCCCGCTGGTGACCAAGGTCCACGTCGAAGCGGTCAAGTTTGCCAAAGAAGGATATTCACTGATTCTGATCGGGCATCGCGATCACGATGAAGTCATCGGCACTCTCGGTGAAGCCCCATCCGTCACGCAGGTCGTGGGATCGCCCGCGCAAGTGGAAGCATTGAGCGTTCCTGATCCCAATCGCGTGGCGTATCTGACCCAAACCACGCTCAGCCTGGACGAAGCCACCGACATTATCGAGGCACTGAGACGAAAGTTCCCCAACATCAAGGGGCCGCACGCGCAGGACATCTGCTACGCCACCGAGAACCGCCAGGTAGCGGTCAAGCACGTGGCGTCTGATGCTGATTTGCTCCTGGTTGTAGGTTCCGAAAACAGTTCGAACTCGAACCGCCTGGTGGAAGTGGCCCGCAATCTCGGTCGAGCTTCGCACTTGATTGACAGTTGCGGAGACATTCAGCCGGATTGGCTCGAAGGCGTGAAAACTATTGCTTTGACGGCCGGGGCTTCGGCTCCAGAATGTCTCGTGGAAGAAGTGGTTGAGTTCCTGCGGACGAAGGGCTTCAACGATCTTCAGGAAGTGGAAGTGATGCCGGAAAATGTACGTTTCGGTTTGCCTCCTGAGATCGTGGAAGCGATCGCGGCGGCGCCAGCCGTGAGCGTTTCGGCGAATTAAATATGGACGAGTTCTTTCCCACAGTTCCTGACGTGTCCGCGCCGCAGCTCCGCTTTGGAAAAATTGACGATCTCGCCAGCCGAGTAGGGGCTGCGGTTGATTGCGCGCGCAACTGGCTTCTGTCGCAGCAGCACGAAGATGGCTACTGGTGCGGTGAACTCGAAGCCGACACCACACTCGAATCCGACTACATCCTGATGCACACACTTCTGGGTACCGGTAACCAGGAGCGCTTCCGGAAGTGTGCCAACTACATTTTGCGAGGGCAGAACGAGGATGGAGGCTGGCCCATTTACAATGGCGGCCCATCGAATATCAGCGCGTCGGTGAAGGCATATTTTAGCCTGAAGCTGGCGGGTTACAAGCCCGGCCACCCCGCTCTCGAACGCGCGCGGAAGAAAATCCTTGAACTTGGCGGCGTTACCAAGGTCAACACCTTCACCAAGATTTATCTCTGTTTCCTGGGGCAGTACGACTACGACGCAGTTCCCGCGATCCCACCGGAGATCGTCCTTTTTCCCAACTGGTTCTGGTTCAATATTTACGAGATTTCTTCCTGGTCGCGCGCGATTCTGGTCCCCCTCTCCATCGTTTACGCGAAGAAGCCCTTCAAAAAAATTCCCGACGAAATGCGTATTGACGAACTCTTCGTGGGCGGCCGTGACAAATCGCGCATGCGACTTGAGTGGAGCGACAAACTCGTCTCGTGGCGAAACTTCTTTCTTGTGCTCGATCGCTTGGTGCATTGGTTTGAAGCAGTCCACATTCGACCGCTACGCTGGCTCGCTCTCCGCAAAGCCGAGAAGTGGATGCTCGAACGTTTTGAAATGTCTGATGGTTTGGGTGCGATTTACCCCGCCATGCTGAACGCGATTATCGCATTGCGTTGCTTGGGTTATTCGCTCGATGATCCGCAGATGATTCGCGCGCTGGATGAATTCGAAAAGCTGGGAATTGAGGACGAGGACACGTTCCGCATGCAGCCCTGTATGTCTCCGGTATGGGACACGGCTTATGCAATGTTTGCTCTGGGCGAGGCGGACGTGCCGAAGACCGATCCACGCATGGTGAAAGCTGCGGACTGGACATTGCAAAAGCAGGTCCGCAATCCAGGCGACTGGATGGTCAACAACAAGAAGGGCAAACCTGCTGGGTGGTACTTCGAGTTCAATAACGAGTTCTATCCCGATGTGGATGATACGGCGATGGTTGCGATCGGCCTTTCCAAAGTTGAGCACCCGAATGGACGCTATCAGGTTGAGTCTGTGGAGCGCGCGATTGACTGGATTCTTTCCATGCAGTGCAAGAATGGCGGCTTTGCCTCATTCGACAAAGACAACGACCGTATGGTGTTCCAATACATTCCGTTTGCTGACCACAACGCCATGCTCGATCCGCCGACCGTGGACATTACCGGCCGCATTTTGGAAATGTTCGCGACGTACGGTTATGACAAGAACCATCGCGCCGTGAAGAAAGCGTTGAAGTTCATCCGAGATGAGCAGGAGCCCGACGGTTCATGGTTCGGCCGCTGGGGCGTAAATTACATCTACGGCACGGCGCTCGTGCTTCGTGGGCTGGAAGCCATTGGCATTGATCACCACGAGCCTTACGTTCAACAGGCCGCCGAGTGGCTGCGCATGGTGCAGAATCCTGATGGCGGCTGGGGCGAAACTTGCGGCTCCTACGACGATCCCACGACGCGCGGCGTCGGCCCAAGCACTGCGTCACAGACTGCGTGGGCGGTCATGGGCCTCCTTGCAGCCAACGACACTCGCAGCGAATCCGTCGCAAAGGGCATCGCCTATATCCTCAAGACCCAGAAAAAAGACGGCTCCTGGGACGAAGCCTGGTACACCGGCACCGGCTTCCCCCGCGTCTTCTACCTGATGTACCACCTCTACCGGCAGTACTTCCCACTGATCGCGCTGACCACGTACAAGAAGGTGATGTTAGAGAAGAGTTAGGGGCCGGAGTTCAGTCCTTCGTGAAGCGGCAGAGCGAAGTGACCAATGCTGCCATAATCTGTTGGTTCGCGACGACGCCTTACCAGTCCCTTGGCACGCGGTTACCCCTGTTAACTTCGACAACCTGGAAATTGCGTCGTTATCAGTGTAAGTTTCTATTGTGAAATGCGCACTTGCCGCCATTGTAGCAGTGATTCTACTTTTGGCACCTTTCGCCATTCCAGATGGAAAGAAGCCCCTCACATTTCGGGTTACTCTGATGGGCGAGATTGACGACAAAGAAGCAACGGAGGCAGGCTTCCGCACTTCCTTTTTCAATTACGCCCATCTAGGTTTCACCGACTTTGAAGCGTCCGACGGGGAGAAAATCTCCATTTTATCCGGCTATTTTAAAACGGCAAATGAAGCGAACCGATATTTCGACTGGAATTTGAAAGGGTTCTCTAAGGTCACCACGCAGGGGGACAAGGCGGATCACGACGGGAAGACAGTTGGGCGCAGAGCAGAACTTTTGATGAAGTCTAAACAGAAAACGTGGGCGGTGATGTGGACTAACGGACAAACATTTCGCGTGATTTACGCCCCAACTCTTGAGTGTGCGCTGGAAGTTGAGAAGCAATAAGAACCCCCCGCCCTTTCGCCCGATTTTGGCGAAGTGTAGGAACTGTCGGTTTTGAATTTTCCATTCACCATGTTCACCCGTCACAGACTTGGCTCACGTTCTTAAGCTAAGTTGTCTATGTGCCTTGGGGACTCAAGCGCTTTCAACAAACCCGCAATTCCCATTTCATCACCTTCAGCTGCTACAAGCGCAAGCCGAAGTTCGAAATCGCGCAGGCTCGCGACACATTTGAGTCAGGACTGGAGCGCATTCGAACTCAACATCGAATGTGCGTTTACGGTTATGTCGTCATGCCCGAGCACGTGCACCTACTTGTAAGCGAGCCAGAGAATGGCAGCTTGGCGCAAGCTATGCAGTCCCTCAAGCAAGGCGTTGCGAGACGGCTCGCGCTTCGTGCTGAAGAGCCGTTCTGGCTTGAGCGATATTACGACCATAACGTCTGGACGGAGCGGAAATTTATCGAGAAGCTCAAGTACATTCACCGAAATCCGGTTAGACGTGGATTGGTTGCTCGGGCTCAGGACTGGAATTGGAGCAGTTTTCGGCACTATCTGACTGGGGAGGGTGGAGTGGTGGAAATCGAATCTCACTGGACCGCGCGGTCACGCGAGAAAGCCGGGATTCGTCCAACTGTTCGAATTCGGACGAACGAAATCCCCGCCCAAGCGGAGCTTGAACGGGGCACCCCGACTGATTCTATTGCCTCGAAATAACGGTTTTGGCTCGACAAGGGTGCTGTCAGCCTGCGCACCCGCCGCATCGTTCCCCAGTCGTATTGTGGCAATACAGACGCGAGAAAGGCCGGGCTAGCCTCCGCCCGCTGCGTGACATGGTAGGTCAATGAGTGATAACGGTCCGATTGGCATCAGTGAGCGGAAATGGCAAATTTCACGGTAATTTGGGTCTCCGATTCGATCGCCTGTCCCGATGTGTAATAAGGCTTAAAGCGCCATTGCTTGACGGCTTCGCGCGCGGCGGCAAAAAGAATCTCTGGACCGCTTATTGGCTGGAGGCTCTGGATCTTTCCATCTTTGTCGATTGTGGCTACCAACACCACGGCGCCTTCCATCGTCTGCTGTTTCGCTAGTACAGGATCCGCGGCAATTGCATTCCCGGTATTCATGTCGGCAAAGTTACGAGACTCAGGGGTCTCCTCATGCGAGCCAAGATAAATGAAGTCATTCCGGGTGCCAATGATCTGATGCTTGCCATCACTGGATATCACTTCTACCGCGAGTGGCGACCTGATTGCAGATTCGGTAATGCCAGGAGCCAAGGTCAATTGTGTCTCAGACGAAGGGGCAGCGAAGGTGTCGCTGCCATGCTTTGAGATGGTTCGCCGAGAGGAGGCGCCGTTGAGGTGTCCCGATTTTTCTGCAGCCGTATCCGACGTACTCACGCCTGGCTCGCTCTCCGCCTGGCTATTTCCGAACCAGCGATAGTAGATAAAAACCAAAGCGAAGGCCCCGAGTACGGCCAAAGCAACGAGTAGACCGAGACGCCACTTTTCTCTGGCTGCAGGCTCCACGGCAGTTAAGTTGATCTGAGGCTGGTAGCTTTGCGTTGTCATGCGCAACTCCGCTCGGCGCAACGAAAGGCGCCCCTTATTCTACTCCCAAGGCACCCATGCTTTTGGCTGGGGGACTGTGAAGAGGTCAAGCGGTCTCGATCTTTACTCGTATTGCTGCTTTTGACAATCCCTCGAAAGATGTAAATGAGGGGTCCTAGTGCACCGTGATTGTTCCGCCTTGTTTCGTGTAGTGACCCGCCTTGTCCCACACCGTGTAAAGATAGCTATGAGGGCCGGGAGCCAGACGTAACGAGGTATTAAGCGTGGTGGAATGGCTGGTATACGCTGTCGCACCATCAAGATTGAGCACGATGGAGCTGACTCCGACTTTGGAACTGGCCGTGGCGCTGAAAAGGACTGGATTGCTCACAGATTGATTACTTTTAGGTGAAGTGACTTTTAGCGTGGAATATACGGGGAAAGACACGCCTCCACTCAGATGGTTGTGTACTGAAGGCTGGCCGCGCGCCTTCACGAACAGCTTGTAGCTTCCCGCCGGAAGGGCATATCGAGTTAAGTCGAGGGTGCGCGCGCTGGTGGGAAGCACCTGCACCTGCGCTAGATTTTTGCCATCCTTAGAGATGTACACCACAAACATCGATAAAGTAGCAACACTGCCGGCAGTGTTGGGTGAGATCTGCCAATGCAGTTGAGACCCGTTCACTCCCGCGCTGATGCTCAGGCAATTCGCTACTCCGGTTTCCAGGTTCGTAGCTTCTTCGTAATCGTTCCAGGTGACGGCCTGGAACGCGCTGAGTTGATCTATCTGGCTGCCCATCGCGCGGACGTTGGCGTCGAAAGTGTCGATCCACAACTTGCCGCAATGCTCATCGAGGCGGCGGCCCGTTCCCCAGGATGCCGCGGAATCATCAAAGCCTTTGTAGACTGCCCCTAGCGTTACCTGATTCGGATTTCCCAGGGCCGTCGTGTCGAAATCGGTGAGGTATTGCAAGAATTCATCTGTGGGATCCAGCTTGTTTCTCCCGACCCAGGCAAACGCGCCATCTGCCATGACGCCGAATTCCGTTTGTGCAAGCGGGCCCCGCTGAAGGATCAGGGGATTGCCATTGATCGAGGCGCGCACCGTTTTCCAATCAACGAAAATTACGTCATCCGGAAACAAGATCGCTGAAGGATCCGCGTAGTTCCAATTCACATCAAAGGTCGTAAGCAAAGGGCGGCCATTGATACGAATGTAGTGACTGTTGCCAAAGTAGTGCGCGGCCACATAATTAAAGTCGCTGATCAGGGCTTTCTGTGCGCACGCCGAGGTCTTGCACGGATCGAGCGTGAGTGAATTGTGGTCCTCTTGTATGGCCAATTGGAAGCCAGGAAATTTGGCAACTTCCTGAAGCCATACCTGCGCAGCTTTCTCTTGCCACGAGTTTGGTCCATACCAGTCCAGTATGGCTCCATTCATGCCGCGGCTGATTATGTCCTTGATCTGGCGGTCAACCTGCGCTGGATCGGCGGCGCTATAACCAACGTTAATATGTTTGCCACTGCCGCTTCCCCAGAACAACACCACGCTGGCATAGATCTTTCCATGAAATCCGGGCAGCAGTTGCGAAAGCGGCAATTTACTAACGTTGCCAATGGTCGTGCCCACGCTGGGATTGCTGTACGTCCCCGAAGCAGAAGTATTGTTGACTGTTTCTTGGCTGACCGTGGTTACCGGCGTTAGGTTAACTGGAAACTGGGCGAAGAGCGGACTGCATGAGGCCGCACCGACCAAAATGACAGATATCCAATAAAGACGTTGCACTCTTTACTCCTACCAAATCCGGCTCTACCTCAGGTCTCAGCGCCCCAGATCCGCCTTTTAAGAGTTCACGGCACAGAGTTTTGCCATAATACCTACTTGTGCCCGCAGACGGACAAAACATGCATCCCCGAGATGGACGGGTACCATGCTAGTTCAAAGATGCTGGGATTACCTATAAGGCGTTCTCCCTAGGTGGCCCACCTGATCTACTTAGTTCTTCTCATTTCGAGTTGAGGAAATTTCACTGCATGGGTGGCCTAGATCTTGGCGGAAGAAGGCTTATTTCCTGTGGGCGTCGTAGCGAACCGCAGTTGCCCGCGGTATCTACGGGGAGGTGGAAGGCTACGCAGCTCCGAACGGTGAATGAGCGCTAGGAACCGGCTAGTGATTGATTCCACTTCACCCAATTAGCCCCTGTATTCCGCGTAACCAGATAAGGGTGTTGTCAGCCTGCGCACCCGCCGCATGGTTGTCCAGTCGTACTCGTAAGCCGTCCCACAGATGACACAAACCTGATAGTCCTGTCCGTGAGCGCTGTGTGGCCAGGAGAAGCGATGCGGGCAAAGCTTCTGGAGGAAGAGGGAAAGAAATCTTGCCATAGTTTTTCGGCTCCGCGATCAGCTCATCAATGCAGTCCAGAGGAGTTGACGATGCGGCGAAAACTCTCGATTTTTACTGCATTGCTGCGACATTAGCACAGAACATTCACGGAACGGCTCACACCGTAGTCCAATCAGCGGCAGGATAATGGTCAATATGATCTCGGAAGGGGCCTTGGCTGGCGGGCGTACCCCGTACAACTTCGAACCGTTCGCACAAGAATACATTCTCAGGACGCGCGATCGCGAATCTGAACGAGTTCGTTGGGTGTCTCGTTCTTGGCCTGTTTCGCCCATCTGGTTGGCTTCCCAGCGGCATCGCGAAAGCGATTCAGGAATGACCCTGCCAGAACCGATCCTTTCACAAGGTGTTCGACACTCAGCGGACCCGCAATCTTGACCGCTTGAGCAGAGTGCAGGCCTACAGAAACGACACAGCCGCACTGCGTACAGTCTGGCGTTCCCCCGAAAATGCAGGGTTCAACGCGCGATGTAAGGTCGGCCGAGTAGTTGGTTGACATCTTCGCGAACAGACATTCTTGTGGATTCTTTGGTGGGTTCAACATCGCTTGCGCGATGCCCGGGCTCATAAGGAACTTGGGATAGCGTTCGCGCAGGGGCGGCAACACTCGAGCCAGCAATGCACGGTCTTCCGGCGACAACATCTCCGGTGTTTTTTCGCCCTGTTGAGGAGTGTATAGGCTGACCCAGATACGATTTACCTCGGGCCGCGCGCTCCAAAACGATACGTACTCCTCGAGGTATTCCTTACGCTGCACCATTGGCCGGGTGATAGTCCAATGGATATTCACTTCGCGGCCGCGGATGTTCTCCAGGATGCGCGCATAGGTTGCAGGCTTGCGGCGTTCATCGTGATGTTCGGGAAGTCCGTCAACCGACACCGCTACCCGGCTTCGCGGCAAACCGATCCACTCCTTTGGGATCGGAATTACTCCACTGGTCACGACCAATGTGAATACCCGGCGTTGGCTCAGTTCGGGCAGGATGCGGCTGAGTTCGCGATGCCTGACAAGGGGTTCGCCGCCGACCAGTGAAACGTGGAGAGGGCGATGTTTTTCCACAAGATCCAGGACTCCTGTTACCAGCGCATCGCCGCGCAGGTCCGAGAGTTCACGCAACGTGCGCTCGCCCCCAAGATGAGTGTCACCGTAGGCATAGCAGCCTGGGCAGCTCAGAGGGCACTCGCGGGTGACCTCGATGGAGAGCATCGGGGCCCTGCCAGTCAAAATACGACCCCAGCTGGCCATCAGCTCACCTAGTGTTAGTCCCGGGCGCGATTTTGTAGCCATAACTAGTTCGATGAGCTGGGAGAGGAGAAAGAAACAACACAGGCCTGTGATTTTCCGGGTGTGCCATTGACGGCTTCGCAGGGCAGCACGAATCCGGGGGTGCGGGCACCAGCATTCGCTCTCGGTGTACTCTGAGGACGGATGCTCGCATTCGTTACCGGAGCGACGGGATTTCTCGGCAGCCACGTTGCTCGCGCGCTAGCTGACAACGGCGCTGATCTCCGCTTACTCGTGCGCCAGAGCAGCAATACCAAGAACATTCAGGATCTCAAAGCCGAGCTCGTCACCGGAGATCTCCGCGATCCGGTCTCTCTGGAGAAGGGAATTGCCGGGTGCGACGTTGTCTTCCACGTCGCCGCGGATTATCGCCTATGGGTGCGCGATCCCGAGGAAATGTATCGCGTCAACGTCGAAGGCACCCGGGCGATTCTTGAAACTGCGCGCAAGAATAAAGCTCGACGGGTGGTTTACACGTCCAGTGTTGCAACCATGGGATTTACATCCAACGGGCAGCCTGCAGACGAGAATTCCACGGTTTCTCTCGGTAAGATGATCGGGCCTTACAAGCGCTCGAAATTTATGGCCGAGCAGGTTGCGATCGAGGCAGCACGTAGCGGGCAAAACATCGTAGTCGTTAACCCTTCAACGCCGGTAGGTGAGCGTGACATCAAACCCACACCATCAGGACGCATCGTCGTGGATTTTCTAAAGAAGAAATTCCCCGCGTATGTGGACACCGGACTGAATCTTGTGGATGCGACCGAATGTGCGCGCGGTCACATTGCCGCATTAGAAAGAGGAAGGAGCGGAGAGCGCTACATCCTGGGCGGGGAAAACCTGACACTGAAACAGATTCTCGACAAGCTGGCGGCTATAACGGGGCTGCCGTCGCCCAGCATCCGCGTGCCATACGTCATGGCACTTGCAACCGGCGTCGTTGATGAGATTGTTACAGGCCGCATTCGCGGGCGCGAGCCCCGCGCGACGATTGATGCCGTTCGCATGGGAAGAAAGAAAATGTTCGTGTCTTCCGCCAAAGCAGAGCGAGAGTTAGGCTGGAAATGCGTTCCCGTGAATGACGCGCTGGGGCGCGCGGTAGAGTGGTTCAGAGCGAATCGTTACGCGTAAGGGAAATCTGTCCATGCTCACGTAGGGGTGGGTGCCCTCACCCGCCCAGCCGTGCCGTGCGCGGCAATTGGCGAGCGAGGCTCGCCCGCCGGACGAGGGCGTCCGAGCCTACGTGTTCATTTCCAGTTTCTCGACTCCGCAGGATTGTCTGCTAGCGGACAGTCCTGCTACGCTCGAAATGACATCTCTTAAGTTGGATATTTATTCCCAAAATCGCAATCGTCGCCGCTCTCGAACGTGAACTAGCGCCTCTGGTTAAGAACTGGCGTTCGAACAAGCTGACCCACGAAGGCCGAGACTTCACCTTCTACGAAGCCGAATACGCTGTCGTGGTGTGTGGCGGGATCGGCGCCGAGGCGGCTCGCCGAGCGGCTGATGCGGTAATCGTAAAGTATTCTCCCCATCTCGTCATCTCTGCCGGCGTTGCGGGCGCGTTGGTTTCAGATCTCCACGTCGGCGACACGATTTTCCCTGTCGCAGTCATCGACACGCAGGATGGGAGCCGTCACGAGACAGGGATTCAGAGCGCTCCGATGGGCGAGAGCAGCCTGGGACGAACAGTGCTTGCGACATATCCGGAAATGGCTAGCTCGGCACAGAAGCAGCAACTCGCAAAGTCATACGGCGCGCATGCGGTCGATATGGAAGCCGCCGCCGTCGCGCACGCCGCGGAGAAATATGTTCTGCCATTTATCGCAGTTAAAGCGATCTCCGACGACCTGAGCTTCGAACTTCCCGAGATGAACCACTTCATTCGCAATGGCCAATTTCAGACCAGGAACTTCGTTTTCCACGTCGCGGTTCGACCCTGGCTTTGGTTGCGCGTTCTGCGCCTAGCACGTAACACGCGGCTGGCGTCCGAGAATCTGTGTGCCTGGCTGCGCGAAAGCGCGCTGACCAATACAATAGTTCCAGGGACTCAGGTTAAGTAGGAGTTGGCGGGCGAGGGCGCCCGCCCCACACCGCCGAATGGCTATTGCCCAAGAACTGACTTCAAATCAAGTCGCGGAAAAAATTCCCTCAACTATGCTGGCCGCGGTTTACCGCGGCGTGAATGACGTTCGCCTTGAAACTGTTGCGGTTCCCGAGATCGCCGCGGGCGAAATCCTGGTTAAAGTGCATACCTGCGGTATTTGCGGGACCGATCTTAAGAAAATTGCGACAGGTTCGCATTCCGCCCCGCGAATCTTCGGCCACGAAACGTCAGGAACCGTTGCCGCAGTTGGTTCGCAAGTAAGGGCGTTTAGAGCCGGCGACCGCGTCATGGTCTTCCACCACATTCCCTGCGGTGAATGTTATTACTGTCGCCACAAAACTTTTGCTCAATGCGAAACGTACAAGAAGGTGGGATGCACGGCCGGGTTCGAACCCTCAGGGGGCGGCTTTGCCGAATACGTCCGCGTGATGGACTGGATCGTTCAGAACGGAACGGTTCGGATCCCTGAAGGAACATCGTTTGAGCAGGCCAGTTTCGTCGAGCCCGTAAATACCTGCATGAAGGGCATCGAACGCCTGACTCTGGAATCTGGCGAAACGGTTCTAGTAATCGGTCAGGGGCCGATCGGTATCATATTGAGTGCATTGGCCAAACGAGCAGGCACTACCGTAATCACTTCCGATTTGTATGAGCAGAGGCTTACAATATCTAAAACGTTCGGACTCGACAACGCAATCAATGCCTCGCGTTCCGAAGTAGTTGCGGAAGTGCGACGGCAGACCGAAGGGCGCGGCGCCGATGCTGCCATTTTGGCGGTCGGAAGCAACGGCTTGATACGGACAGCCATGGATAGTGTTCGTCCTGGAGGCCGAGTTTTATTGTTTGCGCAGACGCAACACGGTGATGCAGTTTTCGATCCGGCAGCTGTTTGTGTGGACGAGAAGACGCTGATTGGTTCTTACAGCGCGTCCGTGGACTTGCAGCAGGAGGCGTTGGATTTGGTCATGCGCAAAGAGATTAATTTGGAACGGCTCATCAGTCATCAGTTCCCGCTGGTTCGAGGGGTTGAAGCGCTGCATCTGGCAGGGAATCCGCGGCCTGAATCGATGAAGATCGTGATTCAGCCCGGCGGTGAAAGGCAGAAGTGAACGGCAAGATGACAGCAGCCGTCCTCTATGGCAAAGAGGACGTAAAAATTGAAGAAGTGCCGATCCCGCGACTCGAGGATGGCGAGGTCCTGGTGAAAGTGCAGGTGGCTCTCACCTGCGGCACTGATCTCAAGGTCTATCAACGTGGCTATCATGCGCGAATGATTGCTCCGCCCGCATTATTTGGACATGAATTGGCGGGAGTGATCGAAGAGGTTGGTCCAAATGTTCGCGGGTTCAAAAAAGGGACCCGGGTGGTGGCGTTGAATTCAGCGCCGTGCCAGACCTGTTTCTACTGTTCGCGTCATCAGGAAAATCTTTGCGAAGATCTGCTGTTCAACAACGGCGCCTATGCTGAGTACATCCGCGTACCGCGCCGAATTGTTGACGTCAACATGTTGGCTATTCCTCCGCATGTGAGTTTTGAAGAAGCGGCAATGGTCGAGCCGCTGGCGTGCGTCCTGCGCGGGTTGCACGAGACCGGCGTGGAAATTGGCGATACCGTAGCAGTAATTGGCGCCGGTCCGATTGGGCTGATGTTTGTGCACGTGGCGCAGGCCATGGGATGCAATGTGATCGCTGTGGTTAAGCGCGAGGCACAGATTGAAGCCGCTCGCCGCATGGGTGCGCATGATGTTGTCGATCTGGGTTCGGCGAAAGATCCAGTGCAGGCGGTGCGCGCACTCTCCCCTGCGGGACGAGGCGCCGATGTCGTAGTCGAAGCTGTAGGCCGACCGGAAGCCTGGGTTTGGGCCACGGAGATGGTTCGCAAGGGCGGTACAGTCAATTTTTTCGGCGGTTGCGCGAAAGGAAGCAAAGTTGAACTTGATACGAATCGCGTGCACTATTCCGAGGTGACCTTGAAAGCCACCTTCCACCACACTCCCGATAGCGTGCGCAAGGCCTTCGCTTTGATTGCTGAAAAGAAAATTCGTCCCACAGACTACATCACTGGCGAGGCGCCACTCTCAAGGCTGCAACAGGTTTTGCAGCATATGATGAATCGCAACGGAGACATCAAGACTGCGATCATTCCGGGACAGTGAAACAGCTCTTAGCTTTTAGCTCTTAGCTAGATTGATTCCGGTTCAAGCTAAGGGCTAAAAGCTAAAGGCTAAGAGCTTCATAGCTAAGAGCTTCATACATGAGCACCGCAAACCAAATCTGTAACACAGTCCCGGCGGAGTATGCCATTCCCGCGAGCGCACCGTCGCTGCAGGATGCATACGCCTATTGTGAGCGTCTCGCCCGGACCCATTACGAGAATTTTTCCGTGGCCAGCTGGTTCCTACCGAAGCGGTTGCGCCAGCATTTCTTCAACGTTTATGCGTATTGCCGTATCTCTGACGATCTCGGTGATGAAACCGGCGATTGTGCGGCTTCGCTGCAGTTGCTGGATGAATGGGAGTCCGAGCTAAACGCCTGTTACAGCGGCGCGCCGCGTCATCCGGTGTTTGTCGCGTTAGCTGGAACGGTACGCGAGTTCGATATTCCGAAGCACGAATTTGCCGATCTGCTGACCGCCTTTCGCCAAGACCAGACCACGACGCGATATCAGACGTTCGAGGACCTGCTGGGATACTGCCGCTATTCGGCGAATCCAGTTGGTCACCTTGTGCTGTATTTGTGCGGATATCGAGACCCCGAACGTCAGCAGCTCTCCGATTTCACCTGCACAGCCTTGCAACTGGCGAATTTCTGGCAGGACGTGAGCGCCGATTTTGCCAAAGGACGAATCTATCTGCCGCTTGAGGACTTTCAGGGGTACGGCGTCAGCGCAGACGACATTCGCGACAGCAAAAACACTAAACAATTGCGCGAGATGATGCGATTTGAAGTACACCGAGCGCGCGAGTGGTTTGAGCGTGGCCTTCCGCTGGTCGGTAAAGTCAGTCGTGAGCTGGCGATCGACATTGAACTCTTCAGCCGTGGCGGCCAGGAGATTCTGAACGCAATTGAGCGCCAAGGGCATGCGGTGCTTGGAAATCGGCCGGCCATCTCGAAGGGCCGCAAACTCACGCTGGTGGCCCGCGCAGCTCTTCACAAGCTGATATGAGTGCTGCTTTGCAAATGTCTCAGCCGTTTGCGCCGACGCCATCGCAATTGGCCGTCGCCTACTCCGTTTGTCGCGGCATTACGCGCTCGCGTGCCAAGAATTTTTATTACGGATTTCTGGTTCTCCCCAAGAACAAACGGCGCGCTTTGTGCGCGGTATATGCATTTATGCGGCGCTGCGACGACATTGCCGACGATCCTTCGTTGCCAGTCCATGATCGACGGCAAAAGCTCGATATCTGGCTGGACGCATTTCATGCGGCACAAGCGGGACACCCAACCGATGATCCAATTTTGTTGGCCCTTACCGATGCACAACGCAGATTCGGGGTTCCAGCAGGACTGCTGGACGCACTCGCGTTCGGCACGGCCATGGACGTGGACGAGCACCCTGAACATCCCACGAATTCTGGCTTGCAAGTGCAATATCGCAGCTTCGAAGATCTGGAGCGATACTGCTATAACGTTGCATCCGTGGTTGGCCTGGTTTGCATCCGGATATTTGGCTACAACAAGCCTGATGCCGAACCACTGGCAGAACGCTGCGGAATGGCATTTCAGCTCACAAATATTATTCGCGACGTAAAAGAAGACGCGGCGCTGGGACGGGTTTATCTTCCAGGGAAAGATTTGGCCGAATTCGGTATCTCTGCAACTGAGATCGCGAGTACGGTTGATCCAGCGCGAATTCGTCCTCTGCTCGAACTCGAAGCGCAACGTGCCTTTGAGAATTACCGTGCAGCCGAAGACCTGATTCCTCTGATAGACGAGGACAGCCAGCCTGCACTCTGGGTGCTGGTAACGATTTATCGCAGCTTGCTCGAGAAGATCGTGCGGCTGAACTACGATGTTTTCACCCGCAGAGTCAGTCTGAGCGTCTCGGAAAAACTGAAAATTCTGAGCCAGGGCTTTCTGCAGCGAATCCTTTGATGGCCGAGAGTCGAAGCCAGCCCACGGTGGCGATCGTTGGTGGCGGACTGGCGGGACTTGCCGCGGCCTGCGCGCTTTCGAACAGCGGTTTCCGCATAACACTTTTCGAGCGGCGTCCATATCTGGGTGGACGGGCGTCTTCCTACGAACATCCGGGGACTGGCGAAGTGGTGGACAATTGCCAGCATGTCCTCTTCGGCTCCTGCACAAATTTGATCTCGTTCTACCGGACCATTGGAATTCTCGACAAGATCCGCTGGTTTGATCGCATGACGTTTGTGGAACCGGGTGGGCGGCAGTCAGTGTTGGAGCCAACGTTCTTGCCTGCGCCGCTGCATGTCTCGCCGTCGTTCCTGGGATTCAAGTTCCTGAGCGCGTGGGACAAAATCGTGTTGAGCAGAGCGTTAGCGGTGCTGATGACTTCGACACCGAAAGATGATGGGCGGTCATTCCAAGCTTGGTTGATACAGCATGGCCAGACAGCAGAGGCCATCGAACGATTTTGGAAGCCGATTTTGGTCAGCGCTCTGAGCGAAGATCTCGATCAGATTGCCATTCCTTATGCGGCCCAAGTTGTGCGCGAATCCATGAAGGCGCCGAACGCGCGCCGCATGGGAATCCCCAGCGTCCCGTTGACAAGCCTGTACGACGCCGCAAAAGAATATCTTACCTCGCGGGGAGGATCTGTCCGATTTCGGAATGGCGTGCAGTCTTTCGCTCCTGCGGAACGAGGCGTCAGGCTTCGCGTTCAGGATTCCGAAGAGGAGTTTGAGTACGGAATCCTTGCCGTGCCGTTTGATTCTCTCGCGAAGTTGCTGCCGGATTCGCCAGAGGCGAGCGAGCTACGACAGAAGCTCTCAGCATTCAGGACGTCTCCAATCACAGGCGTGCATGTGTGGTTCGATCGGCAGATCAGTGACTTGCCGCACGCGATTCTGCTCGACCGTACCATTCAGTGGATGTTCCACAAATCGCTGTTGCTCTCGCAGACCTCAGAAACGACGAACAAATCTTCAGATGGAAAAACCGAGACGATAGCGGCTGGCAACACTCCAGCCGCGCTGGGGCGGAATAGGTTAGCCCAGGACGTAAGTCCTAGGGCAGCAAGCCCCGGGAGCGAGTCCCGTTGGGACGACACACAAAGGGACGAGCCCGGGAGAAGTAGTTACGTCGAGCTAGTCATCAGTTCCTCAAAGTCTTTACTCGACAAACCTCGTCAAGAAATTATCGATCTGGCCGTGAGAGAATTGCGCGAGTTTTTTCCCGGCGCACGTGAGGCCAATCTGGTGAAAGCCACTGTCATCAAAGAGGTCAACGCCACTTTTTCGCCCGAGCCGGGTATTGACCGCTACCGCCCAACTTCGCGCACTCCATGGGCTGGTGTTTTTCTTGCCGGAGACTGGACTGCCACTGGCTGGCCCGCGACGATGGAAGGCGCGGTGCGCAGCGGATACTTAGCTGCGGAAGCCTTGGCAAAGCAGGCGGGAATGGCAACATCGTTTCTGGTTCCCGATCTCGCGGCGAGTGGACTGATGCGAATGCTCGGCTAAACATTACGAAAGCGGAGTCTGGTTCGCAAATCTGCTACTATTCGGCGCTGATCCATCTCACCCGGATGCGAACTTTTGCCATCATTGTGGGCGTCGCTATTGTGCTCGCGGTCCTGCTCGATGCTTTCGAGACCGTGGTGCTCCCGCGCCGGGTGCGGCGGCAGTTCCGCATTACCAACTGGTTCTATCGCAACACGTGGCGACCGTGGGCGAGGCTAGCTAGCCATATCCAATCGCAGGCGCGTCGCGAGACGTTTCTAGGGTACTTCGGCCCGCTTTCCATGATTGCGCTGCTTGGCCTTTGGGCCTGCGGACTAATCTTTGGATTTGCACTCTTTCAATTTGGCGGGGGCGAACACCTCGCTTCCAGCGGTATACCTATTGATTTCCGTTTGCTGCTGTATCACAGCGGGGAAACGTTTTTTACTCTCGGCTATGGCGACATCACACCTGCAAGCACGATTGCTCGCCTGCTTTCGGTTGCGGAAGCAGGAATGGGGTTTGCATTTTTAGGAGTGGTCATCGGCTATCTTCCGACAATTTATACCGCGTTCTCCCGCCGGGAGATAGAAATTTCGCTGCTGGACGCCCGCGCCGGGTCGCCGCCGAGCGCAACCGAGCTGCTGACGCGCGCCGTCAACAGTTTGGATCGCGGAACGCTCGACCGCCTGTTTCACGATTGGGAACGCTGGGCTGCCGAAGTGCTGGAAAGTCATTTGTCGTATCCGGTGTTGAGCTTCTATCGTTCGCAGCACAGCAATCAGTCTTGGCTGGGAGCACTCACGGTCGTGCTTGATGCGACAGCCCTCGTGATCGCAGGGATTGATGGCATCAGCAGTGAGCAGGCGAGATGGACGTTCAAGATGGCGCGCCATGCGGTTGTAGATCTGGCGCAGGTGGTGAACGCTCATTATGACGGTAATGCGCCGGAGCGGCTTGTCGGTCCAGATCTCGCGCTCATCCGCACTCGGCTTGCAGAGAGGGGAATGCAACTTCGCGACAGCGTGGAAGCGGAACAAAAGCTGGCCCAGTTGCGCATGCAATATGAGCCCTACGTGATTGCGATCGCCAAGAATTTGTACATCTCATTACCGCCGTGGATTCGACATGACAATTTGAAAGACAATTGGCAGGCTGGCCCCTGGGACCGCATCATTCAAGCGCAGAGCCTGGGGCGGATCGCGGGCGAACGGCGAGGGACAGCCCCAGGCACAGGCGACGATCATTTCTAGTGCTGGCTGGCAAATCCTTTGCGGCGTTGCTCGCTGTAGCGGTGCAGCGCATCGCTAACGATCGGGTAGGCTTCCGCCGCCGGACGAATCTGGTCCACTTCGACTGCCTTGCCCTCGAGTTGTTTGTAGTCCTGAAAGAAGCGGCGAAGCATTAATGAACGGTGTTGAGGCATTTCAGCGGCTTCGCGATAGCTGTTGAACTCGGGGTCCTTGGTCGCGACAGCGATGATCTTGTGGTCTTTCTTTCCGGAATCAATCATCGTCATCAGTCCAATCGCGCGCGCATAAATCATCGTGAGAGGCACGACCGCTTCCTGACACAACACCAGCACGTCTAGCGGGTCATCGTCTTCCGCCAGCGTCTGTGGAATAAAGCCATAGTTCGCCGGATAATATACCGCCGAGTAAAGCACGCGGTCGAGCTTGATCAGTCCGCTGGTCTTGTCGAGTTCATACTTAACGCTCGATCCAAACGGAATCTCAACAATACTGTTGAACTCCTGCGGCAGTTTGCTGCCCGGGGTCACGTCGTGCCAGGGATGGATCATAGAATGTCATTCTAGCGGACGAGGTGAGGAGAACGGATCCTGGGGTGGGTACCTTCAATCACGGAGAGCTAGTTTCCGGCGCTCTCGCGCTGCAATTTCCGTTTAGTGACCTCGCTGGGGGATTCTGTTTTCGCGAAGTAAACCTCCTTCACCCAACCATCCCCGATGTTGAGACCGGTAACTGCTCCATCTTTTCCTGTCACAAACGTCACCATCCCAAATCCGATCCAGACCTTACTTCTCGAGTTCCATTCAACCCGCGGGTCATCGTGCCTGGGAAACAGGCTGATTGGTTTGGCGGTGCCCAACTGCATGTACAGCTCGCCTCCGTCCTCCCAAACCGAGTAGGTCACGTGCAACTCATCGCTCCGGTACTTTCCTATGAGCGGCTTCAACTCTTCTAGACTGGAAGGCAGCGTAGGGTCGTAGCGGTCGCCGTCGAAGCTACCAAGCGGCGCGCCTGATGAGAAATGCATGCTCATGGCGTCGTCCTTCCCGGCTTGAAAGGAAACGAACGCAGGCGGGCTGCTCGGGACGCCATCCCTTTCCAAGAGCCGAAACTTCGAGGGGCCCACGGGTAAGAGTCGTTGTTCTGTCCCCTCCACGCTGAGTTGGCCATCCTTTAGCCTGACAACCCACCTGTTGTTCAGGTCTCGGATTGCGTAGGACCCTTCGTATTTCTTCGATTCATCAGAGGTAAGCGTGACCTGCGAAGCCGGCACCATTGATGGTTTCGAATTCAAAGCTTGCTTTGCTGGAAGCAGACGGTCTGCGATATCGAAGGCGAGGCCCGTGACATAGGCATCCTGGCTGTTTCCGAGAACGATAACCGTAAGCCTTTGGTCCGGGAACCGAACCATATCGACGTTAAAACCCAGCATTCCACCGTTGTGTTTCACGACCCGGTAACCGTTGTGGGTATCGAGTTCCAGGCCGAACGCATAGTGAATCTGTTCGCCAGAATTCAGTCGCCCACGAGTCAGAAGCATTTCCACAAGGCCACTGTTGCCCAACTGATCGCGATAGAAATTGGTGTCCCATTTGGCAAGGTCCTCTACCGTGCTAATGACTCCACCATCCCCGTAAATGTTGAAGTGCTTCAACCAGCGCTCGTAGTGGTGATTTCCTACCTGGCGGTAACTCTCAACGCGCTGCGGGAGAATGCGGGCGTAGTTGTCATCGAAGAGAGTGTGCTCCATTCCGAGCGGACCAAAAATGTTCTGCTTCGCGAACTCCGGCAGAGTCTGACCGGAAGCACGTTCCACAATCTTCGCCAAAAGAATGTACCCGGAACTGCTGTAGCGAAAGTCAGTACCAGGAACAAAATTCAAGGAGCGTTGTCGCAGAATCAGTTGTAGAACATCGGAATTGTCGAGACGATCCTCATAGCGTGGGTCAAGTCCGGAAAAAAGATGTATCGACGTCCAGTCACGGATGCCACTCGTGTGGTGGATCAGGTTGTCCACGGTGATGCTGTGGCCGTAATCAGGCAATTCCGGAACATACTTGTGCACGTCATCGGTGAGTTGCACTTTTCCCTGTTGCACCAGCAAAGCCACGGCCGCGGCGGTGATCTGTTTGGACATGGAACCGATATAGAAACGAGACTGAGCAGTAATCGGAACGCCGTACTCGAGGTTGGCCATTCCATAACCCTTCGCAAAAACCAGCTCGCCATTCTGAACGACGCCCACTGCGTAGCCGGGGGACTCGGTCGAATTCCATCGGGCAAAAATCGGATCGATCTTTGCCGCGAGACCTGATTTGTCTTGGGCCCAGGCTGGCGCTTCCATATTGATGGCCAAAATCAACGTTAGCCAGGCGACTGAAAAACGTGTGCGGTGGTCGGTCATGCTTTGACACTCCCTGCCCAGAATTTACAGCCCCGGATGGTGACACAAATCCGCCGCTTTAGACGGGCGACAACCCGTAAGGTTAGATTGGACGGCGACCTTGAGATCCAACCGAAAGCTCCCTGTACGCCAGAAGTCGTCTGATGACGAAGTCCGCGCGGGTCGCTTGACCCACTTTTCCGCCACGAGTACAGTTTGAGCAGATGTCCCCCCAGACCAACAAGTTCCTCAAGTTCGGCAGCGCGATGGTCGCAATCCTGCTGGCGCTCGGCTATCTTGCTTACACCGGCGTGCAGGAGAGCAAAAGCTACTACGTCACTATCAAGGAGCTGCACAGTATGGGCGATGGCGCTTATACCAAGCGTCTGCGGGTCGCAGGAAATGTGCAGCAGGGATCTATCCGGCGCAGCGGGACTGATGTGAATTTCGTGCTGGTTGAAAATGATCAGACGCTCAAGGTGATTTACAACGGGACCGAGCCGCCGCCCGATACCTTTAAAGATGATGCTCAAGCTCTTGCCGAAGGAAGGTTTGACCGCGACGGCGTTTTTTACGCCATGCAGATTCAGGCAAAGTGCGCATCGAAATATGCGCCGCAGCAGGGACCTTCAACCCCAAGCAGCTCTTCCGCGCTGCCTGCCCGTTCTTCAGACTCAAATTGAATTGTGGTGATTAGCTGCTTTGACCGGCGGCGCTGGCAAAGCCTTGGTCAATTTTTTCCAAGTAGGCTTGCAGGCGTTGCTGAATCTGGTCTTCGAGCGCGGTGAATTCGATTCCCATGCCAACGCCAGGGTCGCTCGCCCTCACGACACCATTGGTCTTGATCTTATCGGAGTCAATCCAGAAAGTAATGATGACGACAGAGCCAATTGAAAGTGGTACGAAAGACTCGATGTAGCAGCCGCGGGCGCTCATGTCCGTGGCGGTGCATTGCATGTGTGCGCGTTGTCCATCGGAAAAGCTAATCGTAAGCGGGAATTGAACTCTATGCCGGGCAAACCGTCGTTTTTCCGAGCCAAGACTCGGCTTTGGGCTAGCAGGATTGCTGGCTATGGCGGCAGCCGTGACTTCTCCCCAGGGAACCAGCTGATTTGCCAGAATCCGGACACCCGCTTCATTCCGCCCCGGAGCTACGGAAGCCTTGGCCCACATGACTTCGAAGCGGGCCTTGACGTTCTCGTACTGAATTCCGATCGTGTCGCCGACTTTGAGGTTATGGCGGATTTGAGAGAGTTGGGCGCCCGCAGCGCTTAGGTTGCCGGCAATGGCCGTGCCAAAAAAAGGCTTCCCGGCGGCGTCCATTCCCCAAATGCGTACCGGGATATCAGCCGAAACTCGTGTTCCAGGCCTGTTTTCCATAAAGTTGCCCAATCATATCTTGATGGCAAGAAACGGGGTAAGTAACCGTCAGTCACAAATAGCGAGTCGAAGGTGAGGTGTACTTCTGGTAGCCGTCCTTACGTTTCCGCGAATTGGCGGTAGGAAACCAACTCAATCCCCTCGCGGCGGATGAGGTCTTTGACGCTGGGTGAAGTTAGGATCGCGAGTTCGTTGTCCCTGGAACGGCGCAACCGAGTTGTGACTTTGTCGAGGTCTGCATCGTTGTATCCAGGATGGCTCACGAATTCCCAAGTGCCTTCGGGGAGGTTCTCAATCAAGGATGTAAACGTCGCGAGCGTGAGGCCGCCGGTCGCAACGATCCCGATGCACCCATCAGGCGTGACTAACCCGGATTCTGCGAGGTGCCTCGCAAAGCCGGTCCGGTAACCGCGCATAATGCCGAGTTTGAAGCGCCGCTTCCAGTTTCCATTGGTGGCAAACACCAGGGGCTCAAAGGGATTGCGGACCGCGCGTACTCCACACGCACTCGCAGCCCGAAGCAGCGGTTTGAATACCGCCGGAAATGTGTGCGTGTGCTTGTGCGAATCGAGATGTGAGACACGAATCCCAGCTGACTGCAGCTTGCGAATTTGTGCGGTGATCTCAGCCTCGATTTGATCATGGTCGAGGCGTCCGGTTGTGGCCAGGCTTGCGAATCGAATCAGGCTCTGGCGAAAGCAGGGGACAGGGCCGGCGACAAGAGATGAAACTTCGGCCGAGTTCAAGCACGGCGTGCCGTCCACCAGCACCACGTGGCATCCGACGCTCAGCTGGACGGCTTGCGAGGCTAGCGATGCAGCCTCCTGAAATTTCGCTCCACAGGCCATCAAAGTGGCCGACGTCACAATTCCGCGACTGTAAGCTTCTACAATTCCGCGATTCACGCCCGACGTCAGGCCAAAATCGTCCGCGTTGACGATAAGCCGCCGCATGCTGCGAGTCTAGCAGGCAAGGTGCAGGGGTTGGCCATCGGAACTCGCCAGTTCCGCATCCGAAAGCCATGGCATTCGTCAACCTCAGGACTCCACCGGTGCCACCGATTCCAGGAAGTCCACCCGGCCCTGAGCCTGACCCGGAACCGCAGCCTGGTTCGGCGCCTGATATCTTACCCGGCGTGAACCCTGATCCTGAGCCCGACCGCGCCCCCGGTATTTTCCCGCCCGGCCCCGAACCTGCGCCGGTATAGATTGCACACACACATGCAGTTTGCCCCATTTTTCCATGGCCTCTATACTTCAATCAGTTCTTCCTGATAGCTGAAAGCTGACAGCTGACAGCTCCTCGGGCGGTTAGCTCAGCTGGTTAGAGCGCCTGCCTTACAAGCAGGAGGTCGCAGGTTCGAGTCCTGCACTGCCCACCATGTTTTCTTTTAAGGTCC
>WNGE01002057.1_pt1 | contig 59554 bp, 56 predicted proteins | sample 5400651 | NCBI WGS metagenome assembly WNGE01 (sample SAMN13153370, study PRJNA577476) | soil metagenome | isolation source: 60 cm soil or saprolite under grassland replicate 2 | place: USA:California | collected 2016-06-15 | reverse complement strand
GCCGACATTCACCGGCTTCCTCCGCGACATCACCGACCGGAAGCGCGCCGAGGCGGAGCTGCGCGCGTCGCGGGCGCGACTCGTCGAGGTCGCCGACGCCGAGCGGCGCCGGATCCAGCGCAACCTCCACGACGGTGCCCAGCAGCGGTTGACGTCCGTGCTCCTGAGCATCGGCCGGCTCCGCGCCGCCGACGACAACGGCCGCGGCGCATTGCTCGACGCCGCGATCGAAGAGCTCGCGCTCGGACTCCAGGAGCTGCGCGAGCTCGCGAGCGGACTTCACCCGTCGGTGCTCACCGAGCGCGGGTTCGTGCCGGCGCTGGAGGCGCTCGCGCTGCGCGCGCCCGTGCCCGTCGAGCTCGCCGCCGTTCCGGAGGTGCGGCTGCCGGAGCAGATCGAGGCCGCCGCGTACTACGTCGTCGCCGAGGCGCTCGCAAACGTCCAGAAGCACGCCGGCGCGCAACATGTCGTGGTGAACGCGACCGCCGGCGAGCGCGGGCTCCTGGTGGAGGTGGTCGACGACGGCACCGGCGGCGCCGACCCTGAGGGCGACGGCCTGCGCGGCCTCGTCGACCGCGTCGAGGCGCTCGCCGGCACGCTCGAGGTCGACAGCCCGACGGGGCGCGGCACGCGGGTCCGCGCCCACTTCCCGCTCTACTGAGCCTGCGGCCCGGGCGACGGCGAGGTCGCCCGGGCCGCGGAACCCTACTGGGCGACGGTGGCGCAGACCGCATACGCCGCGACGGTCTCCCCTCTGGCGCCGGGCCACGAGGAGGGCCGTCGCAGCGAGGATGGTCGGTGTCTTGCTCGTGGTGTTCGTCTCCTTTCGTCGAGAGTGATCAGCAGGCGAAGGCGCCGCTGACGGTCCTGGTCGAGAGCACGAGCCGCCCGATGAACGAGCCGCGGGCGCGGCCGCCGGCGAACCTCACGCGCGCCCGCCCGATCGCGTACGTCCGGGCGACCCGGGTCCCCGAGATCGCCGCGCCCGCAGAGGTCGCGAGCGCGCGCCCGGCGGCGGACAGCCGGCCGACGGTGAGGTCGATCGTGCCGAGCCTCACGGTCAGGTAGCCCGAGTCGAGCTCGCAGCGGACGTCCCGGAAAGCGAACGTCTTGCCGCCGACGCGTACCGTCGCCGTGGCGCGCCCGCCTGTGGCCGCTGCGCGGCCGCTCTGGGCCGTCGCGAGGAACGAGGCAGCCGCGAGGGCCGTGGTGAGAATCGCGAATAGCTTGGTCATGGTGGTACCTCCGAAGCGCTGATTGCTGGGCGCGACAAGACTCCACTGCGGCGCCTTCGGAGAGGAGGGGCGGGGCCGCCGGACTTACGACGGTTAACCGCACTCCGACGGCGGGTCTGCTCGAGGAGTCCGCCGTCGAGCCGCGCTCCGGCGTAGGCTGTCTCTCACCGACTCGGGAGGCTGCGATGTTTCAGAGACTGGTGCGGATCATCCGCATGAAGCTGTACTTCCGGAAAAGGCGCTAGGCACTCCGCGACCGGGTGGCGCACGGCACGCGCGGGGCAGCTTGACGCAGACTGTCCAGACCACGTACAAGCATGGACGGACGTGAGCGAGACGCCCGCCCTCCGAGCGTCGGACGCCGACCGTGAGCGCGCGATCGTGCTGCTGCGCGACCACGCCGCGGAGGGGCGGCTCACGCTCGAGGAGTTCACCGACCGGATGTCGGCCGCCTATCGCGCGCGGATGCAGGACGAGCTCGTGGAGCTCGCGCGCGATCTCCCTGCCGGGTCGGCGCCGGTCGCGTCGCGCCGGCGACCGACGCGCCTCGTGCTCTCGCTCTTCGGCTCCACCACCCGTGAGGGACGCATCCGGGTGCTGGGGCGCGTCGGCTGCCTGATGGGCTTCGGCAACATCGATCTCGACCTCCGGCGGGCGACGCTCGAGGGCGACGTGATCACCATCGTCGCGCTCGGAATCTTTGGCGCGATCGACGTCTACGTCCCGGAGGGCGTGGAGGTCGAGCTTCACGGCTTCGCGCTCGGCGGCCACCAGCGGGCACGCGGAAACGATCCTCCACCGCATCCGGGCACGCCGGTCGTGCGCGTCTTCGCGATCTCGCTCTTCGCCGGCATCGACGTCTGGCGCGTGCCGATCGCCTGGACGGAGAAGACCTGGGACGAGGTGATCCGCGGCATCCGCTCCGGCGCGCACAAGGAGCTCGAGGCGTAGGCGATGCCCCGTTTACATAGATCACGCCCTTGAGGTCGGCGCCGGCCAGCGGTAACGTGTCTGCACCTACGGTCTCGGAGTTCCGATGACCCAGCAACACATCGTCGGCGAGTTCTCCGCCCTGCTCGCTGGTTTGCCGCCGGCGCCTGAGCTGTTGGGCGATGCCCTGGGGGAGCTGCGCCACGAGGTGGAGTTCAGCCCGTTGCCGATGCTCCCGCGATTGGCGCAGAAAGCGCTTGACCTCACGGACGTGATCTGCCGGACCGCCCTCGAGCAGGGGGACGCGGACCTCTTCTACCGCTACGTTGCCGCCGCGATCGCGTTTCGAGAGTTCGGGGTCGGGGCCGACCTCCTCCCGTAGGGAGCCGTTCTCGCGGCGACCCTGGCGCCCTCCCCCGGCGAAGGAGTGCCTGGAAGGGCGCCAGATGAACGCGTGAACCGCGGCTCGGCTACTCGGCCTGGCCGAACCTCTTGATCTCCTCCATCTCCTCCGGTGAGAGCTCGCGCGGAACCTCGCCGCGGGCCATCTTCTCGCTCTGGACGTGGTGGCGGATGTCGTCGACGATCTCGGGGTTCGCCAGCGTCGACACGTCGCCGACGTCGGCGAAGTTCGAGATCCCCGCGATCACGCGGCGCATGATCTTGCCGGAGCGGGTCTTCGGCATGTCCGGCACGATCCAGACGTTCTTCGGGCGTGCGATCTTCCCGATCTCCCGCTCGATCGCCTTGGACACCTTGTCCTCGATCCCGCCATTCGGCTCGATCCCGGGTTTGAGCGCGATGTACATCTCGACCGCCCGGCCGCGAAGCTCGTCCATCACGGGAACCGCAGCAGCCTCGGCAACCTCGTCGACGGTGATGCTCGCCGACTCGAGCTCCTTCGTGCCGAGCCGGTGGCCGGCAACGTTGATCACGTCGTCGACCCGGCCGAGGATCCGGAAGTAGCCGTCGGCGGCCTGGACGGCGCCGTCACCGGCGAAGTAGGGCCAGTCACGCCAGTCCTTGCTCTCCTTGTTCCGGCAGTACTTCTCGTAGTAGATCGAGACGAACCGCTCCGGCTGGCCCCAGATCGTCTGGAAGATGCCCGGCCAGGGGTTGCGGATGCAAATGTTGCCCGCCCGGCCGCTCCCCGCCTCGACCACCTCGCCGTGCTCGTCGTAGATCACCGGGTAGACGCCCAGCACGCCCGGGCCACAGCTCCCCGGCTTCATCGGCTGCAACGCAGGCAGGGTGCTGCCCAGGAAGCCGCCATTCTCGGTCTGCCACCAGGTGTCGACGATCGCCGCCTGCCCCTTGCCGACCACGTCGTGGTACCAGCGCCAGACGTCCGGCTCGATCGGCTCGCCGACGGTCGTCATGTGCTTGAAGCGGTACCTGTACTTCGCCGGCTCGTCCGGGCCGAGCTTGCGCAGCATCCGAATCGTCGTGGGTGCCGTGTGGAAGATGTTCACCCCGAGCCGCTCGGCGATCCGCCACGGACGGCCGGGGTCCGGATACGTCGGCACGCCCTCGTACATGACGCTCGTGGTGCCGAGCGCCAGCGGGCCGTAGACGATGTAGGAGTGTCCGGTGATCCAGCCGATGTCGGCGAAGCACCAGTACGTGTCCTCAGGGTGGATGTCCTGGTAGTACTTCGACGTGCCGGCGACGTAGCTGAGGTAGCCGCCCGTGCTGTGCTGCGCCCCCTTCGGACGCCCGGTGGTGCCGCTCGTGTACATGAGGAACAGCGGCGCCTCGGCCGGCATCGAGACCGGCTCGAGCAGCTTGTCACGATAGTCGCTCATGACCTCGTCGACGAAGAAGTCCCGCCCCTCGACCATCGGGCTCTGCGATCCGTATTCACCGGGATGGCGGCGCCAAACGAGCACCTTGTCCACCTCGGCGCCGAGATCTGACGCCCTGGCCAGCGCCTCGTCGGCCTTGGCCTTGTGATCGATCAGCTCGCCGTTCCGGTAGTAGGCGTCCATCGTCACGAGGATCCGGCTCTGCGAGTCGGCGATCCGCTCGCCGCACGCCGCGCCGCTGAACCCGCCGAATACCTCGGAATGGATGACGCCGAGGCGGGCGCAGGCGAGCATCGCGACGGGCAACTCGGGCACCATCGGGAGGTGGAAGGTCACGCGGTCGCCGACCTCGAGGCCGCAGAAGTCCCGGAGCAGCGCGGCGAACTCGTTGACGCGCAGGTAGAGCTCCTGATAGGTGACCGCCTTCGTCTCTTGATCCTCGGGCTCAGGGACCCAGATGAGGGCAGCCTTGTTCCGGCTCTTCGCCAGGTGGCGATCCACGCAGTTGTACGAGGCGTTCAGCCGCCCGCCGACGAACCACTTCCAGAACGGCGGGTCGCTCGTGTCGAGCGTCGTGTGCCAGTACTGGTCCCATGTGAGCAGGTCCGCGTACTCCTTGAAGCACTCCGGAAAGTGCTCCTCGCTGAACCGCTCAAAGATCGCCGGGTCGGCCGCGTTGGCCTGCCCTATGAATGTCGCAGGAGGCTGGTACTGCTCCTCCTCCCGCCAGTGCACGGCGATCTGGGCCTCGGAAACCTGGGCCTCCTGTACCGCTCCCACTGCTGAACCTCCTCGTGGAGAACAAACCTCGCGGCTCCTCGAGCCGACCGGGCACGACTCTGCGGCGCAGACTCGATCCCGAGCGCCTCAGCGTCCGGCCGCGAACTGCGACCGGCTTGGAGAGCCACGGCGGGAAGCAAGCTCGTAGCCACATGCGCAGACGACACTCCGCCTCGGGTTCTGAAGACACCCAGTCTATGCCGGACGCAGCCCAGGCGTAAACCGGATCCGCTCCACGCCGACGGGGTGGCCGTCGACGGTGTGGGCCCCGCGACAAGCTGACGCTGGGCCGAGGTCCTCAGCTCGACGGCCCCGGGTGGCCTCATCACTTAGCATCGCGGCGAGGGGTCGACGTCGTTCCGCCTGATGCGGCCGGGCGTTAGGGGGAGCCATGGCTGAGGCGTTGACGGTGAAGGTCGAGGCGTTCGGGCCCGACCAGCGCGAGCACGATCGCGTCGCGCGGGGGCTGGTCAGGAGCGGCGCGCTGCGTGAGCACCTCGGCACGACGGACCACCGGCTGCTCGGGCTCGAGCTGCTGGAGGACGACCGCAAGACCGCGCGCCCGCGGGCGCGCGAGCGCTACCGCGCGACCTACTACGACTACAAGAACGACCGCGCCGTGCACGCCGAGGGCCGCTTCGGCGACGTGCGGGGCGCCGCGGTGAGCGTCTCGGCGCGGCAGCCGCGCCCGAGCGCGGAGGAGTTCGAGGCCGCCGTCCAGATCGTGCGCCGGCACAAGGAGCTGGGCCCGGCGCTGAAGCAGGGCGCGCTGCAGCCGTATCGGCCGATGCCGCCGCTCGTCGCGGTCACGCACCCCGACGGCCGCGTCGAGCGGACCGTCGCGGTCGGGCTCCTGCCCGCGGGCCGCCGCCGGGCGGGCCACGAGATCGTGGGCGTGAACATGGCCCGCCGCCGGGTCGAGCGCTACGAGAACGGCGCGCCGCCGACCGCACTCGCCGCGGCCGGCACCTGCGGCGTGCAGCTCGCCTCCGCGCAGGCGAGCACCGGGCAAGGCGTCGCCGGCCAGGCCTGGGTCTCCGTCTACCGGGGCAGGACGCGACTCTGGCGCTTCCTCGCGGTACGGCCGTCCCAGTCGTCGGGCACGTCGGGCTCGGCTGTCGAGCTCCGCTACGTCGACTATCGCGGCAAGCGAGTGCTCTACCAGGCCCACGTCCCGGTCCTCAACGTCCGCTACGAGAACGACATCTGCGGGCCCTACCGCGACTGGCAGTACGAGGAGGGGATGATCCACGCGACCGGGAAGAAGGTCGCGCCGGGCTTCCTCCTCTGCCCGGCTCCGGCGAAGACGATCCTCGACACCGGCTCGGACGCGGGCACGTTCCTCGGCACCGCGATCTACGTGGACGGAGAGGAGGTCGTGCTCGTCAGCGAGCTGGAGGCGGGCTGGTATCGCTACGTCAGCGAGTGGCGACTGCACGCCGACGGCACGATCAGACCTCGCTTCGCCTTCGACGCCACCTCGAGCTCGTGCGTCTGCAACAAGCACCACCACCACGTCTACTGGCGGCTCGACTTCGACATCCACACCCCCGGCGACAACGCCGTGCTCGAGTTCAACGACCCGCCGGTCTTCGGCAGGTCGAAGTGGCACACGATGGCGTTCGAGGTCATGCGCCTGCGCGACGCGGCTCACAAGCGGCGCTGGCGCGTCCAGCATCTGCCGTCGGGAGCCGGCTACGACATCGTGCCCGGAGCGAACGACCACACCGCGGCCGGCGACCCGTACGCCGTCGGCGACGTCTGGCTCCTGCGCTGGAATCCGGACGAGATCGACGACGAGCCCGCGCCCGACACGCGCATCCACATCGGCAAGTTCAACAATGGCGAGCCGATCAAGGGCGAGGACGTCGTCGTCTGGTACGGAGCCCACTTCACCCACGACGTCACCGGACCCGAGGTCGACCATGTCGTCGGACCGAAGCTGGTGCCGCACAACTGGTAGGCGGGCATGATGCTTGCATGACGTACGAGGAGCTCTGCGCCGCCCACCGCTGGCACGTGCCGGCGCGGTACAACATCGCGGCCGACGTCTGCGACAAGCACGCGCGCGACAAGCCCGCGATGCTCTGGGAGAGCTTCGACGGCTCGACGCGGGAGCTGAGCTGGGGCGAGCTGCAGGACCTCGCGAACGCGGCCGCGCACACGCTCGCGGCGCGCGGCGTCGAGCGCGGCGACCGCGTCGCCGTCGTGCTGCCGCCGACCCCGGAGGCCGCCGCCGTCTTCTTCGGCGTCTGGAAGCTCGGCGCGATCCTGCTCTCCATGTCCGTGCTCTACGGCGACGAGGCGATCGCCCACCGCCTGAGCGACTCGGAGCCGCGCCTGCTCGTCACCGACGCGGCGAGCGCGCCGCGCTTCGACTACGACCTGCTCGTGCTCGACGCCGAGACGCTCGCGGGCGCGCCGACGGACTTCGTCTGCGCCGACACGTCGGCGGACGATCCGGCACAGCTCTACTACACCTCCGGCACCACCGGGCTCGCGAAGGGCATCGTCCACGCCCACCGCTACATCCTGGCCCACGAGGAGTTCGTGTACTGCCACGAGGTCGAGGACGGCGAGCGCTTCCACGGCATGGGCGAGTGGGCGTGGGCGGCGGGAATCGCGCCGCTGCTGGCCCCGTGGCGGCTGGGCGCCGTGCAGTGCGTGTACCGGCGCGAGGGCGGCTTCGACCCGCACAAGCAGCTCGACTTCCTGAGCCGCCACGACGTGACGAACGTCTTCACGACGCCGACCGCGATGCGCTCGATGATGGCGATCGAGGACGCGGGCACGCGCTACCCGCAGCGGTTTCGCCGGGTGTGCTCGGCGGGCGAGCCGCTGAACCCGGAGGCGATCCGCTGGTTCCGGGAGCAGTACGGCCTGACGGTGCTCGACTACTACGGGCTCACCGAGTCGTACCCGCTCGTGGCGAACTATCCGTTCATGGAGGTGCGCGAGGGCTCGATGGGAAAGCCGATGCCCGGCTGGGACGTCCAGATCCTCGACGAGGACGAGCAGCCGGTCGCGCAGGGGGAGCGAGGCGAGATCTGCCTGCGCGCGCGCTCGAACCCGCACTATCCGCTCGGCTACTGGCGGAACGAGGCGGCGGCCGAGGAGACGTTCGGCGGCCACTGGTTCCACACCAAGGACGCTGCCGTGCAGGACGAGGACGGCTACTTCTGGTACGTCGGCCGCGCGGACGACGTGATCATCGCCGCGGGCTACCGCATCGGGCCGTTCGAGGTCGAGTCGGCCTGCCTCGAGCACGAGGCCGTGCGCGAGGCGGCCGCGGTCGCGTCGCCCGACGAGCTCCGCGGCAACGTCGTCAAGGCGTTCGTCGTCCTCGCCGACGGCTACGACCCGTCCGACGAGCTGGCGGACGAGATCAAGCGGTTCGTCCGCGGCCGGCTCTCCGCTTATGCGTACCCGCGGCTGATCGAGTTCGTCGCCGACCTGCCGAAGACGCTCACCGGCAAGATCCGCCGCATCGAGCTGCGCGAGCGCGAGCTCGCACGCACGTCGCGCGACTAAGGCCGCCCCAACCGGACCCCCTCAAGTGAGCTCGACTTTCGGCCGAAGAGATGGGCATGGGGTCGTTCCGCCTCCTCGTCGCGCTCGGCTGTGTGGCTGCCGCCGTTATCGGCGCCGGCTCTGCCCGGGCGGCAGTTGATCCGTACGCGAGCCTGCTCGCCCCCGCCGGCGTCTGCGGCGCCGCCGCCGACCAGCTCGCGCTCGACGCGAACACCGCAGAGCAGATGATGCTCTGCCTCACCAACTACGCGCGCGCCCAGTCCGGGCTCGCCCCGTTGACCGCGAACCCCCTGCTCGACCAGGCGGGCCAGGCGAAGCTCGACGCGGACATCGCCTGCGGCGATTTCAGCCACACTCCCTGTGGGAACCCGTTCGAGCTCGTCTTCGCCGCGTACCTGCAGGGCGCGTCGGGCTACCGGATCGGCGAGAACATCGCCTGGGGCACCGGCGAGTTCGGTACGCCACGGCAGACGATGGACGCCTGGCTGAACTCGGCGGGCCATCGCGAGAACATCCTCACGCCCGGCTACCGCGAGCTCGGCATCGGCTACCTGCCGAACCAGACCTTCCAGGGCTACGGCGGCGCGACCCTGTGGTCGCAGGAGTTCGGCACGCGCACGCCCGACGCGGCGTCCGCGCCCGCGCCGGCGGCAAAGCCCACTCTCGCGCCGGCGGCGAAGCCCGCTCCCGTCGCAAAGCCGAAGCCCAGGCGCGCTCACCGGCGCGTCGCCGTCGCGAAGCATCGCGTCGCGCGGCGGCATCCGTAAAGCGATCCCGGTTCGCGCCAGAGTTGGTGCACTCTGGCCAGGATGCTCGAGCTGCTCGACGAGCGCGGGGGCCGCGAATAGCCCCGCGGCCACTCGGCTGACCGTCATGGCAAGGGCCCGCTGAACCGGGGCCCGCGAGCGCGAAACGAGGGCCTGGAATTGTCCGTTGAGCCGGAGTACTCTCGATCCACGGGCCTGCGGCCGCACCGGAGGAGAGAGAAGTGAACATACTTGTCGCGGGCGGGTTCGATCCCGAGGGGCACCGAGAACAGGAGGGCATCCGCGAGTTCTGCAGAGAGCTTGGCGGCGCGGTGATCGAGCGGGGCCACGTCCTGCTCAACGGCTGTCGGACCGAGCTCGACGCGATAGTCGCGGCGGCAGCTCACGAGAAGCTCCCGCAATCGGACGGCTCGGACGCCGAGAAGCGTGTGATCAGCTACGTCCTCGCAGGGGCTGAGCCGATCCACAGGTGCGGAACGATCATCCGGTCGCGACTCGCCGACTGGGAGCTTGCGAGGGAGTCGTTCTACATCCCCGAGAGCGTGCGCGAGTCGGACGTCGTGATCCTGATCGGCGGCTTCGAGGGAACGTACAGAGCCGCGAACTGGGCGCGGATCGCGAAGAAGCCTCTGCTGCCGTTCACGGCGTTCGGGGGAGCGGCCGCGAAGATCTACGAGGAAGAAGTGAACGACTTCGACGGGAAATACGCCGGCCTCGTGGAGCGGTTCGACTACGAGGAGCTCAACACCGTCAAGCCCGACTGGTCGAAGCACGCGGCGAGCATCGTCGCTCTCGCGGAGAAGGTCGCCGCGTCGCGGCTCGTGGTCGTGATCATGTCCTATTCCCGTCGTCCCGACCTGGACGATGCCTACTACACGCTGCAGCAAGTGACCGGCGAGCTCGGCTACGAATGCCAGCGCGTTACCGAGGAGAACACGGAGGGGCGCATACTCCCGGAGATTCTCGAGCGCATCAGGCGGTCGGCGTTCGTGCTGGTCGACCTGACGGAGCTGCGGCCGAACGTCTTCTACGAGCTCGGCTACGCCGACGGCCTGGGCAAGCGCGTGATCGTCACGGCGCAGAAAGGCACCGAGCTCCCGTTCGACGTCAAGGACATCCCAACGATCTTCTGGGAAGGGCAGAACCAACTGCGCGAGGACCTGAAGAAGAGGATCGAGCATGTGGTGAAGACGAGGGTCTCACCGAGCCGGTCGGACTTCGGCTAGCCGTCGATGCTCCAACCGGACGACCTGAACGACCACTACTCGGCCGTGGTTCGCGACCTCGTCGAGAACCGCGTCGTTCCCTTGCTCGGCGCCGGCGTCAACCTCTGCGAACGCTCGCCCGGGGCCGCCTGGAGCAGAGGTGCGGATCTGCCGAGCGGCGGCGAGCTCGCGGAGTATCTCGCCGAGCGCTTCTTCTACCCGCGCGGGGAGGCGTCGGTCGAGCTCCTGCGCGTGTCGCAGTACGTCGCGGTGAACGACGGCACCGGACTGCTGTACGACGAGCTCCGGAAGCTCTTCCACAAAGACTACGAGCCGACGCGGGTGCACGAGTTCTTCGCCTCCTTGCCACGGCTGCTTCCGCCGGTGCGCGGCGCCGACGCGCCTCCGGCCGCCCAGCTCATCGTCACCACCAACTACGACGACCTGCTCGAGCGCGCCTTCGACGAGGCGAAAGTCCCCGTCGACGTCGTCTGGTACATCGCGGACGGCGACGCGCGCGGCAAGTTCTGGCACCGGCCGTACGAGTCCGAGCCGCGCCAGATCGACCGCCCCGAGGAATACGACGCACTCGATCTCGAGCAGCGGCCGGTGATTCTCAAGATCCACGGCGCGGTCGACCGAGCGGAGCGCGAGCGCGACAGCTACGTCATCACCGAGGACCACTACATCGACTACCTGACGAAGACCGAGCTGAAGCAGCTCATCCCCGTCGAGCTCGTCGCGAAGCTGGTGACGAGCCGCTTCCTGTTCCTCGGCTACAGCATGCAGGACTGGAACCTGCGCGTGATCCTGCACCGGATCTGGGGCCGCTCCCCGCTCACGTATCCGTCGTGGGCAATCCAGCGGAACCCCTCGAAGATCGAAGAGAAGTTCTGGGAAAAGCGCGACGTCGACGTGCTGGACGTGCCTCTCGACGAGTACATCGACGAGCTCTGGCGACGGCTCGGCGGCCCGTGACCGGAACGCTCGAGCTGCCGGTGGAGCCGCGGGTGGAGCTGCCGGACACTCCCTACGTCGGGCTCGTGCCGTTCGGCGAGCGCGATGCACCGTTCTTCTTCGGCCGCGAACGGGAACGGCGGCTGATCGCGAACAACCTGATCGCGTCGCGGCTGACGCTCCTCTATGGGGCCAGCGGGGTGGGCAAGAGCTCCGTCCTGCGTGCCGGCGTCGCCCACGACATCCGGCAGATCGCGCGACGGGAGCTCGCGCAAGGTCGCGTCCCGGAGCAGATACTCGTCGTCTTCTCGGAGTGGCGCGACCCGCCGCTGCCGCTGCTCGCGGCGGCGATCGAGGAAGCCGTCGGCGAGACGCTGGGCGAGGCCGCACCGGAGCCTCCGCCGCCCACCGAGCGGCTGGACATCCTGCTCGGCGAGTGGGTGCGCCGGATCGACGCGGTGCCGAGCGCGGCCGGAGCCGAGCGACGGACGCGCCTCTTGATCGTGCTCGACCAGTTCGAGGAGTACTTCCTCTATCACTGGCAGAACGAGGACACGGGCATGCTCGGCGAGGAGCTACCGCGCACGCTCGGGAGCGAAGGCCTGCGCGCGAACTTCGCGATCTCGATCCGTGAGGACGCCTACTCGCAGCTCGACCGCTTCAAGGGCCGAATCCCGAATCTCTTCGAGAGCTACCTGCGCATCAGGCACCTCGACCAGGAGGCCGCGCGGCGCGCGGTCACGCTCCCCGTGCGCGAGACGTGGAACGGGTTGCTGCCGGCCGGAGAGCGCCCGTACGAGATCGACGACGACCTCGTCGACGAGGTGTTGCGGCAGGTGCGGACCGGCAGCTTCGTCCTCGGCCAGACGGGCGGCGGCTCGGTGGGAGAGGCGACGGAGCGGCGCGTCGAGGCGCCGTACCTCCAGCTCGTGATGCGGCGCCTGTGGCTGGAGACAGTCGCGGCCGGCGAGCACCGACTGAGCCTCGCCCGCCTGACCGGCCTCGGCGGCGCGGAGGCGATCGTCCGCTCGCATCTCGACGACGCAATGGCCATCCTCGAGCCGCGCGAGCGAGAGCTCGCGGCGCGCATCTTCCACCAGCTCGTCACTCCGGAGGGCACGAAGATCGCGCACACCGTGGGCGCGCTCAGCAGCTATGCCGAGGTCGAGCCCGACGAGCTGGCGCCGACCCTCAAGACGCTCTCGGACGGCCGGATCCTGCTGCCTGTCGACCCGCCGGCGGGCCAGCAGACACCGCGGTACGAGATCTACCACGACGTCCTTGCCGCACCGATCCTCGAGTGGTGTGCGGCACACGTCCACGGGCTGCAAGAGGCGGAGCGCCGGGAGGACGAGCGGCGGGCACAGCGCACCATGAGAAATCGCGCGGTTGCGGGGGTGCTGGCGGTCGGCCTCGCGGTGTCGATCGGGCTCGTCGTGTGGGCGCTGGTGCAGCGCAACGACGCCCTCCGCCAGGGTCGCCTCGCGCGCTCGCAGCAGCTTGCGAACACGGCGATCACACAACTCGACATCGATCCGCAGCGCTCGACCCTGCTCGCGCTCGAGGCGGTGCACACGGCTCCCACGACGCAGGCCGAGGACGCGCTACGGGCGGCGCTCGCCGCCTCGCACCTGCGCCACGTGCTCGCGGGCGACACCGCCGGCGTGGTCAGCGCTGCCTACACCCGGGATGGGAAGCGCATCCTCACGGCGAGCGGCGACGGAACCGCCCGGCTCTGGAATGCGTCGACTGGGCGGACACTCCACATCTTCAGGACGAGGGGGGCGCTGCAACAGGCGGCGATCGACGCGACCGGCAGCCGGATCGCGGCCGCGAGCAGACGTGCGGGCCCGTTCCTCTGGAACGCCCGCACCGGGCGACCGATTCGCTTGCAACGGCCGCCGGCGGGTGCCTCCAGGGTGGCGTTCAGCCCGAACGGCACGCTCGTCGCGGCCGCAGGAGAGGCTCCTCCGGGCCTGGCCCGGGCGATCGACATCCGAGTCTGGCGCGCGGCGCACGGCTCGCCGGTGCAGACGTTCCACGGGCATACGAAGCTGGTCTACCACGTCGAGTTCTCTCCCGACGGGCGGCATCTGGTCACCGCGAGCGCCGATGGGACCGCGCGGATCTGGACGCTCGGCCGAAGCAAGGGAATCGTCCTCCAGCACGGCAAGACTGTGAACGACGCGCGCTTCAGTCCCGACGGTGAGCGCGTCGTCACGGCGAGCTGGGGAGGCAACGTGCGGGTCTGGACAGTCGACGGGTCGGCCGTCGACTCGTTCCCGCTCGACGGCCGGGCGCTGTCTGCGGCATTCAGCCCCTCGGGTGATCTCGTCGCAGCAGGCTCCACCGATCGGAACGTCCACGTCTGGAGCCTGAGGGGCAACCGGGCCGCGGTGCTCCGCGGTCACACGGGCGCGGTCTCGTCCGTTGCATTCTCCCAAAGCGGCGAGCTCGTGAGCGCGAGCGCGGACGGTACCGCGCGCGTCTGGGACGTCCGGACGGACGCGTCGCCGGCGATCCTGCGCGGCCATGCGGGCGCCGTTCGCGCGGCCGCCTTCAGCCCGGACGGAAAGCAGGTCGTGACGGCGAGCGAGGATCACACCGCCCGCATCTGGGACGTCTCGCCGTTGCCGATCGTCGCCACGCTCCGCGTCCCGGCCCACAAATCGTCCCACGCGAGCAGCGTCGGAGCAGTGTTCAGCCCGGACGGGCGCTATCTCCTCGTCCGGAGAGGGTTCGACGGGGCGCGCGTCTACGACGCCGCCGGGCGGCTCGTGGCGACCCTTCGGGTGCGTGGCGGGCCGCTCTCGAGCGGCGCGTTCAGCCCTGACTCGTCGCTCGTCGCGACCGCCACCGCGACCGGCCCCGCGCAGGTGTGGCGCCTACCGAGCGGGCGCCTCGTCCACGAGCTCCGCGGCCACAAGCCGTTCAACCGCGGTGGCGGCGAGCTCCTCCTGATCCGCAGAGTCGGCTTCAGCCCCGACGGCAAGTTCCTCCTCACCGCCGGCTTCGACGGGACTGCTCGCATCTGGGACGTCGCAACGTGGAAGACGCGTCACGTTCTGCGCCAACCGCGACAGCAGTACCTCGAGTCGGCGACGTTCAGTCCCGACGGCCGGCTCGTGGCGACCGCGGGCTGGGGTAGCGGCAGAGTCGGCATCTGGGATTCCGAGACGGGGCGACTCGTGCGCGCGCTGCGGACTCGGGGCGCGCAGCTCTGCGCATCGTTCAGCGCCGATTCCAAGCTGCTGGTGACCTGCGACACCGGCGGCGTCGCGCGCATCTGGGACGTCGGCTCCGGCGAGCGACTCCTCGCGCTCCACGGCCACACGGGCTTCGTCCTGTCCGGCGTCTTCAGCCCGGACGGCAGGCTGGTCGCGACGACGGGGAGTGACGGGACCGCGAGAGTCTGGGACACGGCGACCGGAGCGGTCCTCGCGGTCGTGAACGGCATCAGAGGCTTCCCCGCGGTCTTCTCGGCCGACGGTTCTCTCCTCGCCGCCGCCGGCTCGATCGTCGAGGCGAGGACGGGTGGCCCGATCGTGAACGTCAGCTCGGTCGGCCATCCGATCGTGTCTGCGTTCAGCCCCGACGGGAGCCTCGTCGCGACGATGGGGTTCGACGGAGTCGGAGGCCTCTTCCGGTGCGACCTGTGCCGGCCGCTGCCGCAGCTCGTCGAGCTCGCGAAGACGTACGCACCACGAGGTCTCACGGGCCAGGAGCGCGAACTCTTCGTCGGCGGCTGATGGCGGCGGCCCGGAAGTAAAGTCGAGGCACGTGGACACCGCCGTCGACATCACGCAGCTGGTGGAGCGCGAGGCGCTCGCCGCCCGCGCTGCGCTCTCGCGCCTGACGGACGAGCGGGTCGACCGGGCGCTGGCACGGACGCTCGAGCTGCTGGCCGAGCGCGCCGGCGAGGTCCTCGCCGCGAACGAGCGCGACCTCGAGGCCGCTGCCGGCACGCTCGACGCGGGCGCGCTCGACCGGCTCCGGCTCGACGCGGGGAGGCTGGAGGGCATCGCCGAGGGCGTCCGGGCGACGGCGGCGCTCGAGCCGATCGCCCGAGACGTGCGCTCGTGGACGTTGCCGAACGGGCTCGAGGTCGCCGAGCGGCTGATCCCGGTCGGCGTCGTCGGCGCGAACTTCGAGGCGCGCCCCAACGTCGCGGTCGACGTCGCGACCCAGGTGCTGAAGAGCGGCAACGCGGTCGTTCTGCGCACGGGGTCGGCGGCGCTCGGCACCGTCACCGTGCTCGTCGACCGCGTCCTGCGGCCGGCGCTGGCGGACGCAGGAGCCGACGGCGCCGCCGTCGGGCTCGTCCGCGTGCCGGAACGCGCTGGCGCCGAGGCGCTCGTCTCGCTCCCGGCTCTGCTGCCGCTCGTCATCCTGCGCGGCAGCGGCGCGTCGACGGCCGCCCTCGTGCGGATCGCCGCGGCGAACGGCGTGCGGACGCTCGCGCACGCCGAGGGCGGCGGCGTCCTCTACGCGCATGCGGCGGCCGATCCGGAGCGCCTGGCGCAGCTCGTGCGCGCGAGCCTCGACCGGCTCGGCGTCTGCAACCGGCTGAACCTCGCGCTCGCCGACTCGCCGGAGCTCGCTTCCGCCGTCGCCGGTGTCTGCCGGGAGCTCGACGTCGAGGTGCGCGGCGACGGCGGGCTGCCGCTCGACCGGCCGCTGGGCCACGAATGGGCATCGGAGCCGGATCGCGTAGCGACGGTGACCCTCGTCGTCGTGGACGGCCTCGACGAGGCGGTGCGGCTCGCGAACGAGCAGACCTCCGGGCTCGCCGCCACGATCGTCACCGAGGACCGCGCGGCCGCGGAGCGCTTCCTCGACGGCTACCGCGGCACCGCGGCGCTCTGGAACGCGACGACGCGCTTCACCGACGGCTTCGCGCTCCTCGGCACGCCCGAGACCGGCATCAACGTCGACCGTATCCCCGGGCCGCGCGGGCCGGTCACCTACCGCGACCTCTGCCTGCGCCAGTACCGGATCGTCGGCGACGGCAGCCAGCACCGTTGACGGTCGTCGTCAAGCTCGGCTCGACGCTCGTCACCGACGGCGCCGGGCGCATCCGCCGCTCGCTGCTGGCGGCACGCGCCGCCGACATCGCGACGATCGCCGCGGGCGGCGAGGACGTGTGCCTCGTCTCCTCCGGCGCGATCGCGCTGGGCGCGCCGCTGCTGGGCCTGCCGCGCCGGCCGCGGGCGACGCCGCAGCTCCAGGCCGCGTCGGCGGCGGGACAGGTGCGCCTCCAGCTCGCGTGGGAGGCGGCCTTGCGTCGCCACGGGCTCCGGGTTGCGCAGGTGCTGCTCTCGGCCGGCGACCTCGCCGAGCGGGTGAGCTACCTCAACGTCCGCAATGCGCTACGCGCCTTGCTGCGGCTTCACGTCGTGCCGGTCGTGAACGAGAACGACGCGACCGCGACGGACGAGATCACCTTCGGCGACAACGACGCGCTCGCTGCACAGGTGGCCGTGCTGCTCGGCGCGCGGCTGCTCGTGCTGCTCACCGAGGTCGACGGCGTCTACAGCGCGCACCCGGCGGAGCCGGACGCACGGCCGATCGCGAGCGGCGACGCCGTGACGGACGCGGCGCTCGGCCGGGGTGGCACGCTCGGCCGCGGCGGGATGGAGAGCAAGGTGGCCGCGGCGCGACTCGCGGCGGGCGCGGGGATCCCGACCGTGATCGCGTCGGGTCGCGGGGAGGGCGTCGTGGCAGCGATCGCCGCCGGCGAGGCGCGCGGGACGAGGTTCACGGCGACCGCGCCCCCCGCGAGCGCGTTCAAGCTCTGGCTCCAGCACGCGAAGCCGCCGAGCGGACGGCTCGTCCTCGACGAGGGCGCGCGCGAGGCGATCGTGTCGGGGGGCAGGAGCCTGCTCGCGGTCGGGGTCGCCGAGTGCGAGGGCCGCTTCGAGCCCGGCGACGCGGTCGAGCTCGTCGCGCTCGACGGCACGATGCTCGGCAAGGGCATCGTCGGCGCGAGCGCGGCCGAGCTACGCGACCGCCCGCGCGGGGTCGAGGCCGTCCACCGCGACCGCCTCGTCGTGTATTAGCCGTCGCCGTCCACCAGCGAGCGCAGGCGACTCCTTTGCCCCCGGCGAGCCGGGCGTATCGTCCGTACGGGCGATGGAGGAGCTGAGGGTCCAAGTAGACGGGGCCACGCTGGCGGCGAGCTATTCACCAGCCGGCGATACCGCGATCGTCGCACTTCACGGCGCGGGCGAAGGAACGGGCGACAGCCCGCTCTACAGCCACCTCCACGCGCTGCTCCCGCCTGCTGGCATCGGGGTCGTCACCTTCGACCGCCGCGGCGAGGGCCGATCGACCGGCGACTCGACGCGTGGCCGCTTCGCGCTCCAGGTCGAGGACGCGCTGGCGGTGGTCGACGCGATCGGCGCGAAGCGGGTCGGCCTCTGGGGGATCAGCCAGGGCGGCTGGATCGGCCCCCTCGCCGCGGCGGCGTCGAACGAGGTGGCGTTTCTCGTCCTGATCGCCTCGACCGGTGTCACGCCCTCCGAGCAGATGATGTACGCAGTGGAGCGCCAGCTCCGGCTCGCCGGCTACGGCGGCGACGTGGTCGCCCACGCGCTCGAGCTGCGGCGACGATTCGAGGACTGGGTACACACGGGCGCTCCCGAGCCTGACGAGCAGCTCGCCGCCGAACTCTGGGCGGGGGTCGACGAGCGGTGGTGGTCGCATGTCTGGCTCCCGCCGACGCTCCTCGATGAGGAAAGCCGGCGCCTCTGGATCGAGGAGATGGATTTCGACCCGCGCCCGGTCTTCGCACGCGTACGGGTGCCGACGCTGCTCTTCTATGGCGAGGCCGACTCCTGGACGCCGGTCGAGCCGAGCGTGGAGGCGTGGCGCGCGGCGCGCGGCGACGACGTCGAGATCGTCGTCATCCACGAGGCCGAGCACGACCTGATCCTGCCGGACGGAAGCCTTTCTCCTGAGTACCAGAAAACGCTCGTCAATTGGCTCGTTGATCGGCGGCCGTAACGGAACGACTAGTCGCCTTCGAGACACCGGCCGCAGAGCTCGCAGATCACCGCGTACCGCTTGACGCCGGCTGCTGTGACGGCCATCTGACGCCAGACGAGCCCGTGCGCACACGCGCGCACCTCCGGAAGGCGCTTGGGCAGCAGAGGCAGCTCGGGCACGTGCCGCACCCGCCGCCCACGGCAGGGCATCCGGCTGCGTGTTCGGCCCAGACCGGCTGCGGTGGTTGGCTCGTCATTGCTAGCCAGCCACACGCCTCACACGAGAGCTCGATCAGCAGAGCACCCGTGGAGGGCAAGTAATCGAGCGCACGCTCGAGCCAGAGTAGCCCGGCACGGTGGCTGCACGTCAGACGGCGAGCGAACGAAGGTCGATCAGCCCCGCGTCTGTCGGCTGAAACCCGCACGCATCGAAGTAGAACGGGCGAAGATCAGCATCGAAGTCGACGTGCAACCATTCGCACCCTGCCGCCTTGGCGTGCTGCGCCGCGAACGCCACCACGCGCGTCCCCACCTGTCGGCGCTGGAAGGCCCCGCGTGTCTTGGTGTCGATGAGGAACGCGTGATCCCCGCCGTCGCTGGTCACGTTGACGAATCCCACGAGCATCTCGCCTTGCGCCCGCGCCGTGACCCACCCGAGACTGCAGAACGATCCCGTCTGCGAAGCGCTCGAGTGACTCGGCGACCACGCCTGCGAACGCTACCGCCGAGTCGTCCTCGGCGGCCTCTATGGAAGGGGTAGCTTCCCTCCACCGTCGACGCAGTCGGCGAGGTAGAGGGCTGTGCCGAGGTCGCCCGTCCAGAGCGTGTGGTGGCCGCGCCCGTAGTGCGACCGGCTGCGCTCGACCTGACCTGCAGCGTGCATCGCGAACGCGCGCGCCCGCGTGAGCCACCGTTCGTCTCCCGTGCGCTCGAGCAGCGCCAGGAAGGCGTAGCCGTTTCCCCCTGTGCCGTGGCAGAGGTTTGCGCCCTTTCGCAACGGCCCGGCACGCCACGTCAGCTCGCCGCCCGCGACCGCAAGCTCCTTGTCGAGGATGTGCGCGAGCGTCGCGACGATCCCCGGCGCGCCGTGGCACCACTGCGTGCGAATCTGGCCGTCGCGGTTCGCGCCGAGTCGCATCCCCGCGACTCCCGGCCAGTTGACGAGCCCATCCTCCGCGACGGCAAAGCGCTCGAGCGTCTCCGAGACGCCGGCGACGTCGCCGAGCGCAAGCACGCAGCCTGCGAACCCGTGTGCCGCACCGAGATGGCGCGCGCTTCGCGCGCCGAGTTGCTGCGTCCATAGGCCGTCCATGTCACGTTGGCCGAGCAACCACTCGACGCTCGCTGTCACGTCGAGCCCGAGCTCGCGACCCGCGAGAATCGAGCCGGGACTGCCCGACATCAACTCGCAATGCTCGTCTCGCTCGTTCGCCGCGATCAGGTGCGAGAGCCGCTCGAGGTTCGCCTGCGAGGGCGCGACCCGCTGTAGCACGAGCCGGATCCCCGTCTCGCCGAACGAAAGGCTGCGCTCGTCGTCCTGGCCGGGCCAATCCGGCTCGGCCTCGAGCGAACGCTGCAAATACGGCACATAGTCCCGTCGCAACCCGACGAAGCCCCGCCGCGCAAGGCGGTGGAGCCCGTCCACGACCCCCGCACCCCCGAGATACACGCTCCGCAACCGCCCAGCCGCTATCTCGTCGCCCTGGTCCTTTGGATGCGTGAGCCAACCGTCGTCGAACGCACTCTCGGCGTCGGCAACGATCGAGGTGATCGCCGTCCGCGCCCGTTCGGCGCTCCACGGTTCGTCCGCGAGCGCCGCGTGCGCTTCCGGCGAGAACAGCATCGGGCGAGTGTATTGACGCCGGTCGGGGACGTTCCCGCACACTGCCCAGGCGAATGTCGTGTCAGCGCCCGGGGGTTCGACCGGATCAGGGTCACCGTCTCTCTCGACAACGAACCCGCGCAGGCGCTCTACGAACGGTGCGGCTACCGCGACGTGGGTGTGCCGCCCAGGCGCGTGCAAGGCAGCATCCTGATCCGGACGGGCCCGATCGAGGTCGACGACACGCTGCTGACCTGGGAGAAGTCTCTTGGCGGCACGGACCCGGTGCGAGCTTGACCGGAACCCGGGGCTTGCGAAGCCGTGACAACGCCTACGTGAGGGCACCTGCGACCGATCCGCGCGACCTCGCGAGCCGATGTCGTAGCCTGTGCCGATGGTGATCGAGGTCGTAGTCGAGGGGACTGAGCGGCCGCCGGCCGGTGCGCCCATGGTGGTCCAGGTCCTCGACACGACGTATGCCGATGCGCCCGCGCAGGTCGTCGCGCAGACGAGCGCGCACGTCGCGTCTGATGAAGGCGAAACGCTCCAGACCGTCGAGATCGCGTTCACTCCCACCGGAACGGCCGACTACCGCGTCCGTGCGCATGTCGATGTCGATGGGGACGGCGCCGTGAGCCTCGGCGACTTCGTGACCACCGCCGCCTATCCCGCGACCGGAAGGGATCCGGTGCGGGTGGCGGTCCGGAAGGTAACGTAACCACTAGCTCGCCAGCAGCTCGGCGAGGTTCCGCGCGATCGGCTGGCCCGTGAGCTCCTCGACGAAGAGGAACTCCCCGGCCGTGTTGACCTCGAAGAAGACGTGCTCACCCGTGGGAGTGCGGCGCATGTCGACGGCGCCGTAGAGGAGTCCGAGCCGGTCCATCAGCACGAGCAGGCGTTCCTCGACCTCAGCCGGAAGGGTCGTCGCCTCGACCTCTGCCTGCCCGAGGCTCATCCGGAAGTCGACCTCGTAGTCGGTCTCCTGCGAATGGATCGCGGCGGCGAACAGCCGGCCGCCGACGATCGTGATCCGCAGATCGACACCGGCCGGAACGTACTCCTGAAAGATCACCGGCGCGAGCCGGACCGTGTCGAGCAACGGCAACTCGTCGGCGCGGATCAGCCTCGTCTCGCGCCAGATCTCGTGCGTGCAGGAGAACGTCTTGAAGACGGTCGCGGCGTCGCCACGCCCGTCGATGAAGGTGCGCGCCTCGTCGGGGTCAGACGTCACGAGCGTCCGCGGCACCGTGAGTCCGACCTCAGCGGCGACACGCAGCTGCAACGCCTTGCGTGCGGCCACCTCGTCTCGGATCGGGTGGTTGACCCAGCGGGCATCGAGCAGCTGCCAGAGCCCGTTGATCGCTTCCTGCCACTCGTTCGCCGCGAAGAGGAGGGCTTCGGGATCGGTGATCGAGGCGGGCTCGGGGACCCGCGGTCGCCGCCACCAGACCGTCCGAACGCTGTGAAGGTCGAGCGTCGGCTCGCCCTCGCGGCGATACTCGAGCCGGGGCCGCCCACCGTTCTCGTACCCCATCGTCAGCGTCGCACGCTCCGGGAGGTCGGCGAGATCGAGGAGGACGGCAGGCGCCCCGGCATCGCGCAGGTGTGACATCACCGCCTGCGCGTGTGGGTCGTCGGGATAGGAGACGACGGCGATCACGTGGGCCGGGGCCGGCGTCTCACTGGCTCGACTCGTGTTCGCTGAGCGTCTGCTCGAGGATGCCGGCGAGCTCGTCGTACTGCGCCTGGAGCGTCGCCCGCTCTGCATCGGCCTGCGCCAACTGCTCGGCCAGCATCTGGAGGTGCATGTCGATCTCTCCGATCGTCTGCTCGAGCTCGTCGAAGGCGTACGACTCGCCCGCACCCGCGGCGGGCGCCTGGTGCGGCGTTCCGACGGCGAAGGGGAGTGCGCCACCGAGCCCCAGCTGGGTCACGGGCCCCGGCCTCACCGGGCCTGGCGTCGGCCGCTCGAACAGCCCCTTCTGCGGGTCGAAAACCGGCTCCTTGCGGTCCTTGAGAAAGTCCTTGATCTGCTCCTTCAGCGTGTCGCGAAGCAGCTCCTTCCTGGTGTCGAGGCGGACGTCCTTCCTCAGCTCCTTGATGGTGTCGATCCGAGCGTCCTTCGGCGGATCCTTGCGCACGTCCTTGAGCTGCTCCTTGAGCGGCTTCGGGCAGAAGGAGTTGGCAGCCGCGATGTCGCCCGCGCTCAGGGCCGTCCGCTGCCCGATGACCGCGCCCGCGACGACCGGCGTGATCGTGTCACTGCCGTCCACGGAGAACGCATCGCGGGGGTAGTGCATGATCGACCCGTAGTCGTACGCCCCCACGTCGTCGCCGTCGCTGATGTGCTGATCGAAGTTGTGCTCGAAGCCGGCCTGGATCTTGTTCCAGTGGATCGTCACCCACGAGTCGCGGTCTTCGCGGCTCTGCTCGTGCCACAACCCCACGACGTGACCGATCTCGTGGATCGCGTTGCCCGTCGAGCACCCCGCTCCGAGGTTGACGAACTGCTGGCCGCCGCGCCTCCCGACGGCGGACGAGCAGCCGCCGCTTCCTGCCCGGAACGTGGCGTAGTCCGGGTAGGTCGACGCGTTTGCCGCCGTCCGGAGCACGAAGTGATAGCGCGTCTTCGACTCCCAATGCGCGATCGCGTCGGTGACGCGAGCCTGGTTCGACAGACCTGCATCGATCGTGTACGGGATCGTGCAGTTCGGCCAGCGATACTGCGTGCCGGTGATCACCGCTGCGGCCGGGGTCGCGCCGCTGAGAAGATCGCCAAGCTCCGCCGTCTGCTGTTCGACCTCCTCCACGGTGCCTAGGACGATGTCGCCCTCGAAGATCGCGAGACCATCGACGACCGCGTAGCGCAGCGCCTTCGCGGCGAACGTCTGTCCCGGAATCAGACCGGTGCGAACTTCGGGGCTCGACCGAAGCTCGCCCTCGTCCTTAGCCGAGCTCTCGCCCCCGCCCGGGGTCCTCCGCTTCCCTGCCATCTGCACCTCCTCGGCCTACCTGACGCACCCCGGCCGTCATGCAGGTAAGACGCTCTGCTGATCGGCCACGGGCTCTCCCATATCGCTCAGCTGAGTGCCGCAGAGGTCGTCGGCGACGACGACTCAAGCCGGCGGGAAGTTTGTCGCCTCGGAGCGGCCGCTGTCAACTGCCAAGTGCACCGCGTCGCGGAAGACCAAGCGTGGCTTAGGCGCGGCGCAACCGGACGTCGAGCGATCCGTCCTCGCGCCGCCGGAGGCGCAGCGGCCAGGTGTGCCCGCTCTGCGAGGGCAGCACCACGTCGAACGTCTTCGGCGGCTCGGCGCCGAGCCGCCTGCGGGCGCCGACCAGTTCGGCGTGCCGCGCGACCGCTGCACGGATCGCGGGGACGACCTCCGTCTCGCGGAACGGCTTCACGAGGTACGCGAAGACGCCGGCGGCGATCGCCTTCTCGACCGAGGCTCGGTCGCTGAAGGCGGTCAGCATCACGATCGGGATCGGACGCTCGGCGTAGATTCGTCGCGCGGCCTCGATCCCGTCGAGCTTCGGCATGCGCAGGTCGAGCAGCGCGACGTCGGGCTCGGCCGACCGCGCGAGCTCGACGGCCTCGAGCCCGTCGCGAGCCTCGGCGCACACGACGAGACCGTGCCGCTCGAGCAGGCTGCGCAGATCGAGACGGATGATCGTCTCGTCCTCGGCGATCAGAACCTTCATGGTGCGCCTCCCTTCCGGACCAACAAAAAAGCCCCCACGAGCCCGTTGCTCGTGAAGGCGGCTGCGCCTCACGCGACCGCTGCGATGCGGACGCGGAAGGAACGCTAGCAGACGACCCGGCGAATCCCGCGCACGGCCTGCGCGATGCGCTGCTCGTTCTCGACGAGCGCGAAGCGGACAAAGCCCTCGCCGTCCTCGCCGAAACCGCTGCCGGGACTGACCGCGACATGCCCCTCGCGCAGCAGGCGCACCGCGAACGGCTGTGCGGCCTCGCCCGTCGGGATGGGCGCCCAGACGAACATCGTCGCCGCCGGCCGTTCGACGTGCCAGCCGACGTTGTCGAGCCGGTCGCACAATGCGTTCCGGCGCCCCTCGTAGACCTTCGCCACCTCCGCCGGGTAGTCGGCCGCGTCGCGCAAGACAACGGTCGCGGCGATCTGGAGCGCCTGGAAGCTGCCGTAGTCGAGGTACGACTTGAGTCGCGCCAGAGCACCGACCACGTCGGCGCGGCCGAGCACGAAGGCGACCCGCCAGCCCGGGACCGAGAAGCCCTTGGTCAGCGAGTACAGCTCCACCGCGACCTCGCGCGCGCCTTCGGCCTCGAAGATCGACGGCGGTCGGTAGCCGTCGAACCCGAGGTCGGCGTAGGCGAAGTCGTGCACGAGCAGCACGTCGCGCTCGCGCGCGAAGTCCACGAGCCGCTGCATCAGGCCCGGATCGGCGCAGGCGGTGGTCGGGTTGTGCGGGAACGAGCAGAGCAGCACGCGCGGCCTCGGCTGCGACGCGTGCCACGCCTCCTCGACGTTCGCGTAGAAGTCCTCGCCGGCGCCAACGCCGACGCGCGCCACCGTCGCTCCCGCGAAGCCCGGAGCGAACAGGTGGATCGGATAGCTCGGGCTCGGCACGAGCGCGGCGTCTCCGGGGCCGAGCAGCACCCAGAGCAGATGCACGAGCCCCTCCTTCGCGCCGAGCGACATCGTCACCTCGCGCTCCGGGTCGAGCTCGACGCCGAAGCGGTCGCGGTAGAGCGCGCACACGGCCTCGCGGAGTCGCGGCAGCCCCCGGCTCGACGAGTAGCGATGGTTGCGCGGCAGCAGCGCCGCCTCGCGGAGCTTCTCGATCGCGAGCTCGTGCGGCGGCACGTCGGGATTGCCGAAGCCGAGGTCGAGCCGAGGTCGATGACGTCCTCGCCGGCGCGGCGCAGCTCGAGCTTGAGCCGCTCGACCTCCGCGAATGCGTATGGCGGCAGCGCGTCGACGCGCCGGAAATCCATGGGCTGCATCTTGCAGCCCGCACGAGCTGCACGCAGAAGCGTTCTCCGGTACGAACCGGGAAAGGACCTCACCGATGCGAGTCGCGCTGATCGCCGCCTCGATCTTCCTGCTCCTGCTCATGTTCGTGCTCCTGCCGTGGGCGGCGGTGCTCGGCGCCATCGCCGTGCGGCCGGTTTCCTCCTCCTGCCGACGGTCGCGCACGGACGCGGCGGGTGGCTCGCAGCCGGCGGCCTCGCCGTGACGGTCTTCGGGTTCGCGACGGCCTTCTTCGGGGGCTTCGTCCTCATGCCGGTCGGCGTCGCGCTCTAGGCGGCGGACCGGCGTACCGCGCCGAGCGCCTCGCGGAGCGAGACGACCTCGCCGATCACGACGAGCGCGGGCGTACGGAGGCCCCGCGCCGCGCGGGCGATCGCGCCGAGCGGCGCGACGACGACCTGCTCCTCGGGCGTCGTCCCTGCCGAGACGACTGCAGCCGGCGTCGCGGCCGGACGGCCCTGCTCGATCAGTCGCTCGGCGAGCCGCTCGAGTCCGGCGAGGCCCATGAACGCCACGAGCGTCCCGGGGATGCGCGCGAGGGCGCGTGCGTCGAGGCCCTCGACGTCGTGCGCCGCGAACGCGGTCACCGCAGAGGCGAGCCCGCGGTGCGTCAGCGGGATTCCCGCGGCCGCGGGCACCGACGCGAGCGACGAGACACCCGGGACGACCTCGAACAGCACGCCCGCGGCCACGAGCGCGAGCGCCTCCTCGCCGCCTCGGCCGAAGACGAACGGGTCGCCTCCCTTCAGCCGCACGACACGCCGCCCACGGCGTCCGTGCGCGACGAGCAGCTCGTTCACCTGCTCCTGCGTCAGCCCGTCCCGCTCGATCCGCAGCGCCGAGACGGGCGCCTCCGCGACGAGCTCGGCCGCGACGAGCCGGTCGAAGACGACGATGTCGCACGCGCGCACGCGCGCGAGCCCCTTGAGCGTGATCAGCTCGGGATCGCCCGGACCCGCGCCGACAAGCGAGACGGTCACCCGAGCGCCCTCGTCACGGCGTCGCGGAAGTAGTCGCTTCGCTCCTCGTAGGTATGGAAGTTGCGCTTTACCCACGGGCGAAGCCGGCGCAGCTCGCCGGCGAGCTGTTCGTGCTCGAAGCCGATCTGCCCGGCGAAGCGGTCGCGCAGCCACTGGGCGAGGGCGGGCGACGCGCCGCCGGTCGAGACCGCGAGCGCGATCGGACCGCGGCGGTGGATCGCGGGCAGGATGAACGAGCAGAGTTCCGGGACGTCGGCGACGTTGCAGAAGACGTGGCGGGCCTCCGCGTCCGCGAAGACGCGCCGTTGCACCTGCTCGTCCGCGGTGGCGGCGACCACGAGCCGCGCGCCGTCGAGGTGAGACTCGCGGTACTCCTCGGGGGCGACGACCGTGACCTCCGCGCCGGCGGCGCGCAGGCCCTCGACCTTCTCCGCCGCCATCGCGCCGCTGCCGACGACGAGGCAGCTGCGGCCCTCGAGGTCGAGGCACGCGAAGTAGTGCTGCTTTGCCATCAGACGCCGACGGAGTGGATGCGGGCGCCCGCGCGGTCGAGCCGCACCGAGAGCTCGAGGCCCTCGACGGCGACCGTGACGACGAACGCACCCGGGCCGGGCGACTGGATCGAGACGCGCTCGAGCAGCTTGCCCTCGAGCGCCTCGAGCGCCTCGGTCACCTCGCGGGCGCCTTCGGCGAGCTCCCGCCCGCGCGGCAGCCGGCGATAGGTCTTCAGCGCGGCCTGCTCGCCCTCGGGCCCGTACACGCTGCGGATGCGGCCGGTCGTGAGGCCGAGCTCGATCAGCTCCTCGAGCGCCTGCGCCTCGTCCTCGCCGAGCTCGCCGTCCTCGACCGCCGCGACGAGATCGGCCAGCCGGCCGCGACGCTCCTCGTCCTGAACGAGCGCGAGCACGGCCTGCGCCTCGCCGAGCGCGACCTCGGCCGCCTCTCCGCGCAGGGCGATCAGCGCTCTGCGTCCTTGCCGAGAATCGCGTGCAGCTCGTGCTCGAAGCCGCCGTGCTCGATCGAGCAGTGCATGCCGCACTCCTTCGGCGCGTTCGTCTCCCACCACCAGCGTCCGGCGCGGTCGTCCTCGCCGGGCTGGATCGCGCGGGTGCACGGCGCGCAGCCGATCGATGTGTAGCCCTGGGCGTAGAGCCCGTGCACCGGGACGTCGTTCTCGCCGAGATAGGCCCAGACCTCGCGCTTCGTCCACTCGGCGAGCGGGTTGAGCTTCACGATCGCGCCGTGGTCGTGGTCGATCTCGACCTTGCGGATGTTCGTGCGCGTCGCCCACTGGTCGCGGCGCAGCCCGGTGATCCACGCGTCCAGCCCGTCGAGATGCCTCGTGAGCGGCTGCACCTTGCGCACGTTGCAGCAGAGCAGCCGGTTCTCGACCGACTCCTTCATCAGGTCGAGACCCTTCACCGCGACCAGCCGCTCCACCTGGCCCGGGTCGGGCTCGAGCACATGGAGATTCAGACCGGGATAGCGCTCGCGCAGGCTCGCGATCAGCTCGTGCGTCTCCTTCGGCAGCCGGCCCGTGTCGACCGTGAAAACGCGGACAGCCGGCTCGATCCGGTACGCCATGTCGATCAGGGCGACGTCCTCGGCCTGCAACGCGGCCGAGAGCGCGATGCGCGGGCTGAACTCCTCGAGCGCCCACTCGAGCAGCGCCTGCGGCTCCTCGCCCTCGTACTGGACCGAGAGCTCCCCTGCTTCGAGCTCGTCCAGAATCTCGTACGTACTCATGCTGCGGCTGCCTCCTCTCGAACACGTTTGCGAGCCGGCTCCAGCCCTGCGAGCGCGCCGAGCTCGTCGTCGGAGAGACGGCGCTGGAAGTCGGTGAACGTCTCGCCGCCGTCCCGCTGCTCGAGCCAGCCGCGCACGAGTCCCTCGACCGCCGGCTCGAGCCGCTCGCTCGCAACACGCCGGAAGAGCGAGCCGCCGATCTGGGCCACCGGGCCGAGCGAGCCACGCACGAAGATGTCGTAGGCGGAGATGCGGTTGCCGTCGGCGTCCTTCCCGGTGGTCGCCTGGAAGCCGAGGTCGCCGACCCAGTGCTGCGCGCAGGCGTGCGGGCAGCCGTCGAGATGCAGGCGCAGCTCGGCGGCGTCCGCGCCGAACGTCGTCTCGAGATGGTCGACGAGCGACTCCAGCCGCGTCTTCGTCTCGCCGACCGAGAAGTTGCAATGCGGCTCGCCGGTGCAGGCGATCGAGCCTGCCCAGATCTCGTTCGTCTCGAGCGGCAGTCCAAGCTCGCCGAGCCGAGCGAGCACCTCGTCGACGCGCGCATCGGGAACGCCGGTGACGATCAGGTTCTGCTGGCGGGTCACCCGGACGTCGCCGCCGAACGACTCGACGAGATCGGCGACGCCGATCAGCTGGTCGCCGGAGGTGAGGCCGAGCCGCACCGGCACGCCGATGTACGACCGTCCCGCCTGCCTCTGCGCGTGCACGCCGACGTGCGCGGACGGCTGCACGTCGATCGCCGGAAGCTCGTAGCGCTCGAGCGTCCGCCCGAGCTTCGCCTCGACGCGCTCGAGCATCCCCTCGGGGCCGATGTCGTCGACCATGAACTTCAGTCGCGCCTTCACCCTCGACATGCGGTACTTCAGGTCCTCGCTCCAGACCGAGGTCACCGCGCCGAGGATCTCTACGGCGTCGTCTTTCGGGATGAAGACGCCGAGGTCGCGCGCGATCCGCGGCACCGACGCGAGGCCGCCGCCGACGAGCACGGCAAAGCCCTCGCGTCCCTCATGCACGACGCCGACGAGCGAGACGCAGTTGATCTCCGGCGCGTTGCAGCGGTCGGCGCAGCTCGCGATCGAGTACTTGTGCTTGCGCGGCAGGTTTGCCCACGCGGGATTGCCGTAGAACTCGGCGGTCGCGGCCTCGATCGTGGGCGTCGAGTCGAAGAGCTCCTCGGCGGCGAGCCCGAAGACAGGGCAGCCGGTGATGTTGCGCACCGTATCGCCACAGCCGCCCGCGCTCGTGATGCCCGCCGCCTCGAGGTCGGCGAAGACGTCGGCGAGCGCGCCGAGCTCGAGCCAGTGCAGCTGGATGCACTGCCGGGTGGTCAGCTCCGCGTCGCCGCGGCCGTAGCGATTCGCGACCTCGCCGATCCGGCGCAGCTTGGCCGGCGTGAGGATCCCGCTCGGGATCTTCACGCGCAGCATGAACGTGCCGACCTTCGGCTTGTCGTGGTAGAGGCCCCACCACTGGAGGCGGACGACGTCCTCCTCCTGCATCCGCTCGTAGCCGAGCGCGACGAGCGCCGGCAGCTCGTCGCGAATGCCGAGCGGCGGCTTGTCGCGCTTGATTCTCTCGACCGAGTTGCGCTCGAGGACGGTCTGCCAATCCATGCGCAGACGCTACCCGCGTATCACTATCTAAAGTAAAGTGTTGTCCGGTTATCGGCCCCTGGAGCCACGGCTCGCGACCAGGTCCTGAGCCGTGGCCGCTCGAGCCAGGGCTCGCGACCAGGTCCTGAGCCGTGGCCGCGTTAGCCGGTGTTGCGCAGGCCGGCGGCGATGCCGGCGATCGAGCGCAAGAGGGGCGGCACGGCCGCCTCGTCGCCGGCGCGGTAGCGGTGCAGGAGCGAGACCTGGATCGCGTTCATCGGGTCGACGTAGGGGTTGCGCAGCCGGATCGAGCGCTGCACGATCGGGTGCCGGTCGAGGAGCTCACCGGCCTCGACGATCTCGAGCACCGCGGCGACGGTGCGCTCGTGCTCGGTCGCGATCGGCTGCCACAGGCTCGGCTCGCCGACGAGCTCGAGGTACTCGGCCGCGATCTCCATGCTCGACTTCGCGAGCGTCATCTCGAGGTTCTGCACGAGCGCGCGGAAGAACGGCCAGCCGCGGTACAGGCGGCGCAGCTCGTCGACCTCCGCCGCCGCGAACGCCTCGCCGCAGCCGTACCACGCCGGCAGGACGCAACGATTCTGCGTCCACGCGAACACCCACGGGATCGCGCGTAGCGAGGCGAGGTAGTCCTCTCCCTCGGGTCGCCGCGCGGGACGCGAGCCGATGTTCAGCAGCGCCAGCTCGTCCACCGGCGTGAAGGCACGGAAGAAGCCCTCGAACCGCGCGTCGTCGACGAGCTCCCGGTAGGCCGTGCGGGAGCGCCCGGCGAGCGACGCCGCGAGCGACTCGGCGCCCTCGGGCGGATCGGTACCTGCCACTTCCGGCGCGGCGGCGAGCAGTGTCGCCGCGAGCGCGGCCTCCAGGTTGCGGTACGCAAGCCCGGGCAGCCCGTACTTGAAGGCGATCGTCTCGCCCTGCTCGGTGAGCTTCAGCCGTCCGGGCGGCGCGCCCTGCGGCTGCGCGAGGATGGCATCGAACGTCGGGCCGCCCCCGCGCCCGGCGCTGCCGCCGCGGCCGTGGAAGACGGTCAGCTCCGCCCCGCGGCGACGCGCGACCTCTGCGAGCGCCACGAGCGCCGCCCGGATCTCCCACTGCGCGGCGAGGTAGCCCGCGTCCTTGGCCGAGTCGGAGTAGCCGACCATCACCTCCCGGCAGCCGACGCTGTCGAGCAGCTCCTCGTAGATGCGCGGCCCGGCCCGCAGCGCATCGACGGACTCGAACAGCGGCACGACCGAGAGCGCCTCGTCGGTCAGCTCGTGGACGCGCACGACGTCGGCCGCGGAGCCCGTACCCGACACGATCACGGTGTCGAGCGCGGCGGAGCCGTGCCGGCGTCGCGCGTCCGCGACCGCCTCGAGCAAGGCGCGCAGGCGCTCCTCGTCGTCCGCCGCGTGCACGCGCACGTCGAGCTTCGCGAGGTGGATGCCGAAGAGCTCGACGCGGCGGCGCAGCCCCGCGAGGGTGCCGTCGGCGATGCGCTCGCCGCGGTTGGCGCGCAGGCTCCGGTCGAGCACGGCGAGGTCCTCCGCGAGGCGAGAAGCGGACGAATACGCGTCGTCGCCGAGCCGGCGCCAGATGAAGGTGAGCTTGCGCCTGTACGGCTCGTCGGCGTTCTGGTCGCCGATCGCGGCCGCGTGCTCGGGCAGGTCGCGCTCGTCGCGCGCGATCGACTCGCGCAGCTCGTCGGACACCGGCGTGAGCCGGGCGGAGACGCCGAGCTCCGCCGCGAGCGCGCGGACGTCGTCGCGGTAGCGAGCGAGCAGCAGCGCGCGCGCGCGCTCGAGCGCCTCGTGGATCGTGTCCGGCCCGGCGTTCGGGTTGCCGTCGGCGTCGCCGCCGATCCAGGTGCCGAAGCGCAGTGGCGCGGGCGCGTCCGGCAGCCGGCGCCGGTAGTCCGCCAGCAGGCGCTCGGCGGCGTCGATCAGGCTCTGCTCGAAGAACCAGTGCCCGTTTCGAATCTCGTCCACGACGCGCGGCCGGCGCGAGCGCACCTCGTCGGTCTGCCAGAGCAGCGTGATCTCGCCCGCGAGCGCGGCCTCGATCTCCTCGCGCTCGGCGGGCGCGAGCAAAGGATCGTCGAGCCGGGCGAGGAGGCGGCTGATGCGCAGGTGCGCCGCGAGCACGCTCCGCCGGGTGGCCTCGGTCGGGTGCGCCGTCAGCACGAGCTGCAGGGAGACGTCGATCCGGGGTTGCTCGCCGAGCCGGGCGAACGCCGCGGCGAGCGACTCGGGCCGGACGCGCTGCTCCTGCCCGTACTCGCGGCGACGGCGCAGGCGGTGATGCTGCTCGGCGGTGTTCGCGAGCTGGAAGTAGAGCGCGAACGCGCGGAGCACGCTCGCCTGGCGCGCGAGCGGCAGCGCCTCGACGGCGGCCTGGAGCTCGTCGCGCCGGCCGCTTTGCCTCTCCTCCCGCGCGAGCGCGCGCACGTGCTCGACGTCGGCGAGCAGCGTCTCGCCCTCCTGCTCCACCAGCACGCGGCCGAGCAGGTCGCCGAGCAGCCTGACGTCGCGACGCAGAGGCAGGTCGGCGGGCGCCTCCACTGGTCGGACTACGTTAGCTCGTCAGAGCTCCGCTAGTATCCTGCGAGGCAGCTGCTGTCGCCGAGCGACCTGAGGATCGCGGTCTGCTGCGCCTCGTACGAGACATCGGCCAGGCTGCGCGCGTCGTACGCGTGCAGGCCGGGAACGTCGACCTCGACGTTCGGGGTGACGCCCGGACCTTCCGCGATCAGGCGGTAGCGCTTGCCGACACCGGGGCCGCGCCGTGCGGTCTGGCCGGGCGGATGCCGGTAGCCGCCGGTGGTGGGATCGAATGTGTAGAAGCCGTAGCAGTAGACACCTGTGGGATTGTGCGGCACGAACGAGTTCTCGCGCCGCCAGCCGCGTCCGTAGGCGGAGTCGTAGGTGTCGAGGTAGATCAGGCGCCCGTAGTTGTCCGTCGGCGCGCCGTAGCGAGTCGTGCCGAAGCCGTAGACGGGCTGGCCGGCCCAGGTGAGCTGCCCGAAGACCTCCTGGAAGCGGCCGCCGTAGACCCAGTCGGTGTACGCGGTGAGGGTCGCCACCGGGCCGGTCCAGTGCGAGATCTCGAGCCATTTGGCCCGCTGTGCCGCCGTCCAGGGCGCAAAGCCCAGATCCGGCAGCGGCTGCGCCCACTCCTGGACCGCCCAGTAGGAGCCGTCGGGCACCTTGCACTCGGTGACGATGTTCGGCAGCGCGGGGCCGTCGTACGGCTGGCACTGGTTGACGAAGTGCTTCCAGTAGAGCGAGTGGTACTTGCCCCAGCCGCCCGAGTAGTCGACGAGGAACTTCATTTGCGCGTCGAACCTGCCCGGAGGCCGCGCGTTGGCGGCGCCCCAGACGAGCACGCGCCGGAGGCGGCCGTGAGCGTGGTATACGAGCAGCGCCTCGCCGTTCGTGTTCACCTCGAGCTTCACGTGCCTCGCGTTGCGGTCGATCAGCTGCGAGGCGTGCGCTCCGCCGGCCGCCGCGAGCGCGACGACCGCAGCAAGGCATACGACCCGGGCACGCATCAGGTGGACGACGCCAGGAAGGCGGTCTGCGTCAGGAGGCGAACCCGGTAGCCTGGATCCTCGAAGCGGTCGCCCGTGACGAAGGGCTTCCAGGCGCCGCCCGGCGCCGCCGCGATCGCGACTCTCTCGAAGCGGTAGGCGAAGCGGTTGCAGACCGGCCTGCCTCCGTCCCACGTCTCGGCAATGGCCATCGGCCGCCAGCGCCCGCTGCTGCCGGCCAGGTAGACCGGGTCCGAGTCGGGCGCTCCGTTCAGCCACACTCGCCACCACCCGGGGCGGGATCCGACCTCCAGCACGGCGACCTGATAGCGCGCGCCGACCGGCAGGGTCGAGGCGAGTTCCGTGTAGCGCGGCCCCGTGCCCGGCTGGTCGACCTCGAAGTAGAGGTGGCTGACTCCGTCGAGGAAGGCGCTCAACCCGATCTGGATCCAGGCATCGCTGCCGCCGCTGCCTTCCCCCGGCCCGCCGACGCCCACCCAGGCAGCCACGTGCCCGTCTTCGACCTGGGGCTGCGCGAGGAGGGTCAGCGTGGCTCGAATGCCGTGAGCAACGCGCGCATCCTGGACACCGGCGTACGAGTAGCCGCGAACGCCGCACGAACCCGAGGCCGCGTCGGAGGCTGCAGCGGCCACCCCGAAGCAGAGAGAGAACCCCGCGACGACGACGACGACGAGGAGGAGGAGACCCGATCGTGACACGTCAAATGACATGTCATTATCTGTCGTACCACGCCGAACGATCCCTCAAACGCCCTTGCCGGGCGGGCGCGGGCGTGGATTCCGGGGCGCGCCGGTGGTAGATTCACAGACTCAATGCGGCTAACCCCAGATGCGGTGGGGGAAAGGATCCGTGAGGCCCGGCTGGCGAGGGGCTGGACTCACGAGGAGCTCGCGCGCCGCATGAACGTCAACTGGCGCACGGTCCAGCGCTGGCAGACAGGCAAGCCGCCGCGGCTGCAGACGCTCCTTCGACTGGCCGACGTGCTCGGCGTCCCACAGGGCTACCTCGTGGAGCCGGAGGACTCACTCGCGACCCTCAACGACCTGCGCGAGCGTGTGGACGATCTCGCCGCCCGCGTCGACGCGCTTGCTCGCGCTCTAGCGCCGCTACAGCGCGCTCGGCCCGATAGATCGCGAGGATCGCTGCGGTAAGCGCGTCGCTCAGTACTGCGAGCGCTTCTCTTTGATCGTCCGCGGAGCCCATCTCGGTGCGGCAGCCTCCTGGCTCTCCGGCGGCGGATTTCCTCGTCAAACGGGAAGAGTACGAAACAGGAGGAAACTTGTGCATTGCCCGGTGTCCGCGTCGTATCACCAGCGGGCGAGACAGCATGATCCCAACGGATGCGCCGCCTGGCGAAACCGCACAATCAGCCTCTCTGCGGGTGCCGATGGGCTAGCCTCGACTCGTGGGTCGCACCCTGCTCGAGAAGGTCTGGGAGAGCCACCTCGTCAGCCGCGGCGAGGGCCGTCCAGACCTGCTCTACGTCGATCTCCACCTTGTACACGAGGTGACCTCGCCGCAGGCGTTCGAGGGACTGCGGCTCGCGGGGCGCCGCGTCCGCCGGCCCGACCTGACGCTCGCGACGATGGACCACAACGTGCCCACCGGCGACGACACGCCCGCCGACTCGCTCTCGCAGCAGCAGCTCGAGACGCTGCGGAGCAACTGCGCCGAGTTCGGCGTCCCGCTCTACGCGACCGGCAGCGGTCGCGAGGGGATCGTGCACGTGATCGGCCCGGAGCTCGGCCTGACCCAGCCGGGGCTGACGATCGTCTGCGGTGACTCGCACACGTCGACCCACGGCGCCCTCGGCGCGCTCGCCATCGGCATCGGCACGTCCGAGGTCGAGCACGTGCTCGCGACGCAGACGCTCGCGCAGCGGAAGCCGCGCGCGCTGCGAATCCGCTTCGAGGGAGAGCTGCCGCCCGGCGTGACCGCGAAGGACCTCGTGCTGGCGGCGATCGGGCGCCTCGGCGTCGACGGCGCCGTCGGCCACGTGATCGAGTACGCCGGGCCCGTGATCGAAGGGCTCTCGATGGAAGGGCGGCTCACGATCTGCAACATGTCGATCGAGGCGGGCGCACGGGCCGGCCTGATCGCGCCCGACGAGACCACCTTCGCCTATCTCGAGGGGCGGCCCGCGGCGCCGGCCGGCGTGGCCTGGGAGCGCGCGCTCGACCGCTGGCGCGAGCTTCCAACCGACCCGGACGCCCGCTTCGACCGCGAGGTGGCGATCGACGCCGCCGCGGTGCGACCGCAGGTGACCTGGGGGACGAATCCCGGCATGGTCGTCCCGCTCGACGGGGCCGTGCCGGATCCGTCGTCGCTCGCCGACCTCGAGGCGCGGGCGGCTGCCGAGCGCGCGCTCGCCTACATGGGCCTCGAGCCGGGCACGCCGATCCGCGAGATCGAGGTCGACCGCGTATTCATCGGCTCGTGCACCAACGCGAGGATCGAGGATCTCCGCGCCGCGGCCGCGGTCGTCCGCGGCCGGCGAGTGCATCCCTCCGTGCGCGCGATGGTCGTCCCGGGCTCTGCGCAGGTGAAGCGGCAGGCGGAGGCGGAGGGTCTCGACCGCGTCTTCACCGCCGCGGGCTTCGAATGGCGGCGGGCGGGTTGCTCGATGTGCCTCGGCATGAACCCGGACGTGCTCGCGCCGGGCGAGCGCTGCGCGTCGACCTCCAACCGCAACTTCGAGGGGCGGCAAGGCGCGGGCGGGCGCACCCATCTGGTCAGTCCCGAGGTGGCCGCGGCGACGGCGCTTGCGGGCCACTTCGCCGACGTCCGCGAGCTGGTGCCGGCATGAGGCCGTTCGTGTCCCTCACGGCGCGCGCGGCGGTGCTCGACCGGCCCGACGTCGACACCGACCAGATCATCCCGAAGCAGTTCCTGAAGCGGATCGAGCGCACCGGTTTCGGCGAGTTCCTCTTCTTCGACTGGCGCAAGGATCCCGCGTTCGAGCTGAACCAGCCGGAGGCACAGGGCGCGCGGCTGCTGCTCGCCGGCCGCAACTTCGGCTGCGGCTCGTCACGCGAGCACGCGGCGTGGGCGCTCCAGGACTACGGCTTCGACGCCGTGATCGCGCCGTCGTTCGGCGACATCTTCCGCCAGAACGCGCTCAAGATCGGCCTTCTCCCCGTCGAGCTGCCCGCCGGGCAGGTGCGCGAGCTGATTGGGCGTGCCGCCGCCCGGGAGGAGCTGACCGTCGACCTCGAGGCGCGCACCGCGGGCGGCTTCCCCTTCGAGCTCGACGACTTCACGCGCGAGTGCCTGCTCGAAGGCCTGGACGAGATCGCGCTCACGCTGCGCGCCGAAGCCGCGATCGCCGACTACGAGGCCGCGCACGCAGCGCCGCTCGCGACGACGGCGATCTGAATCCGCGCCTGGCCTGGGGCCTGGCCCGTAGCTCAGCGCCGTTCGAGCCGACGCACCCCTGGGCCAGGCCCCCGGTTGTAATGCCGCGGCTTTGTGCGGCCTCGAGGCACACAAAACCAGTGGCCCTGGTCGTACAGCGGCCGGTAGCCGAGCCGGTCGTTGATCGCGAGCATGCCGGCGTTGTCCAGGCCGTTCTCGGTCAGGAGCCGCTCGATCCCTTCCGCTGCGGCCCAGCGCGCGGCTGCGAGCTTCACGAGCAGGGCCAGACCCCGACGCCGAAACTCCGGCAGCGTCGCGGTCATGTGGTTGTACGCGAGCCGCCGCTCGACGTCGACCGTCAGCAACGCCACCGAGACGACCTCCTCGCCGGCGCGGGCGACGAAGCTGCCTTCCTCGGAGAGGCTCGGGTGCTCGAGCGTCTCGCGCTTCCAGGTCTCGAGGTCGATCTCGGTGTTGCGCTCTTCGGTCGGCATGTCGCGCTGCCCCGAGTTGCAGACCTCGTAGAGCTCCTCGACCCGGTCGCGCACGTCGCCGAGCGCGGCCAGCCGCAAGCCGTCGGCCTCGCGCCGCGCGAGCTCCGTGAGGTCGACGGCGCGCGGATCGACGGCGGAGACACGATCGCCGCCGCGCCGCTCGAAGCCGCGGCGCTCGAGGAAGCGCTCGGCCGCGGGATCGCCGTCGACCCACGTCCGCAGCCGCCAGGCTCCCTCCCCGGCCAGGTACGACTCGACCCGAGCGTAGAGATCGCCGCCGATCCCGCCCCCGCGGCGCCCCGGCAGCACGCCGACCCAGAAGCGGCCCTTGCCCGGCGTCGCGACCGACCACTCGAAGCCGGCGTGCGCGTGGCCGACGACCTCGCCGTCGGCCTCCGCGATCCAGTCACGGCGCTTCGCCCGCTCGGGCAGGCAGGTCGAGGCGTGCCAGATCACCGCCGGGGTGACGACCTGGTGCGGATTGACGGCGAGCACAAGCCGCGCCACCGCCGCGGCGTCCTCCTTACGCAATGCGCGGATCACGGCTGCGCCGACGACCCGAGATCCTCGGCCGGTTCGTACGCGTCCGCCGCCATCGGCGGCCGTACGCTACATCGTGTTCGGCCGCGGCCCAGTCCGCATCGGACTACACCATTTAGGTCTAGTTACACCATCGCTGCTATGCTGCGCGAAGTGGCCCTGAACATCAAGGATCCGGAGACCGAGATGTTGGCAGGGGAGGTCGCCGCGCTGGCCGGGGAGACCAAGACGGGCGCGGTACGGCAGGCGCTCCGCGAGCGCCGCCGCAGGCTCCTGCTCGCGCGAAGCGGGCTCGCCGCTGGTGACCGCATGGTCGCGCTGCTCGAGCAGCGGTTGTGGCCGCGACTTCCGGCAGGCGTTCGCGGATCCACGATCTCGAAGGACGAGGAAGAGGAGCTCCTCGGCCTCGGCACGGAGGGCGTGTGATCGTCGACAGCTCCGTGCTCGTCGCGATCGCGCTGGATGAGCCGGAGCGTCACGAGCTCGTGGCGAAGATCAACGGCGCTGACGCTGTGGGCATCGGCGCTCCGACGCTCGTCGAAGCGGGCATCGTCCTCTCGGCGCGCGCGGGCAGCGAGGCGAGCAATCTCCTGGCCGACCTCGTCGACGTCTCGGAGGCCGTCGTGATCGAATTCGGGGACGCGCACTGGCGAGAGGCCGTGTCCGCCTGGTGGCGCTTCGGAAGATCACGTCATCCCGCAGGTCTGAACCTCGGTGACTGCCTCACGTACGCAGTCGCGCGAGTCGCGGGCGAGCCGCTGCTCGCAAAGGGCGACGACTTCGCGAAGACCGATCTCGCGCTCGCCTGAAGACGAGGCTCGGCAGAGCGTTGCGCTAGGCGGCTCCTTCCTCTCCCTCCTGTTGCGCGAGCACCTCGTCCTTCGTCAGCGCGAGCAGCTGGTGGTAGAGCTGTGCGAGCCCGTCCGCCGAGAGGGGCCCGCGGTTCGCGCGCTGCAGGTACTGGAGCATCCACTCCTCGCGGGCGAGATCGACAAAGCCGATCCCGTGCTCGTCCTTGTAGCGCTTCAGCTGCGTGACGAGCCGCAGCCGCTTGTTCACGAGCTCGACGAGCGCGCTGTCGAGATCGGAGATCTCGCGACGCACGCCACGGACGAACGGGTCGGAGGAAGGGGCGAGTCGCAGGTTCATGCCGGCTCCTCGGCGGCCTCGTAGATGCCGACGATTCGCTGCGAGCGCGTCACGGCGGTGAGCGCCGCGAGCGCCGCGCGCACAGACGTGTCGAGTGGATGCCCGGCGACGACCGCGTCGAAGCGGTAGCTCCACGGCGTCGCCGGGAGCGGACGCGAGACGAGCCGAAGGAGGTCGAGCCCCGCCCGTGCGAACGGCTCGATCGCCGCGTGCAGCGCCCCGGGCCGATGGTCGGTGACGAACGTGAACGCCGTGCGCGCATTGCTTCTCCCGGCGCCGAGCCACGTGTACGGCGCGATCGAGACGAAGCGGGTGAACGCCGGGCCGTCGCCGATGTCGTCCCGCAGCGTCACGAGCCCGTAGAGGGCGGCCGCCTCGGCGCTCGCGATCGCGGCGACCTGCGGGTCGGCCGACTCCGCCGTCTCGCGGGCTGCGTCGGCGGTCGTCGCGGCCGGCACCACCGAGACGCGGGACAACCCCCCGAGCAGCCGCCGGCACTGCTCGAGCGCGCTCGGATGCGAGCGGACGAGCCGGATCTGCTCGAGCGGCACCTGCGCCGGTCCGGCGAGGACGTGTCGGATCGGCAGCACGGCCTCGGCGACGATCGAGAGCGCATGCTCGTGCAACAGATCGTGCGTCTCGGCGACCGCGCCCGCAAGCGAGCTCTCGATCGGCAACACGCCGTGCCCGGCGTCCGCGTCCGCGACGGCGTGCGCGACCGCCCCGAAGCCGCCGAGGGCGACGAGCTCGGCCAAGGGGTGCAGCGCGGCGGCGGCGGCGCCGGAGTGCGAGCCCGCAGGCCCCGGATAGGCGACGGCCGCGCTCATCGCAGCCTCGCCGCCACGCGGAGCCCGCAGCGAAGACAGATCGTCAGCGCGGCTCCCTTCCGCTCGGCGCGCTGAACCGGGATCGGGTCGAGGCACGAACAGGTGACGCTGCTTGCCACCGCGCTGCGAAGAAGCATCTCGGTTTGGGTCTGCTGGGTATTCATCGGCTGTGTGTTCATCGGTGGTTCGCCTCCTCGCGAACGAGATGGGAAGAACCCGCGGGAGAGATGAGCTAGCCGGCGAGGGCGGGAGAGGAGAAGGCGCCGGCTAGCGCGTAAAGACGCGCCCGAAGAAGCCGGCGAAGGCGATGATGCGCACGGCTTCAGGCGCGAGAAGCATTACCAGCAGAGTACGACGCAACTGCCGTCTCCGTCAACACGAGTTGTTCCCTCACGGCGGCGCCGAAGCCCGCGGTGGTCGCGGTGCCGCCGACGTCGGCCGTGGGACTGTGGGCAAGGGCGTGGTCGACGGCGTGTGCGAGCGCGCGCGCCTCGGCGACGCGGCCGAGGCCGTGCTCGAGCAGCAGCGCAGTCGAGCGGAGCATCGCGGCCGGGTTCGCGACTCCGCGGCCGGCGATGTCGGGGGCGGAGCCGTGCACCGGCTCGAAGATCCCCGGGCCCGTGTCGGAGAGGCTCGCCGAGGGCGCGAGCCCGAGGCCGCCGGTGACCGCGGCGGCGAGGTCGGAGAGGATGTCGCCGAACATGTTCTCGGTGACGAGGACATCGAAGCGCTCGGGCGCGGTCGCGAGCTGCATCGCCGCGTTGTCGACGAGCATGTGCTCGACGCGGACGTCCGAGTAGTCCGGTGCGAGCGCGTCGACAATGCGCCGCCAGAGCCGCGAGGTCTCGAGCACGTTCGCCTTGTCGACGGAGGTGAGCCGCCCGCGTCGGGCCTGGGCGAGCGCAAACGCGCGCCGCACGACCCGCTCGATCTGGCTCGGGTGGTACTCGCAGGTGTCGAAGACCGTGCCGTCCTCGCGCACGCCGCTCTCGCCGAAGTAGAGCCCGCCGACGAGCTCGCGCACGATCAGCAGGTCGACCTCGCGCGAGACGGCCGGGCGCAGGTTCGCGTAGGTGTCCAGCGCCGCCCGCAGGCGCAGGATCCCCTGCTCGGGTCGCACGTCGGCCGCGTCGAACTCCGGGTCGCCGACCGGGCCCTTCAGCACCGCCGCCGCGCCGCGGCACGCGGCCAGCGTCTCCTCCGGCAGGGGATCGCCGGTCGCCCGGATCGCGGCCGCGCCGATCGCCCGCTCGTCCAGCTCCACGTCCGGCGCGAGCCGGCCGAACACGAGCCGAGCCTGCTCGGCAACCTCCCGCCCGATCCCGTCGCCGGGCAGGAGGACGACACGCGGCTCAGCCATCCGAGAGGGCGCCCTCCGCGAGAGAGCGGGGCTGGCGGCCGCGCGGCCGCGGCGTGAAGCCCGCAGCGTGCATCGCCGCGTTCCAGCTGCCGAAGACGCGGCTGACGGTCTGGCGGGAGGGGTGGTTCTCGCCCGCCTGGTCCCACTCGCGGGTGAGCGGGGGCCGGCTGTGCTGGCGATACCAGAGCGTGATCGCGTAGACGATCGTCTCCGGCGTCCACCGGAACCCGCTTCGCGGACCGGTTCTCATGGTGCACCTCCTTCCTGTGCGGAGCTAGTGATGTGGCCGGTGACGTTGCCCGGTCCCTGGGTCGCGAGCACCAAGCCAGAGGCCGTCATCGTCCGCAGGCTAGGCTCTACGCCTTGACGAGGACGAGGGCGGACTCTGGCGCCGCGTGATCGCGGGCCAGGGGCCATGGCCACGTTGCCGGTTACATCACTAAACAGAGACACCGAGGCTCTCCAGGATCAGATCTGCGTCGGGCTGGACCAAGACCGGCTCGAGGCGGTCGGCGACGAGCGCCGGCGTCTTCAGGCCGTCACCGGTGACGAGGAGGACGACACGGTCGTCCTCGCCGAGCTCGCCGCGGCGCACGGCCTCGCGCAGCGCTCCGAGGGCGACCCCGGGAGCGGTCTCGCCGAAGACTCCCGTCGTCTCGGCGAGCAGCTTGATGTTGTCCGCGATCCGGTCCTCGGCGACGACGTGGATGGCGCCGCCGGAGCTGACCGCGGTGGCCACGGCGAGGTCGCCGTCGGCCGGGCTGCCGATCGCGAGCGAGCGCGCGATCGTGTCGGGCCGCACCGGCTTGACGCGGGCCTTCTCCGCGAAGGCGCGCGCGACCGGAGAGCAGCCCTCGGCCTGGCCGCCGTAGAGGCGCGGGTGCTCGCCGGCGACGAGGCCGAGCTCGAGCAGCTCGCCGAAGCCCTGGTGCACCTTCGAGAACATCGCGCCCGAGGCGATCGGGGCGACCACCGCGTCAGGCACCTCCCAGCCGAGCTGCTCGGCGACCTCGAACGCGAGCGTCTTCGAGCCCTCGGCGTAGTAGGAGCGCAGCTCGACGTTGACGAAGGCCCAGTCGAGCTCGAAGGAGAGCTCGACGGTGAGCCGGCTGCAGTCGTCGTAGCTGCCGTCGACGGCGAAGATCGTCGCGCCGTAGACGGCGGTCGCGACGAGCTTCTCCGGCTCGAGGTCGGCGGGGCAGAGCACGGCGGCCTCGAGCCCCTCGGCGGCGGCGCGGGCGGCGACCGCGTTCGCGAGGTTGCCGGTCGACGAGCAGGCGAGCGTCGTGTAGCCGTGCTCGAGGGCCTTCGCACAGGCCACGGCGACGACGCGATCCTTGAACGAGTGCGTCGGGTTGGCCGTGTCGAGCTTCAGCCACAGCTCCCGCACGCCGATCGCGGAAGCGAGCCGCGGCGCCGCGACGAGCGGCGTCAGTCCCGGCGCGAGCCGCTGCTCGGCCGGGGGCGCGACCGGCAGCAGCTGCGCGTAGCGCCAGAGCGAGGGCGGGCCGGCCGCGATCGACTCGCGACTGACGGTACGGCGCTGCTCGTCCCGGTCGTAGATCGGGTCGAGCGGCCCGAAGCAGCGTTGGCAGACCCCGACGGGATCGAGCGGGAACTGCGTCTCACAGTTGCGACAGCGAAGGGCGGTGGCGGGCACTACTCCTTCTCCTTTCGTCCGTTGCTCGACATCCTCCGAGCCGGATTCGGCTCGGCCGGGCTTGGCACCACGCTCTGGCGAGCAGGTTGCCGAGGCGTCGCAGGGCCGGTTCCCTCAGCCTCTCTCGATGTGGAGCCGGACTCGCCCGTCTCCAGGGTGCGACTATACAAAAGATAGTTCACTGTAGGACGGCTCCTTCCGACGCAGAGGAGACGTCCCGGGCGTAGCGGGCGAGCACGCCTGTCGTGTACCGGGGCGGCGGCGGCGTGATGCCGTCGAGCCGCGCCTGGAGCTCGTCGCCGGAAAGCTCGACGTGCACCTTGCGCGCAGGCACGTCGATCTCGACGACGTCGCCGTCGCGGAGGGCGGCGAGCGGGCCGCCGCGCGCGGCCTCTGGTGCGACGTGGCCGACCATCAGCCCGTGCGTCGCGCCCGAGAAGCGGCCGTCGGTGACGAGCGCGACCTCGTCGCCGAGACCCTCGCCGACGAGCGCGGCGGTGACGTGCAGCATCTCGCGCATCCCGGGTCCGCCGGCCGGTCCCTCGTAGCGGATCACGACCACGTCTCCGGCCTGCAAGGACCGCGCCTTGACGGCGGCGAAGCAGTCCTCCTCGGAGTCGAAGACGCGCGCCGGGCCGCGGTGGTGGAGCCGCTCGTGGCCGGCGAGCTTGACGACGGAGCCCTCCGGGGCGAGGTTGCCGCGCAGGATCGCGAGGCCGCCGCTCGCTTTGAGCGGCTGCCCGATCGGGACGACGACCTCCTGGCCGGGCGTCTCGACAACGGCCGTCGCCACCTCCGCGAGCGGACGCCCGTCGACGTTCGGAGCATCGCCATGGACGAGCCCCGCCTTCAGCAGCTCGCGCGCCACCAGCGCGACGCCGCCTGCGGCGTGCAGGTCGGTGGCGACGAAGCGGCCGCCCGGCTTGAGGTCGGCCACGATCGGCGTGCGCGCCGAGATCCGGTCGAAGTCCTCCAGCTCGAGCGGGATGCCGAGCTCGCGCGCGATCGCGAGCAGGTGCAGGACGCCGTTCGTCGAGCCGCCGGTCGCGGCGACGGCGGCGGCCGCGTTCTCGAGTGCGTCCCGCGTGATGATCCGGGAAGGGCGCACGTCGTCGCGGACGAGCCGCATCACGATCCGGCCGGCCTCGTAGGCGGCGTCCTGCTTGGCCGGGTCGGTCGCCGGCACGTCGTTGAGGCCGGCGGGGCTGATGCCGAGGAACTCGACCACGGTCGCCATCGTGTTGGCCGTGAACTGGCCGCCGCAGGCGCCCGCGCCCGGGCAGGCGACGTCCTCGAGCTCGTGCACGTCGCCGTTGCTCATCCGGCCCGCCGCGGCGGCGCCGACCGCCTCGAAGACGTCCTGGATCGTGACGTCGCGCCCGCGGAAGCGGCCCGGCGCGATCGAGCCGTTGTAGAGCACCAGGCCGGGCAGGTCGAGCCGCGCGAGCGCCATCACCGCCGCCGGGATCGTCTTGTCGCAGCCGACCACGCAGACGAGCCCGTCGAGCAGGTGGCCCCGTACGACCAGCTCGATCGAGTCGGCGATCACCTCGCGCGAGACGAGCGAGGCGCGCATGCCCTCGGTGCCCATCGAGACGCCGTCGGAGACCGCGATCGTGTTGAACTCGACCGGGGTACCGCCCGCCTCGACGATGCCGCGACGGACGTGCCGGGCGAGCTCGCGCTGGTTCCAGTTGCAGGGCATCGTCTCGATCCAGCTCGTCGCGATGCCGACCAGCGGGCGGGCGAGCGCTGCGTCGTCGAGCCCGATCCCTTTCAGCATCGCGCGCGCCGGAGCCCGGTCGACGCCGTCCGTGAGCGCGGCGCTGCGGCGCTTGGCCGGATCCGAGGGAGTTGCGTACGGGTCGCTCACCGTGGGCTCGCGACCCCGGCCTCCGCGCCGAGCAACCCCTCGATCCCGGCCAGCGCGCGCAGCTCCTTGCCGACACGCTCGAGCTCGCGCGCCCGCTCGACGCCCTCCTCGCGCAACCGCGCGAACGCGGGCCGGCCGGCCTCGTCGTCGGCGAACAGTTCCTGCGCGAAGGCGCCGCCGCGCACCTCGTCGAGGATGTCGCGCAGCGTGTCGCGCACCCGCTCGTCGACGACGCGCGTCCCGCGGGAGAGGTCGCCGTACTCGGCGACATCGGAGACCGAGTGGCGCATGTACTCGAAGCCGCCCTGGTAGAGCAGGTCGACGATCAGCTTGAGCTCGTTCAGGCACTCGTAGTAGGCGATCTCCGGCTGGTAGCCGGCCTCGACGAGGACGTCGAAGCCCGCCTGCACGAGCGCCGGAACGCCGCCGCAGAGCACCGCCTGCTCGCCGAAGAGGTCGCTCTCGGTCTCCTCGGCGAAGGTCGTCGCGAGCAGGCCGACGCGGGCGCAGCCGATGCCGACGCCGTAGGCGAGCGCGAGCTCGAGCGCGTGCCCGCTCGCGTCCTGGTGCACGGCGACGAGGCCCGGCGTGCCGGCGCCCGAGACGAAGAGCTCGCGGACGCGATGGCCGGGCGCCTTCGGCGCGACCATGATCACGTCGTGGCCCGGCGGCGGCGCGATCCGGCCGAAGTGGACGTTCAGGCCGTGCGCGAACAGGACGGCGGCGCCGGGCTCGAGGCTGGGCGCGACCTGCTCGTCCCACACCTGCTTCTGCACGTGGTCGGGCAGGAGCAGCGCGACGACCTGGGCGCCGCGGACGGCGTCGGGGATCGAGCGCACCTCGAGGCCCGCGTCCTCGGCCGCCTCGCGCGACGAGCTGCCGTCGCGCAGGCCGACCTGGACCTCGACGCCGGAGTCGCGCAGGTTCAGCGCGTGCGCGTGACCCTGGCTGCCGTAGCCGATCACTGCGACCTTGCCGGAGAGGAGGTCGAGGTTGCCCTCGCGGTAGATGGTTGCCATGGAGTTCGGCTCCTTTCGTCAGGCGAGCACGTGCTGCCTGGGTCGCTTGCGGTTGGGTCGCTGGGCCCGGCCGAGACCGATGCGGCCCGTGCGGACGAGCTCCTGGAGGCCGTGCGGGCGGATGAGCTCCTCGAACGAGTCGACCTCTTCCGGCGAGCCGGTGAGCTCGAACACGATCGAGTCGGGGCCGAGGTCGGCGATGCGCGCGTTGAAGACCTCGCCGAGCGCCATCAGCTCGGCGCGCGCGCTCGGCGGCGCGGCGACCTTCAGCAGCGCGAGCTCGCGCTCGACCGACTCTCCCGGCGCGAGCTCCGAGACGCGCAGCACGTTGACGAGCTTGTGCATCTGCTTCTCGATCTGCTCGAGCGGCATCGTCTCGCAGTCGACGCGCAGCGTGATCCGCGAGACGTCCTTTCGCTCCGTCGTGCCGACCGCGAGGCTCTCGATGTTGAAGCCGCGGCGCGCGAACATGCTCGTGATCCGCGTCAGCGCGCCAGGCTTGTTCTCGACCAGGACAGAGAGCGTGTGCTTCACGCCGCCGTCACCGCCTCCGCTCCGTCCTCGAACTCGATCACGTCGAGCGCCGCCGCGCCGGCCGGAATCATCGGGAAGCAATGCTCGCTCGGATCGACACGCGCGTCCACGACCGCAGTCCCACCGCAGGCGAGCGCCTCGGCGAGCGCGTCCTCGAGCTCGTCCTCGCCTTCGACGGTGAAGCCGTGCGCGCCGTACGCCCGTGCCAGCTGAGCGTAGTCGGGCATCGTGTGCGTGAGCCGGATCTGCGAGAAGCGCTCGTCGAAGAACATGTCCTGCCACTGGCGCACCATGCCGAGGTAGCCGTTGTTGACGATCACCACGACGATCGGCAGCTCCTCGAGCACGGCCGTCGCGAGCTCCTGGGAGGTCATCTGGAAGCAGCCGTCGCCGTCGACGCAGACGACGGTCGCGTCCGGGCGCGCCGCCTTGGCGCCGACCGCGGCGGGGATCCCGTACCCCATCGTCCCGAGGCCGCCGGAGGTGATGAAGCTGCGCGGCCGGTCGCAGCGCAGGTACTGCATCGCCCACATCTGGTGCTGGCCCACCCCGGTCGTCCAGACGACGTCGTCGCGCCCGGCGGTGAGCTCCTGCAGCGTCTCGAGCACGAGCTGCGGCTTCAGCAGCTCGCCGTCGTTCCGGTAGCGGAGCGGAAAGGCGTCGCGCCACTCCGCGATCTGGCGCAGCCACGGCTCGGTGCGGCTCTCGCGCAGGGTGTCGGCGACCAGGCGCGCGAGCTCGGCGAGCACCGGCTTCAGCGGCCCCACGACGGGGACGTCGGCGCGGCGGATCTTCGAGATCTCGGCCGCGTCGATGTCGAGATGGACGACCGTCGCTCCCGGCGCGAACGCGGAGACCTTGCCGGTGACGCGGTCGTCGAAGCGGGAGCCGACCGCGACGATCAGGTCGGCCTTGTTGAGCGCCCAGTTCGACCACTTTGGCCCGTGCATTCCCGGCCAGCCGGCGTGCAGCTCGTGCGACTCGGGGAACGCGCCCTTTGCCATCAGCGTCGTCACGACGGGAAGCCGGGCCGCCTCGGCGAGCGCGCGCAGCTCCTCGGTCGCGTGGGCGTTGAGGACGCCGCCGCCGACATAGAGGATCGGCCGCTCGGCCGCCTCGATCGCCTGCGCGGCGGCCATGATCTGCCGCGCGTGCCCGTGGGTGGGCGGCTTCCAGCCCGGCAGGGAGACGGCGTCCGGATAGGAGAAGTCGAGCGCGGCCTCCTGGACGTCGCGCGGCACGTCGACGAGCACCGGCCCGCAACGGCCGGTGGAGGCGACATGAAATGCGGCCTTGAGCACGTCCGGCAGCTCCTCGACGTCCTGCACGAGCCAGGAGTGCTTGACGATCGGGATCGTGATGCCGGTGATGTCGCATTCCTGGAACGCGTCGCTGCCGATCACGCTCGTGCGCACCTGCCCCGTGATGCAGACGAGCGGGGTCGAGTCCATCCAGGCGTCGGCGATCGGCGTGACGAGGTTGGTCGCTCCCGGCCCCGAGGTGGCGATCGCGACGCCGACGCCGCCCGAGGCGCGCGCATAGCCCTCGGCCATGTGGCCGGCGCCCTGCTCGTGGCGGGCGAGCACGTGCCGGACGCTCGTGCCGCGTGCCATCGCGTCGTACAGCGGCAGGATCGCGCCGCCGGGAAGGCCGAACGCGACCTCGACGCCCTCCGCCTCGAGCGAACGGAGGATCGCGTCGGCGCCCGTCATCCTCATGCCGTCTCCGGCCAGAACTCGGCGTTCCGGATCGAGAGCTGGAAGCCGGCGAGCACGCGCGCCGTGAACTCGCGGGTCGTCGCGCCGACCCCGCGCCGGAGCAGGTCGGGCGTCCGCGGGCCGTCGACGAGCGCCGCCGAGACGGCGCCGGCGAGGGTCTCTGCCGCCGCCGGCTGGCCGAGCCCGTGCTCGAGCGCGAGCGCAGCCGCGAGCAGCATGCTGCTCGGGTTGACGATCCCGTGCCCGGCAAGGGCGAAGCCGCCGTCCGGCGAGGGGACGAACAGGCTGGGGCCGTGCTCGGCCAGCAGCGCGTGCGCGGCGACGCGATTCGCCGCCGCCGCCGCGGCGATGTCGACGATCGCCTCCGCCCAGGCGGGCGCGACCGCGACGACGTCGAAGCGGCTCGGGTCGAAGGCCGCCAGCGGCAGCGCGTCGCGCGGCGTGACGTGCTCGACGCGCACGTGCTCGTGGTCGAGCGCGGCCAGCTCGACGAGCTCGCACCAGCCGTTGTCGCCGACGCACGCGAGCCGCAGGCTGCGCGTCTCGGCGAGCGCGAAGGCACGCTCGACCGACCATTCGGCGGCCGCGTCGCGCAGCGCGGTGACGAAGACGACCTCGTCGTGGTGGCCGAAGCGCACCTGGGTGACGCGAGCGCGGAGGTCGAGCTCGGCCATCACGTCCTCGAGCGCGGGCTCCTCGGCGCCCGCGACGAGCACGGCGTCCGCGCCGAGCACCGCGGCGCGCGTGCTCGGGGGCACCGACTGGCCGAGGCGGGCGAGCGCCACGCCGCCGAAGGGAGCGTGCACCTGCTCGAGCGCGAAGCCGTGAACCCGCGCAACCGCCTCGAGCGCGTACAGCGCCTCGGCCATCAATTCGGGAGCCGTTCCTGCTCCCGTCACACACGCGACCGTACGGACGCGGGTCATGCCGTCACCCCCTCGAGGACGTCGTCGATGGTTACTCCGCCGCCCCTGTCGGCGAGCGCCTTGAAGCGGCGGAAGGCCGCATTCAGCTCTTCGGAAGTGAGCCGGAAGCCGCGCTCGGCGCAGGCGCGCGCGAACGCGTGCCGGCCCGAGTGCTTGCCGAGCGGCAGTGTCATGTGCACCCCGACGTGCTGCGGGTCGATGATCTGGTACGTCCGCTCGTCCTTGAGCATGCCGTCCTGGTGGATGCCGGCCTCGTGCGCGAATGCGTTGGCGCCGACGATCGCCTTGTTCGGCGGGACGAGGTAACCCGTCAGCTCGGAGACGAGCTGCGACGCGGCGGCGATCTGCGAGGTGTCGACGCCCGTCTCGACGTCGAAGTGGTCGCGGCGCACTCGCAGCGCGACGACGATCTCCTCGAGCGACGCGTTGCCCGCGCGCTCGCCGATCCCGTTCACCGTGCACTCGACCTGGGTCGCGCCGACCTGCACCGCGGCGAGCGAGTTCGCGACCGCGAGCCCGAGGTCGTCGTGGCAGTGTGCCGACAGGGTTACGTCGCGCAGCTCCGGACAGCGATGCCGCACCTCGGCGAGGAAGGCGGCGTACTGGTGCGGCACCGCGTACCCGACGGTGTCGGGCAGGTTGACGACGGTCGCGCCGGCCTGGACCGCGACCCGGCAGACGCGCGCGACGAACTCCGGGTCGGAGCGCGTCGCGTCCTCGCAGGAGAACTCGACCTCGTCGGCACGCGCGGCGGCGTACTCGACCGCCCAGCGCGCCTGCTGCACCACCTCGCTCGGCTCGAGCCCGAGCTTGCGCTCCATGTGCACGGGGCTCGTCGCGATGAAGACGTGGATGCGCGAGCGGCGCGCGTCGGCGAGCGCCTCGGCGGCCGCGTCGAGATCCCCGCGCACGGTGCGCGCGAGCGCGGCGACGGTCGGCGCCTCGACCGCGAGCGCGACCGAGCGAACCCCTTCGTAGTCACCCGGCGACGCGCCGGGAAAGCCCGCCTCGACGACGTCGACGCCGAGCCGCTCGAGCTGCTCAGCGATCTCCGCCTTCTCGTGCGGCTGCAGCGCGATCCCGGGCGATTGCTCGCCGTCGCGCAAGGTCGTATCGAAGATGGAGATCCTGCGAGCGGACACGAACGTTGCCTCCTTTGGGTGCGAATCGAGGACGCACCGGTGGTGTGGAAAGGTCGGCGTATGCGCCAACGAGGCGCGTGTTCGTGTTCTCCCCCTAGTGGGGGAGAATCGAAATAACGACGAAAAGGATGAGCGCGCACGCTCCCGCAAGCCCGAGCGGGCTGGCGGGTACGCGTGTCGACGCGGTCGTCATCGCCCACTCACCATGCACTGAGTTCTCCGGTTAACCGACAGCGCCGAGGGCGCTTGACAGCGGCCGCGCGACTGTGAGATACCGCCATTGTCGATACCTGAATCATCTCTCATGTTTGGATCGGAGGCAGTCGTGAAGCGGATCTCGGTCATCGTCGGCGTCGTGCTCGTTGCGCTGCTCGGCGCCGTCTCGAGCGCGCGCGCAGGGACCGTCGGCACGTCGTTCCCGGCCGGGTTCCCGGTGATCTACGACGCGTCGCTCGGCACGCCGGTGCTGGGCTTCGGAGCCGCCGGGGCGCTGCAGCACACGCCCGTGATCTTCCTGCACGGAAACAACGACACGCCGTTCCCGACCGCCTGCAACCCCTACGGCAACGTCCACGATCTCGCGCAGTACCTGGCCGATCACGGGTACTCGCCGAGCGAGCTCTGGGGGCTCGGCTACCAGGGCGACCAGTGCGACCTGACGGCCTCGCCGACGAACCGCTCCGGCGTCGCCCACTCGACGCTCGCGAACGTGCCCGACCTCCGCGCGTTCGTGCATGCCGTGCTGGCCTACACGGGCGCCCGGCAGGTCGACATCGTCGGCCACAGCCTCGGCGTGACGCTCGCGCGCGAGTGGCTGCGGGAGGACCACGCTTACCGGCTCGTGCGACGCTTTGTCGCGATCGACGGGCCCAACCACGGCATCGTCGACTGCTCGCCCTCGCCGGGCAACTACTTCCAGGCGCCCATACTCGGCGGCTTCACGCCGGCGAGCGCGATCTGCCAGGAGTACGGCTCGCCCGACACGCCGTTCCTGAGCCGCCTGAACCGCGGCAGCGAGACACACGGGCCGACCCGCTACCTCGTGCTCCGCAACGCGGACACGAGCTTCGTCTACTTCTCCCGCCAGGACGGCTTCTTCGCGCCGGTCCCGGCCGAGGACTACACGGGTGCGCCGCACGACTTCTCGCAGAGCGCGACGCTGCAGGGCGCAGAACAGGTCGACCTTACCGGACAGGGCGCCTTCGATCCCTTCCTGGGGACGGCGCACCTCGGGATCCTCGACTCGCCCCAGACCTGGCAGCTGACGCTCGACTTCCTCACCAACCCGTCACACAGTCGCAAGCCGTGACGGTGCGCCTGCCGGCGCCCTGACGAGGCCGTTCTACGCGGCGGCGAGCGCGTCGCCTCGGGTGACTTCCTCGAACACGTAGACCTCGGCCTGCGCACCGGCGCGGTAGCCGCTCGTCGGGGTCGTGCGCCTGAAGACGTAGCGGCGACCTTCGTGGTCGAGCGGCTCGGGGACGCCGTCCCGGACTTGCACCTGGTGGTCTGCCAGGAAGACCGGGCCCGCGCGGTCCGATCGGCGCAGGCTCACGGCGACCCGCCTCACCTCGAGGAGGGAACGCTCCGGGGCATCCAGGCTCACCGTCCCACGGTCCTCGGTTTGCGCTGCCGCCGACATCGGCGAACGCACGGGTCGGAGCTTCGGAGAACTACGTAGCGCGGCGTGTGAAGCGGTAGCGGCCATGCGCTCCCCGGCCTTCCGTTAGCGAGCGATTGGCGCCCCGTGACCGGCCCGTTGGGGGCCGGTTCGAGCGTGGGCGGCGTCATCCACCACTCCTCGGAAGGGAGCACAGATGCGCCGCATCACGCACAGCAGCCTCGCCATTCGGGTCTCGCTGCTCACGGCATTCATGCTCGTCATGGCCGCCGTCATGCCGCTCGTCGCGCTGGCGAGCCAGGGCGACCCGGTTGGCTACTAGCTGGTCAAGACGAGGCCGTCGCGGCCGTCTCGCTCCTCAGGCGGGCGGCCGCGGCGGCGTTCTCCTTCAAGTCGTAGAGACGCAATGCCCTGTCCACGGCCTCGCTTGCCTCGGCCCGCTCACCTGTCGCGACGAGGCACTCGGCAAGCGCGAGCAAGGCAGACGCCCGCTGGTTCAGCGCGTCGGTGGCCTCGGCGATCGCGACGGCTTCTCGGGCGACCGCCTCGGCCCGCTCGACCTCGCCTGCACGGGCGAGCAGCCTCGCGCGCACCGGCCTCCACGAGAGCTGAGCGCTGACGTCGTCCGGCGGCGAGTGGCTTTCAGCGAGATACAGCCATTCCTCAGCCTCGCCGTCGCGGCCGACGACGGCGAGCGCATCGGCGAGCTCGGCGGCCTGCGTCCCGAGATGACTCCAGTTCTCCATGCTGCGGTGCGTCCGGCAACTCTCGTCGAGGATCGCAATTGCACGCTCCGGCTCCCCCGCCAGACGCGCCGTGGCCGCTTCGATCTGGGCGCACGTTCTCGCGACGGCGCCGGGGCGTCCCAGGTCGAGATAGATCCCCCGGGCGCGGTCCAGCAGGCTCCAGGCAACGTCGAAGCGGGCGGCCATGGCATGCAAGCCGCCGAGATAGGCGGCAACGCTGGCTTCCCGGGCGAGGTCGTCGACCTCGTCCTCGAGCAGCTTCGTGCACCTCGCAACGGCCGCGGACGCCGGGGTGGGCCCGAAATAGAGCGCGGCCGCAATGTGGCCGATGCAGGTCGCCGGCGGGGAGCCGGCGCGGCGGTAGTGGAGGAGCGCGTGCTCCGCCGATCGCTCCCAGATCGCGTTGCGGCAGTAGATCCCGCCGTGCACCCAGCCCGAGAGCATCCAGGTGCGGCCGAGCGCGCGGTCGTCGCCGAGGCTCTCGAAGACGGGGACTGCCGCCTCGGCCAGCTCGAGCAGAGGTCCGGCGGAACCGTGCGGGTCGCCGAGGAGTCGAAGAGCAGCGAGCTCGATCTGGGCACGCAACTCGATGCGCCGGTCGCCGGATCGGGCGGCCGTCTCCTCGGCCTCGAGCAGGACATCGTCCGCCCGCCGGGGGTCGCCCGCGGTGTGGAATGCGATCCCAAGCTCACACAGGAGCTCGCGCCGCTCCTCGTCCTCCTTCGGAAGGAGAGCCGTGGCGCGCTCGAGCAACCGTGACGCACCCCCCGCCTCACCGTGCTTCCAGCTTCGGATCCCTGCGGCGCCGAGCCGCCGTCCTGCGTCCTCGGCGAGGCGGCGCGCGTGCCGGTCGGGTGGGCCTAGCTCCGTCCGCAGGAGATAGGCGCGCTCGAGGTGGTAGCCCACGTCCTCGTCGTCGGCCTGCGCCCGCTCGAGCACGTCGGCGAACCGCTCGTGCAGCTCGGCGCGGAGCGCCTTCGGCGCGGCGCGATAGACGGAATCGTGGAGCAGACCGTGCCGGAAGCGGAAGCGGGTGTCCCGGCCCGGCCGCAAGAACCCCCGGCGCACGAGGACGTCGAGATGTGCGCGCACGGTTGGCACCGCGGCGGCGTCGACCAGCTCGGCCACGTCGCTCGGCGCGAACTCGCGCCCGACGACAGCGGCGCGCTCGAGCACGCCGCGCTCGCCCGGCCCGAGCCGGTCGAGACGTGCCGCCAGCAGCGCCCGCAGCGTCGGCGGCGGCTCGAGCAGTCCGGTCTCTGCCACGTGCGCGACGAGCTGCTCGAGGAAGAGCGGATTGCCCTCGGCCGCCGCGACGAGACGGTCGCGTGTCTCGTCGTCGAGCCCGAACTGCGGGAGCAGGTGGTCGGCGAGCTCGTCCGTCTCGGTGTCGGAGAGCGGTTCCAGCGCCAGGCGCGCGGCGCCCTTGGGGAAGTCGGGCCGCTCCTCGTCGAGCTCCTCTCGCGTGAGGCACACGAGCAGGATCGGCGCCTTGCCCGCGGATGTCGCCAGATGCTCGACGAGATCGAGCAGCGCGGGCTCAGCCCAGTGCAGGTCGTCGAGCGCGAGCACGAGCGGCCGTCGCGAGGCAAGCGTCTCGCAGTAACGGCGGAACGCCCACGGCACCTCGTCCGCCGGCACGGTCGTGTCGCTCCCGAAGACCGCCTCGAGGCGAGCCGCGACCGCTGCCGCGTCCGGCTCGCCTTCGAGCGTCGCGACCACCGCCTCCGCGCTGCCGAGCGCGTCCCGCAAGGGCCGGAAGGTCGCGCTCTCGCCGTACGAGAGGCAGCGGCCGCGCAGCACGGTCGCCTCGTCCTCGATCGCGCCGAGCAGCTCGCGTGCGAGCCGCGACTTCCCGATCCCGGCGGGACCGGAGATCGTGACGGCACGGATTACCCGCTCGGCCACGGCCGTCGCAAGCGCGTCGCGCAGCGCGGCCAGCTCGCGCCCGCGCCCGACCAGGGGCGCATCGAGCCGGCGCGAGACCGCCGCCGCCCCGGGGACGAGCGCGTCGAGGCGGAAGGCGTGCACCGGCCGGCGCAGGCCGCGGAGATCGAGCTCGCCGAGCTTCCGGAACCTGCCGGCGCCGCTCGTCAGCCGCCGGGTGAGCTCGTCGACGGCGATCTCGCCCGGCGCGACCTCCTGCTGCAAGCGCGCGGCGAGGTTGACGGCCGGCCCGGTGGCCAGCGGATCACCGGCGGCACCGCCCGACACGACCTCGCCCGTCGCGAGCCCGACGCGAACGGCCAGTCGCACGCCGAGCTCGCGCTCGAGGGTCCGGCCGAGCCCCGACACGGCGTCCCGCGCCTCCACCGCCGCGCGCGCGGCGCGAAGCGCGTCGTCCTCGTGCGCGGTCGGAGTCCCGAAGACCGCCATGACAGCGTCTCCGACGAACTTCTCGGTCGTGCCGCCGTGCCTCGCGACGGCCGCCGAGGCGGCCTCGAAGTACCGTCGCTGCACGGTTCTCCAGCTCTCCGGGTCGAGCGACACCGCGAGCCCGGTCGAGTCGGCGAGGTCCGCGAAGAGGACGGTGACGAGCTTCCGCTGCGCCGGTGCCGGCGCCCGGACGGGGAGTGCGAGTGCCGGGTCCTGGCGCAGGATCGCCGCCTCGAGCGCGCGCAGGTCCGGATTCGGCTGGATCCCGAGCTCGTCCATGAGCGTCGCGCGCGCGTCGCGGTAGGCAGCGAGCGCGTCTGCCTGCCGCCCCTGCCGGTAGAGGGCGAGCATCAGCTGCTCCCGTAGCCGCTCGCGCAGCGGCTCGGCCGCGACGAGCGCCTCGAGCTCGGGAACGAGGTCGCCACGACCCAGTTCAAGGTCGCAGTCGATGCGCAGCTCGAGCGCCTCCCAGCGCAGCTCCTCCAGCCGCTGGATGTCGGCCTGGGCGAACGGCTCATAGGTCAGGTCGGCGAGGGCGGGGCCGCGCCAGAGGGCCAGCGCCTCGCGCAGGAGCTGCGCGCGCTCGGGCACCGGAGCCTCGCGCGCCTGCGCGACGAGCCGCTCGAAGCGGGCGAGGTCGAGGTCCTCCGGATCGACGCGGAGCACGTAGCCCGTCTCATCGCGCGAGAGGTACCCCGGAGCCAACGCCGCGCGCAGCCGGGAGACGTAGTTCTGCAGCGACGCGCGCGCCGTCGGGGGCGCCCGCGACGCCCACAGCTCCTCGACGAGGACGTCCGCCGGCACCGCGTGGTTCGCGTGCAGGAGCAGGTAGGCGAGCAGGGCGCGCGTCAGCCGTCTCTCGAGCTGCACCGGCTTCCCGTCCTCCACCACCTCGAGCGGCCCGAGGATCCGGAACTCCATGCAACGTTTGTAGCACCGTCCGATCCGGGCCGACAGCGGCCGGATTAGGAGGCGGTTGGACCCCGCCGCCACAGTCGGAGCCGGCATGACCGACGCGATGCGGATCCTGATGGTCGAGATCGAGCGGTACCTCGCCGCGGTGGACGCCTTCCGCGCCGAGCAGTGCGAGCCGCGCTGGCTGCCCGAAGAGGCCGGCGGCGAGCTCCGCCGGCCGCGGTTAGCGCCGGGTTAGAGCCGGTCGCGACCGTCCTCGCACTGGCAATCCGAGAAGGAGCGAGGCGTGTCTCGACCCCTGTTCGCACCCGCGGACAGCGCGGGCGGACCGGCGGAAGCGGTCCTCCGTCGCACCAGCCTTCGGGCCGGCATCTCCGAGCGGCGTGCGTCCTTCGCCGTCGCGCCGGCCGCCGCCGGCGTCGCCGTCGCGGCGCGACTGCCCGGCGCGCTCCACTACGCGTTCTGGCAGGACGAGGCACCGGACGGCGCGCCTGGGACTACCTCTCCTACGCCGATGCAGTGAGCAAGCCCGGCTCAACCGGACGCCGTGCAGCGCCAAGCGGCCGGGCCACGTTCTCGCGCTCAGCACCCGCATGATCGTTCGCTCGGTCGCCGACCGGATCGAGCCAATCTGTGTCTTCGCGGGCACAGTACGGTCGTGAAGCGGCTGCTGCCGATCGTCGCGGTGCCGCTGGTCGTCGCAGCTGTGGCGGCGTCTTGCGGAGGCGGGCGCGCGCAGCCGCCGCCGGGCCGGTTCCTCGTCTACACGAGGCACCTCAACCGCGGCACGCAGGCCGTGTGGATCGCGCGCGTCGACGGCACGCACCCGAGGCTGCTCGTGCGGCAAGGCATCTTCGGCGCGCTCTCGCCGGACGGACGGTGGGTCGCGTACCAGAGATGCCTGGCATCCCAGGAGCGATGTCAGACGGGGAACGCGCCGTTCGCGCTCTTCCTCATCGCGACCACGGGCGGAAAGCCGCGGCTGCTCGCGCGCTCGACCTCGTACCCGAGCTGGTCGCCGCGGTCCGATCGCATCGTCGCGCTCCGCAAGAACGCGCTCGTCACCCTCGATCTCGACGGCCGCCTCCAGGTGCTCGAGCGCAGCCGAGCCATCGAGGGTTGGAGCTTCTCACCCGACGGGAAGTGGATCGTCTACGCGAAGCCGCGGCGGCACACCAAGTGCTCGAGCGATCTCTTCGTCGTGCGCACGAGCGGAGGCGAGGAGCGCCGCCTGACGCGTGGGCGCGACGCCTTTCCGGTGTGGGGGCGGCACTGGATCGCCTTCTCGCGCTATCCGAGGAGCTGCGCGTACGCCCGGCGGATCTTGCGCATCCGCCCCGACGGAACGGGCGCCCAGCCGGTGACGACACCCCCGCCGCCCCGCTTTGCCCGGAACGGCTACTACGGGCTGGACCCGATCGACTGGACACCGGACGAGCGGGTGCTCCTCGCCGGGCTCGCGTCGGAGTGGGGACCGGAGGCGATCCGCGTCGACGTGGCGACGGGCACGTTCCGGAAGCTGAGCGGGTACGCGCTCGACCTGTCGCGCGACGGCCGCTTCGCGCTCGTCGACTCGGGCGGCAGCGAGGGGCCCCAGGAGCTCGCGGCGGTCCGGATCGCGGACGGCCGTCGCCGAGTTCTCGCGCACGGAGACGTCGCGTTCCCGAGCTGGAACCGGTGAGCCGGGTGTTGCGCCTGGATCAGAGTGCCCCACCCGCCGCTGCCGGGGCCGCGCCAGACGGCACGGCGGGGGTCACGCCAGCGCGTGCGAGGTAGTCCTCGACGAGGAGCATGTTCGCCGTGCCGGCGCGGTCGACGACCGCCAGCAGGGCCGACATGCTCGCGACCTCCTCGCGCTGCTCTGCCAGGAACCAGGCCAGGAACTGCTCGCCGACGTGCTCGTTCTCGTCGCGCGCAAGCTTCACGAGACGGGCGATCTGCTCGGTAACCGCCTTCTCCTGGCGCAGCGCCAGGTCGACCGGCGCGCGCTCGTCCTCGAACTCCAGACGAGGCGCCTCGACGCCCGGAATCCGTGCCTCGGCGCCGGCGTCGAGCAGGTACTGCACGATCATCATCGCGTGGTTCCGCTCCTCCACCGCCTGCCGGTAGAAGTGCGCCGCGAGCTGGGGGAGCGTCTGGGCGTCGTAGTAGACGGCCACCGCGACGTATTGCTGCGAGGCGGCGAACTCGCTCGCGATCTGCTCGTTCAGGGCTTCGGCGAACTGACCCATGCGCTGGCTCCTCCTCGTGGGCTGGACGGGAACCAATCCTTGCGCACTCGGAGCTGCGGCGAAGCCGGGAGCGAGCCAGGCCGGGTGCTTTGCCTCGTCGCCTTCAGGCCCGCCCGCCGAGCCCCTTGAAGCTGGGCCTGAAGAACCTCGTTGCCAGCATCCCAGCCGCGTCGCGATGGTCGACCGGCTGGACCGGAGCGGCGCCCGAGAACTCGTAGACCTTTCCCGTCGCCCGACCGCGCACGCTGATCCGGGACCGCTCCGTGTACTCGATCAGGCGGTTGCCCTGTCCCGCCGCGGCTGCGGGCGCTGTCGGTTCGGCCGGCGGCACGATGACCTGTCCCGGAGCAGCCGCAGGACCGGGTCGCCTCGCTCCCGAGCTACCTGGCTCGGGCGAGAACGCGGCGGTCTCGCGCCCCGATCTAAGTGCCGCTCGCTTCTGGCCACAGCATCCCATGGGGCTCACCTCCGTTCGCGATGGGCTCGAACGCGGTCCACTCGTCCTTCCGGCGCTGGAGCAGGCAGGCGGCTGCCGACAGAGCGAGCCAGGCCGGAACGATGTCCCGACGGTCACGAGAGACGTAGAGGCTCGCCGGGGCGGCGACCCAGACGCTCACGCACTGAAAGCAGTCCATGAGGCCGCCGACCCGGCCCGCCCCGAGCCGCATGCGGAGCCGGACGACCGCGTCGGCAGGGCCGTCCTCGCTCGCGAGCAGGTGCGTTACCCGCCAGGTCGCGAGGGCGGCCAGAGCGAACCTTGCTCCCAACCCCGCGTCGCTCATCCGATCGTCGTCTCGACTTTCGGCAGGTCGTTGCAGATGCAGACGGGGAAGTCGTGCTGGATGGAGTGGTGCCCGCCAGAGAACGAGGGGCAGACCGAGTTGTCCCAGACGTCGAGGCGGAGGTTGTATCCGCAGCATTCGCCCCGCTCGAGCGTGAGCGCGGGCTCGGCCGGATTGCAGACGGCGTCGAGGCGACGGAGGTCGATACTCGCGAGGATCCCCGGCACCGGATTCGGCGGCGTTCCGACGGCGGGCGGGTCGGCGGTGGAGCACCGCTCGCCCGGATCGCCGACGCGCGTAGTGCCCTGGAACGGCGGCCCCCACGGCGGAGCCGCAGGGCCGGGCACCGGAAGAGGCACGCCGGGGTTGGGCGCGCCGTCCTTCTTGATCCAGAGCTGATATCCGCCCTGGACGACGCCGCCGACCATCGCGTAGTTGTCGCTCGGGATGGCCGTGTTTCCTTCCTCGATGTACTCGTCGTACGCGATGCCGAGCAGATCCGCGGGCCAAGGCACGGTGCAGTCGGCGCCGGGAGCTGCGAACGAGCTCAGATCGACCGTGGAGCAGGCCGGCACACCTGCGAGCTGCATGATCCGGCCGTGGATCTTCTTGTTGTCGAACCAGACGTGCTGCAGGTCGTAGTAGCGAATGCCCATCGTGTCCTCGACGTCCAGGCGCAGGGTGTAGCGGCCGGACTGGCAGTTCACCAGCGGCAGCTGCTGTGTCGTCCAGACGGTCGCCGGAACTTCCGGGTCGACCGGGAACGACTGCAGTCCGACGGCGACGTCGGGGTAGTTGCGGCCGGATTGCCAACGCGTCGGCCACAGCTCGTCGTAGGGGATCGAGAGCAGGCAGTCGGGCGGAGGCGTGGGGTTGAACACGACGCACGCCTCGCTGTGGAGCCAGGAGCTCGTGAGGTCGAAGTGGCCTGTCTGCACGGCCTTCCTCTGGAGGGCGCTCTGGTAGTCGACCTGCCAGAACTCGGTCCAGGGGCCGACGACGGGATCGCTCACGAAGCCGGGCTGGTACGAGAGGGTGTACCGCTTCATCTCCTTCCCGGCGCACTTGCCGACCCAGGCGTGGCCCCAGATCTCCAGCGCCGACCCGAACGAGCGCACGGTCGACCCTGTCTTCAGGTCGGCCGTCGGATCGAGAACGCCCGGCGGCGCAACGGGCACGCCCTCGATCCCCGAGATCCAGACTCGGCGCCTGAAGATCTCGAACGTGGCGAGGCAGATCTGCTCCGCGCTCGAGGGCGGCGCTCCCACCACACGTAGCCGGATCGTGACGTCGTTGTCGACCGGAGCGATCCCCGTGCTGAGGTAGCCGAGCGTTGCGTTGACCTTCCCGCATGCACCTTCCGTGAGTCCGGGCGGGTCGTAG